>Ga0172372_10000485_pt1 | contig 61010 bp, 46 predicted proteins | sample LakKiv5m_2_FD_114544 | JGI IMG/M metagenome (GOLD analysis project Ga0172372, IMG submission 114544) | Freshwater microbial communities from Kabuno Bay, South-Kivu, Congo - kab_092012_9.5m | ecosystem: Environmental > Aquatic > Freshwater > Lake | place: Democratic Republic of the Congo...
AGGCCTCACCCGGTCGGGCTCGGGCTCGTCTGGGTATGGCGCTCGCAGAGGCGACTGGCTCGCCCGGCCCCGCCGTGTCGAGCGCAGTGGCCCCGGCCTGCGCCGAGCTCGAACTCAGCGGTAAGCATGTCGAGCAGGCACTGGTGCTCGCCGCCGCGGCTGCGTGGAGCGGCGAACCAGCCGTGGCACTGCAGCATGCCGAGCGCGTCTTCAGCATCACCGCCGCTGACGCCTCTGGCTGGAGCCTGCCGGCCGAGCCCATGTTTGCACCCCTGCGCCGGGCTGATGGCTATGCGCGCCTGGCTGCGCGCCTGGCCTCGCGCGCGGCATGACACCTCTCGAGAAACCTTCCTGACGGATGGTTTGAGCGCGCGGGCGTGGCCCTGGACCTGTCGGCTGCCGCCTGCTCACGGGGGCAGCAGCAGGCGCATCTTCAGTTGGCGATACCCCGGGGCTGACCGCAACGGCACTCCCAGACCTCTCGCGCCCCCTTCGGGCCGTTGCGTGCTAGGATGCGCCGCATGATCCGACTTGTCATGACCGCAGCGACGGCCGTCCTGCTGCTGGCGCTCACCGCTCGGGCGGAGGCCCAATCCATGAAGAAGACCGTCGAAGGGGTCACCAACTTTACGCAGGTCGAGGCGACCATCGCGTGTGCCCGTGCCACCAAACCATCAGCGATTGCGGCCCTCAAGACGATGGGCTACAAGACGGTGGTCAATCTGCGGATGGCATCAGAAGCGGGAGCGGATCTCGACGCCGAAGCGGTCGCGGCTAGGGCTGCCGGCCTGACGTATGTGCACCTGCCGTTCAACACCCCAGCATCAGCGGACGAGGATGTGTCGGGCACGGTGCGCGAGTTTCTGAAGGTGACCAGTGACCCCGCCATCCGTCCGCTGTTTGTGCACTGCGCCGGCGCCGGCCGAGCCGCGGCGATGTGGATGATCAAGCGGATCGTGGTCGATGGCTGGGAGGAGAAGCGTGCCTGGAAAGAAGCGCTGATGACCTACGACGAGCCGCAGTCCCCCGCGCTGGTGTGGGCACGCGGCTACGCACGCACCTTCAAGCGATGAACCCTGGCCCCTGATGCCCCGACAGGGTCGGGGCCTCAGGGTTCCGCGCGACGCCCGGGGGCGTGTACTCAGGGCTGTGGTGTCAGCACGACCACGTCGCCATCGGCACGTCGGACACGCTCGAAGAATGCCCGTGCCTCCTGCACCTGTGCGGGGGCAATGCGCTGCAGGGGAATGTCGAGCCGCCGGGTGGCCTGCAGCGTGCCGTCCCGCAGGTCCACGTTCAGCTGATAGCGCCCGAACGGCGACTCGATCGCGACAGACGGAGGGGGTCCATCGACCACCAGACCGGCCGGGATCCGGATTCGGACCGACTCGACGACGACACGAGGCTCAAGTGAGACGCCGGTCTTCCGATTCGATGCTGCTGGCAACTGTGGTACGGCGCCCGCATCGAACGGCATCGGGACCAGCACCAGCGACCCGGCCTTCTGCGCAAACCCCTGGGCCTCGACGGCGAGGCTCAGTTCTTCCTCGACTGGCGTGTCGGTCGGCAGTGTGACGCCCGAGATCTTCACTCTGTGAATGCCTGCACTGAGCCGGGTTGTGAGCACATCGCGGTACTCGTCGGGGGTGAGGCTGCCACGTCGTGCACGGGCGACGGTGGCCATGTGGCCTGAGTAACGTTCGCGCACCGTCGCCGTGAAATTGCCCGAGTCGAGCATCACACCTGTCACGGTGCGCTCGGTCTTGTGCAGGTCGGGAGGCACTGCGGGCAGCCGCGTCAGGGCACTGGTATCGGGATGCACGACCAGCGCAAGGCTGCCCTGCTCTGTGAGCGGCAACTCGCCAAAGGGTGTGAATTCGTCGGTGGGATCGAAGAACATCAGCGAACCGAGACCGGGATGCTGAGCGACGGGCAGGGGGCGGTCGTCCGATGCCGGCAACCCGATAGCGATGATCGCGTGGTTGAACTGTTGCGGTGACGTCCATCCCTCACGGACATACCCGCGGTCGCCTGAATACAGCGTGACCAGTGATGACGAAATGCCCACGGTCGCGAGCATGGCGCGCATCAGGGCGGCCTTGTCTTTGCAGTCACCGTAGCCACGCTCAAACACGAGCGAGGCCTTCCGCGGCTGATAGCCGCCGCCGCGACCGATCCCCGTCTGAATGGAGATGTACTGAATGCGCTGCACATACCGCGCAATGGCTGCCGCCTTCTCGTAGGGAAATGGCGCGTCCTTCGTCAGCTCAGCAGCCTTGGTCACGAGAGCGGGCGTCGTGGCGCTGGCCGTCTCGCTGAGGACATGCAGCCAGCGGGCGACATCCTGCCACGAGGAAAACTGACCCGGCACGCGCGCCGCATCAGGCCCGAACATGCTGATGGCCACGCGAGGCACCACATCCGACAACGGCGGCATCGCACGCTCGTCGGGGATGGCATCGACCGAGGTGCGCTCCCACACATAGCTGCTGCCCTGGGTCCGCGGCTCGGGGACTGATCCATTGAGCGCCTGCGCGGTCATGCGCCAGCCAGCCGGCAGGGTGAGTACGCGGCGAATCGTGACGGCCGGCCATGAGGCCTGCAGGTCCCAGTCGATCTGCGGAAACAGCAGGGCCTCATCGGTTTCCAGTTCGGCGACGAACGTATCGCCGACCATCATCTGCGTGCGGCCTGAAATGGCACGCACGCGGACGTCGTTGTAGATGTCGTTGTTCACCAGTGCGGCGTCGACGAAGGCATCATCGTTGAGATCGCGTGCGCTGGCTTCGCGCGCGATCCATCCGCGCTGCTGTTTGACCGATCCGGAACCGGGAATGTAGACGGCGCGCAGCACGGCCGCATCTGCGCCTGCGCGATCGCGCACCTGGACGACATAGCGATGCAGGGTGCGCATCCGTCCGTCCGTGGTAAGGGTAACGTCGATCTGGTCGAGCAGGATGACGGCGGATGCCTTCTCGGTTCCACTTCCGGCCGTCAGGACGTCACGTGCCCACGCCGGCAGTGGTGCGGCCACCGCCGGCCCTGCCGAGGCCAGCAGGCACAGCGCCAGCGTGAGTGCCCGCGCGCCCGTCATGGTGCCGGCGTCCGCGTGACGATGACGGTGTGTCCGTCGGCCTTGTGCATCGACTCGTAAAAGGTGCGCAGCGGCCCATAGAGCGTCGTGGCATAGACGCCGGGCGCAGACAGCGACATCTTGCGGCTGTAGGTGATGGTGGAACCGTTTGCGGAGAGCGAGGGCGTGTACAGTCCCGCACCGGCGTTGATGGGCTTGGGACCGGCCGACTCCTGCATGGTGTAGCCGTCGGGCAGCGTGATCGTCACGTCATCCTGCTCGGAGAAGGCAAAGGGAAAATGCAGTTGTGTTGTCCGCTGCGCGGCGGCAAATGTCTGGGTGATGCCCTTCTGGAACACGGCTGGTTGCAGGATGAGGCGCTGGCCGGCACGCTGGGCGAACCCGGGAATGCGCACCGTGAAGCTGTTGACGTACGGCTGTGACGGATCGGGAATGTTCTCGATGCGGATATCGGACAACTCGGCGCCGGGCCAGCGCCCGGTCATCAGCTCCCGCAGGGACTTCTCGCGATCGGCGGGTGCCTCATCGTCTTCCTGCTCGCGCAGCATCTGTCCCCAGTGCCCGAGATACTCGACGCGCGCTTCTCCTTCAAGCGTGCCGTCCTCGAGCAGGCGGAAGGTGCCGACGCGCTTCTTGATGGAATAGGCGGCGGGCGTTGCCGGCACATCGGCAGCGGAGGCCTGCCGGGCATCGGCGATGAGCACGCGCTGCAGTTCGAGGTACCAGGGCACCTCGCCCGTGGTGCTGTGCTCATTGGCGGGGTCGACGAAGATCCACTCGGTGCCACTGCGGACAGCGGCAATGCGCTCGGGGAAGAACGCCGAGTGGGGGCGCAGCGATCGGGGCAGCAGCACGTCGCGGCTGATGGTCGCGCCGGGACGGGCGTCGAGCCCCGCCGCACTGGCCAGGGCCAGGAAGAGCGTCAGCACATCATCCCCGTCGCCCACGCCGCCAGTGAGTGCCTCTCCGGCATTCTTCGGGCCCTTGGTCTTCTGGCTCGCGACCGTGGCGGTGTCGGTGTCGGTGCGACGGATCTTCGCGCGTGCCACGGTGGCGAGGGCGGCCACCTTCTGAGCGTCAGTCGTCGTGCCGGCGACCGCGTCCTGTGCCAACTTCCGAATGGCATCATTCGGGCGGGCGCGGCGCGCATAGTCGTCAGCGATGCTCTTGGTGAACGTCCGCTCAAACTGGGTGCCATCGTCGCTGCGACCGGAGGGTTCGTAGCCGATGAACACCCAGGGACGATATTCGAGTGCCGGCGGTGCGTACTCTTCGGTGACCTGCGCGGCCACATTCGAGAGCGCAAGCACGGTGAATCCATCGGCCTGCTTGACCGGTGGCAGAAAATTTCCGTTGAAGGGAAAGGCCACCATCCGGTAGCCGTCAACATCGAGGGGCTTCAGCAGGTAGCGGACCTCGTGCACCGGAATATCTCGCGAGAACGCCAGACGCAGATTGATGGCGAGCGAGTCGTTGTGATACTCGCGCCACTTGTATTCGATGATGGCGCCAGGCTCGAGCGCCGGCACCGCGAATGACTTGACCTTGACTTTGACGTCGCCGGCCTTGACGAGTGTGCGCTCGTAGATATCGGCGCGCTTCAGTTCGACGATGGTGCCGTCGGGTCTGATGGTTCGCGCATCAATTTCGCGAACACTGACGTTTTTCTCGAACGGAATGTCGATGGTCGCAAACGCCTCGCGCCCGCGATCCGAAAAAATCTTGGCCCGCAGGTAGTGGTCGGAGACGGTCAACGGCGTGCGGTTGCCGTCAAGTTCGTCAGAGACCCGCACTTCCCAGAGCAGGGCTTCGGCCGCTGCCGTGGGATCGAGCTTGGGCTGCTTGAGTGCGAGGTGTGCGGGATCGAGCGGTTTCCAGTCGGTGGCGGCTGCCGATGGGACCAGCCAGACCAGCAGTGTCAGTGTTGCCGCGAGCGTACGAATCGACGTCATGCGCATCCTTCACGAAGAGAAGACACTTCGTTATCGCGAGGCGGTCAGACGGATCGCAATCTGAATATGCAGGCGAATCAGACCAAGCAGCCGCGCACGGATCCCCGAAAGGGACACGAGACGACTCTATGCGACAGAACGAACACGGGCGCTATCGGAGCGTCTCGGGATCGACCAGCGATCGCAACTGTGCGGGTTCGACGGTATCGAAATCGTTGGCGAGTGCGACCTGCGCGCACGAGCGGAACTGTCGTCCGAGTTCGATGTGCGCGGGATGCTTGAGGTAAGCGTCGAGATCGCCGATCGAGTGAAATTCGAGGACGGCCAGGAACTCGAACTGCACCGGTGAGAGGTCGTCGTACGAGTAACCGAGGCGCCGTCGGCGTCCCACACGGGCACGCACAATCGTCGGAATCCCCGAGAACGCGCGTTCCATGGCCTGTGCCATGGCCTCGCGCTCGTCGACGGTCAGTGCTTCTCGCGGCGTCAACAGGACGATGTGCGTGATCATTCGTCACCTCGCTGCGGGTCGGAGCCCGGGGCAGGACGCGGCCGTCGCGGGGGCAGGGTGCCGTCGCGGCGGCGTTCGATGTTCTGCCGGATGTTCTGCTTGAAGCGCGTCCACTTGGCTTTCTTCGCGTCGATGTATTTCTGGCGGGGGTCGCGGTGGTTGCCGCCCGGGCGCCACTTGCGATCGCGCGGCGGTTCGTCGGGCCGGCGCTCCTCGCGCTTGCACTCGGTGGCGGCGCGACGCTCGGCGACAAAGGTGTCCTGCGCGTGCTCCGGCGAGTCCCACAGTCGTCCCGACTGGAACCACATCATGCGTGCGCCGGGGTGCCGTGCCTTGAGGCGGTTGAACGTCGGCAGCAGTTCGTCGTAGTCGCGTGCGCGAAACGCCGTGGGTTGTCCGTCGACCAGTACGGTCCAGTAGGAAAAACGCGGAGGCACGCCGGTATCGTATCGCGAGAGCCGCTCAGGATGCTGGCGACGCCAGCATCATGCGCTTGAGTTTCTCGACCAGCGTGGTGCGCTTCAGCGACAACAGCCGTGCCGCGTCGCCGCGGTGGCCTCCGGTGCGTTCGAGGGCCTGCGTGATGAGCTGCCGCTCGAGATGCGCGACCAGCGCAGGCAAGTCGGTACCGTCATCGGGCAGGGTTGTCGAGAAGGTCATCGCCGGTACATCGGGCTGAAATTCCTCGGGCAGGTCGGGCACGTCGATGCGCTGGGCACTGGCGCCGAGGATGAGCGCGCGTTCGATGACGTTTTCGAGCTGGCGGATGTTGCCGGGCCAGTCGGCGGCCATCAGGCGGCGCATGGCATCCTGGGTCACCACCACCGGTGCCGCCACCTCGGTCCGGCGCTCGATGAAGCGGTTGACCAGCAGGGGAATGTCTTCGGCCCGATCGCGCAGCGGGGGCAGTTGCAGTGGCACGACATTGAGGCGATAGAACAGATCTTCCCGGAACGTGCCCTCGCCGACCATGGCGGCCAGGTCGGCATTGGTCGCCGCAATGACCCTGACGTCGACCTGAATGGTGCGCGTGTCGCCAACGCGCTCGAACGCACGTTCCTGCAGCACCCGCAGCATCTTGATCTGCAGGGCCGGTGGCATCGTGCCGACTTCGTCGAGAAACAGGGTGCCGCCGTCGGCCTGCTCGACCCGGCCGGGGCGGTTGGCGACGGCGCCGGTGAACGCCCCTCGCACGTGGCCGAACAGTTCGGCCTCGAGCAGCGGTTCCGGAATCGCCCCGCAGTTGATGGCGACGAACCGCTGCGACCGTCGTGGACTTCCCTGATGGATGGCGCGGGCCACCAGCTCCTTGCCGGTGCCCGTCTCGCCGGTGACGAGCACGGTGGCGGCCGTCGGTGCCACCGCCTCGATGCGCTGATAGAGGGCGCGCATGGGGGCGCTGCGCCCCACAAGGGCGCCGAGTCCGAACCGCTCGTCGAGCTGCTGGCGAAGGTAGGCGTTCTCCGCTTTCAGTCGCCGCTGTTCGAGCGCGGTGTCGATGATGTGCCGCAGTTCATCGAAGGGAAACGGCTTGGCGACAAAGTCGGTGGCGCCGCGCTTGAGCAGGTCGACCGCATCACGGACGGTCGCATAGCCGGTCAGGACAATGGCAATCAGCGACGGATAACGGGTGAGGGCCGCATCGATCACGGCCCGACCGTCGATACCCGGCAGGTGGAGGTCGACGAGCAGGATGTCGTAGGCAAACCGTTCGAGCCTGGCGAGCGCCTGTTCGCCGGAGACGGCCTCCGTCACCTCGAACCCCGCGTCCCTGAGGCGTTCGGCCACGACCTCCCGCAGGCTCTCTTCGTCGTCGACAAGCAGGATAGTTATTGTGGAATCAGGCACTTAGCGAGATTGTCAATCCATTGACGCATGTTGTCAATGCTGCACATCTAATCTCATGGTGGCAGAAACCGATACACCGGCTGAAAACCAACCGCTATCCCGCGCTGGAGCGGGGTGCGAGACCAGGGGGGTCGGGCATCCGACCAGAAGGGATCAGCCGTGGAACGTCAGACCGTGAGCATCATGAAGGCCTGTGAAATGGTGGGCGTCAGCCGTCGCACCATCTATAACTGGATTGCCGCAGGCAAGGTTGAGTATGTGCGTACAGCGGGCGGCAGCATCCGCATCTTCGTCGATACCCTGTGGCGGCAGCCTGATGGCGGATCGGTGACGGCTCCCTCGCACGTCTAGCCGCATGCGGTGATGGCACCCCTTGAGCAACGACCACGGCGTGGACCAGTATTGCTGTCCACGCCGATGTTGGGGTTGTCCTCCCGCATCAGACCGGGACAGATGCGCCGGGTGTCAGAAAAATGACCATGGTGCCTGCGTATCTGTCATGAAATTGACGATCTTCACACTTCTACCCGTCAATTCCGAAAAGCCAACAAGACAGCAAGTGGCTTTTGTATCAGTGACTTAGAAGAAATTTCACGCCGAGATTCGTAATTGCACACTTCTGGCATCGTGCTTGCGTCCAGAATGGGGCATGAAGATGCTCGATACGTTTACCAGCGACCGCGTGACGGCCGGCCTTCCGTTCGTTGAGGCCCTGGCGCGGCGCATGGCCTCTACGATGCCGCACTCTATCGAGGTGAGCGATCTGGTCCAGGACGGAGTGCTCGGACTGATTGATGCCGCACAACGCTTCGATGACACACGGGGCATCAAGTTCGAAACCTTCGCCGAACGCCGCATCCGTGGCGCGATGATCGACGCGCTGCGCAAGGACGCCTGGCCGCGCGGTATGCGCCGCATCCGCCGCGACATTGAAACGGCGCGAGTGACGCTGCGCGAGCGGCTGGGACACGAGCCCTCGCTGGCCGAGCTGGCCGAGGCACTGGGCAAGGACGAAGACCACCTGCAGCGCACGATGGTGCGCATTGCGACCATCGAATCGACGTCGGCCCAGACGGCCCCCGATGTGGGTGACGAGTATCCGCACGACGGAGTGCTGGTGCCCGCCGAACCCGCCCGCCCCGACGCGATCTATGAAGCCGACGAGCAGCGCCTGCGCGTGCGCAAGGCGATGGCCAGCCTGCCGGCCCGCGATCAGGAACTGATCGCGCTCTACTATTTCCGCGATACGACGATGAAGTCGATTGGAGAACAGCTCGGCGTGAATGAGTCGCGCGTTTCGCAGTTGCATACCCGGGCCCTGCGCCGCCTGCGTGAGGCGATGATGGTGACGCCCGCGGCCGCTGCGACGACCGCGATGCCGAGTGCGTCGGTGCTCCCCTTCCCGACCCGCCCCGGCATGGCTCGGGCCACCCTGTCGGGCCGCCACACCGCGGCGATCCCTTACCCGAGCGTGTCGCGCACCGCGCGTACCATGTCGGTCAGCCTGAAGGGCTTCGAGAGCCAGCGGCAGGCTGTCTCGTCGAGAAACCGCTCGGCCTCGGTGCCGACGACATCACCGGTGACAAAGATTACGCGACGCGCCAGTGCCGGCATGACCGCGGCCATGGCGCGATAGAACTGCCTGCCGTCGACCCGCGGCATCTTCAGGTCGCAGATCACGACGTCGTAGGACGCCTCGGCGATGCGCGCGAGGCCCTCGGCTCCGTCGCCGGCGCGATCGACGACACAGCCTTCGTCGATGAGCGTCTCGGCAACCGCGGTGGCCAGCTGGGGTTCGTCCTCGATGACGAGCACGCGGGTGCCTGTCAGGGGCTGCGGTGGCGTGGGGGCAGCCGTCCGGCCTGCGCCCCCGATCAGGTCTGCAGACGCGGCCCCTGCGGCCGCCGGCACTTCCATCACGAAACTGGCTCCGCCTGAGGCGGGCGACGCGACGCGCAACCGTCCGCCGTGCTCGCGCATGAGGGTGTAGGCCACGCTGAGGCCAAGACCCGTGCCCTGTCCCACGTCCTTGGTCGTGACAAACGGATCGAAGATGCGGCCCTCCACCTCGGGAGGCACACCTGGTCCATCGTCGCTCACCTCGACGAGCACGAGGCCCTCGGCGGGCGCATGCCACGAACGCACGACGAGCACACCGCGCCCATGGGCATTGCGCATGGCCTGCTCGGCATTGATGATGAGGTTGAGCAGCACCTGCTTCAACTGATGGCCATCGGCGAACACGGGCGGCAGGCCCGCTGCCAGCGCGTCGATCACCTGAATGTTCTGCAGGCGCAGATCGTGCGCGCGCAGCGCCAGTGACTCGCGTGCGATGCGCGTGACATCGACCATGCCGCGCGTCGACTGCCGCTTGCGGGCCACGGTCAGCAACTGCCTGACGATGCGGGCAGCGCGCTCGGACTCGCTGAGGATGACGCCGAGCCCGCGACGCATCCGTTCATCGCCAGGCAGGGCCGAGAGACGCTCGGCCCACGACAGGATGGTGGCGAGGGGATTGTTGAGTTCGTGCGCAACGCCCGAGATGGTATGACCGAGCGCTGCCAGCTTCTCAGCCTGCCGCAGTTCATCCTGCAGCGCCCGTGAATGGTCATCGAGCGCCCGCCGCTCGCCGACATCACGGCAGACGGCCTCGAGCCGTCGCTGTGTCGGGTCTGTCTCATCGGGCGTGATGCCCGCGGTCACTTCGACCCAGGTGGTCGAACCGTCATCGCGTCGCAGCCGCACGAGGTGATCGATCAACACGCCCACCGCGCGGAGGCGGGCGAAGAACTCGTCACAGGCTTGCCCGTCGGCAAAGCGCTCGCGAGCGAAGGGGGTCACCTGTCCCACAGGTGTCTCGACGGGCTGCCCGAGCATGAGCCTCAGGTGTGCGTTGGCCGCCACGGTGTGCCACGCGGTGCCATCGAACCGCACCACACAGCACCCGAGGCGCAGCCGCTCGATAAAGCCGGCGGCCAGATCATCGGACATGGCCATCAATCTACTTCAGTCGCGCGCGGTATGATAAGCGGCTCGTGGCTGACACTCACTCCGACCGCAGACTGGCCTGGCTGGCGTGGGTCACGATCTGCCTCGTGTGGGGCACCACCTACCTCGCCATCAGGGTCGCGCTCGAGACCATTCCGGTGTTTCTGGTGGCCGGCTTGCGCTGGATGACCGCAGGTGTGCTGCTGACGGCCGTGACGTTGGCCCGAGGCCGCCCGCTGCCGCCGGTCCGTCAGTGGGGCGCGCTGGCCCTGCTCGGCTTCCTGATGAATGTGCTGGGCAACGGCTTTGTCGTGTGGGCCGAGCAGTACGTCGCCAGCGGACTGACGGCGGTGATCATTGCGTCCGTGCCCTTCTGGTCGGTGGGCTTCGAGGCCCTGCTACCCGCTGGCGAACGCTTGCGCGGTGGCACGCTGCTGGCGCTGGCCGTCGGCTTTGCGGGCATCGTCGTCCTGGTGTGGCCAGAGATGTCGGTCGGTGGTCAGGCCGGGGCCGCGATGTTCGGAGGCGTGGTGGCCATTCAGATTGCGTGCGCCGGCTGGGCCCTGGGCACGTCGTACGCCAGGCGGCATCCGTCTGCGACCGACCCGGTGGCGGCCTCTGCCATCCAGATGCTGGCCAGCGGCACGATGCTGCTGTCCGTGGCCACGCTGACGGGCGAGTGGTCGGCCCTGCACTTCACGACGCGCAGTCTCGGGGCCCTGATCTATCTGACGCTGGCCGGATCGGTGGTTGCCTACACGGCATATCTCTACACGGTGGCGCATCTGCCACTGACCACCGTGTCGCTCTATGCCTATATCAATCCGCTGATTGCCGTGCTGCTGGGGGCCGCGCTGCTCGACGAACCGCTGTCGCCGCGCATTGCCGTCGCGTCGCTGCTGGTGCTGGGCGGAATGGCGCTGCTGCGACGAGTACAATCGTGACGTGTCCCGTCTTCCCCGCCTCTCGGAACTCACCACGGATGATGCCGGCACGGGATTTTTCCTGTGTACGATGAAAGAACTGCGGCCGACCAAGATCGGCGGCGAGTTTCTCGATCTGCGGCTGCAGGATGCCTCAGGTCAGGTGGTCGGGCGACTGTTCGATGACGTGAACCGCTACAGCGCGCAGTTTGAGGCGGGCGACTTTGTGCGTGTCGACGGCCGCGCGCAGACATTCAACGGACAACTGCAGCTGAAGGTGTCTGCGATTCGCCGCGTGCATGCGGAGCAGGATCGCCGCGAGGGCTTCCGTGAGGAAGACTGCGTGCTCAGTGCGCCGCGACCGATCGGCGACATGTGGAGCGAGCTGGAAGCGCGGGTAGCGGCGGTGACGCATCCCTCGCTGCGGGTACTGCTGCGGCGCGTGCTCGACGACCACGGTGCCGCGCTGCGCGAGTGGCCGGCGGCACAGGTCATTCATCATGCCTATCGCGGCGGCTTTCTCGAGCACCTGTGCTCGATGGCTGCGGCGGCGGCTGATCTGGCCCGGCTGTATGAGGCCGACGCCGACCTGCTGCTGGCCGGTGTGATTCTGCATGATATCGGCAAGCTGCAGGAGCTGTCGTATGACCGGGGCCTTGTCAGCTACACGCGCGACGGCAACCTGCTCGGACACATTACGCAGGGCGTGCTGCTGGTGCGGTCAATGGCGGCGCAGATTCCCGACTTTCCCGACGATGTGCGGGTGCACCTGGAACATCTGATCCTGTCGCACCACGGCATGAAGGAGCATGGCAGCCCGGTCGAGCCGAAGACGATGGAAGCCTTTATTCTGGCGGCGGTGGACGATCTCGACGCCCGCCTGAATCAGGTACGGCGGGCGATTGCGGAAGATGCCGGCGAAGGAGAGTTCACCGCCTGGCACAAGAAGCTGAATCGCGTCTTGTACAAGGGGCCGTCAGCGGGCTGACCCGGCCGAGCAGCTTCAGGCGTCAGCGTCGTCGCGGCTGCCGAGGGCAAAGGCCATGGTGCCGTGCGCCACGAGGCGTCGACCGACGCGTGCGCGGCCCTCGAGGACGCCCATGCGGTGCCTGAGGCGCTTGACCCGGGCCTCGACGGTCAGCACGTCGCCGGCATGCACCGACCCGCGATAGCGCACGCGCTCGATACCCCTGAAGAAGATCAGCAGGCCGCGGTTTTCCGGCTTGGCGAGAATGAGGATGGCGCCGATTTGCGCAACCACTTCCGTGAGGATGGTGGGTGGCAGCGCCGGGCGGCCGTCCTCGGACGTGGTCGACAGGTAGCGTTCGTTGATGGTGACGTTCTTGATGCCGACGATGCGCGTATCGGCCTCGAACTCGGTGATGCGATCGACCAGCAGAAACGGGTAGCGATGCGGCAGAATCCGTTCGATGGCCGAGTAATCGAGCGGCAGTGTCAGCACTTCGTCGTTCTGCATGAGCGGCGCCCTCAGTATACTTCCCGCCACGTACTGCATGAGTCATCCCCCTGTCCCACCGCCGTCGACCCCTGCGGCCCTACCCACGCCTGATGGTCGTGATGCCACCGAACTGCTGGTACTGGCCGAGCTCGGTCGCGAAGTGTCGTCGGTGCTCGATCTTGACGAGCTGCTACGGAAGATTCCCGAACTGATTGCCCGGCTGACCACGTTCACCGTGTTTTCCGTGTATCTGCTGGATGATTCGCGCGAAACGCTGCGCATTGCCTACGCGGTCGGCTATCCCGAAGAAGCGGCGCGGACCGTGCGTTTGCGGCTGGGCGAAGGCGTGGTCGGTACGGCGGTCGCCGAAGGGCGCCCGGTGCGTGTCGATGATGTGTCGACCGACAGGCGGTATGTGCCGGTGGTGCCTGGCGTCGTCTCAGAGCTCGTGGTGCCGCTGCGGCACAAGGGCCAGGTGCTCGGGACACTCAATCTGCTGAGCGATCGGCGCGGCGAGTTTACCGAGCAGGATGAGCGGGCCTTGCGTCAGTTTGCGGCACATGTGTCGCAGGCGCTGGTCAACGCACGGCTCTTCGAGACCGAGCGGTCGTATGCCGACACGCTCGAGACGCTGGCGGAAATCGGTCGAGAGATGAGCGCGATTCTCGACCTCGACGCCTTGCTGACACGCATGGCGCAGCTGCTGCGGCGGCTCATCAACTATCGGATCTTCGGCATCGCGCTGCTGAATGAATCGACGCAGCTGCTCGAGATGAAGCTCGCCATTCAGTATGGCGACAGCCCGCGCATCCTGCAGCCGGTGAAGCTCGGGGAAGGCATTGTGGGGCATGCGGCGCTGACGCGGCAACCGGTGCTGGTGGACGATGTGGCGCGTGACCCGCGCTATATCAGCGCGGTGGAAGGCGTGCGATCGGAGCTGGCAATTCCGCTGGTGCATCAGGACCGCTGCATCGGGGTATTCGACCTCGAGAGTCCGGACCTGGCCGCCTTCACCAAGCAGCATGTCGAGCTGCTGACGCTGCTGGCGTCGCAGGCCGCAGTGGCGATTGAGAATGCGCGGCTCTATGAGGAGATCGTCGCGAACGAGCGACGGCTCGAGAAGGAGCTGGCGTTTGCCCAGCAGGTGCAGCGGGCGCTGCTGCCGCAGGAGCTGCCCAAGCGGCTGAAGGGCGTGGATGTGGCCTGGCACTTCGACTCGGCCCGCGAGCTGGGCGGTGACCTCTACGACTTCCTGTCGCCTGAGCCGCAGACGCTGGCCGTGGTCGTGGGCGATGTCACGGGGAAAGGAGTGCCTGCGGCGCTGTTCGGGGCGTTTGTGGGTGAGCTGGTGCGCGGGCGCACCTTCCGTCGGCGGCTAGAGACGAGGCGCAGTACGCCGGCCAGCGTGCTGATGGCGATGAACCGCATTCTGCACGAGCGGCAGCTCGAGGGCTACTTCTGCACGCTGTGCTATGCCCTGTTCGACTTGCGGCGGCGTCAGGTGACGTTTGCCAACTCGGGGCTGCCGTATCCGATTCGTGTGCGGGGGGGCGAGGCCGAATCGATTCCCATGCCCGGCATGCCGCTGGGGACATTCGATGCGTCGACGTATGACGAAGTGACGCTCGATCTACAGGACGGCGACTGCTTCGTGTTCTGCTCTGACGGGATCTTCGAAGCGTTTAACGACGCCGGAGAAGAGTTCGGCACGGCCCGTGTGATTGAGGCGGTGCGCTCGCTCGGCGCGCGACCGGCGCGCGAGGTGGTGCACGCAGTGTTCGGCGCCGTGCATGCCTTCAGGGGCGATGCCGCGCAGACCGACGATCAGACGGTGGTCGTGGTCCGTCTGACTGGTGCGTGACGAGCGACAGGCCGTGTTGACGGCCTGTGACGCTCGAACGCGCTGCCCCCGGGCCTGTCTTCGCCCCGGGGGACAGTCAAGCGACGCTCACCGCCGCCTGACTGCTGTCAGGGCCGCGGCTTCCCGGCCGACTGCTTGCGCGTGTCGGGTGTGAAGTACTTCCGCGCGGGCATGACCACCTTGGGCAACGTGTTCCTGTCCATCACCGCGTCAGCCGGAATCACGGCGTTGGCATGCAGGAGGAACGCGGTGAGCGCGTACACTTCCTCGTCAGTCAGCGAACCCGGCGCCGTCGGCGGCATCGCGCGGCGGATGTAGTCGAATACCGTCGTGGCGTGCGGCCAGTAGTTGCCGATGGTGTGCGGCAGTGTCGGGTCCTGCGAGAACGGGAAGCCTTCTGCTGGCAGGCGGCCGACCAGCACGTCGTTCGGGCCTTCTTTCCCGGTCGGGCCGTGACACCGCGCGCACTTGGCGGCATAGGTCGTGGCGCCGTCGGCCGACGTACCTCGTCCGGCCGGCAAACCCGTGCCGTCGGGCATGATGTCGATGTCGAGCCTGGCGATGTCCTCAGGCGTGGCTGCGCGTCCCAGACCGAATCGGGCCGGTGCCTGGGCCGACATCGGCGTTGCGAGGGTCACCACGAGTGCGGCGGCACACACCGCGTGCAGACGGCTGCGCGTCACGCCCACGGTTCCTCCTTGTAGATGACGCGTCCATCGGCCTGCACCACCCAGCCCGTAATCGGGTTGAGGTGATAGCCGGTCGTGCCCGGGCCGCGCAGCTTGAGCAGTTCCGCGCGCGTGGGCTGAACGTAGCCGGTTTCGTCGACGGCCCGACTCATGATCACGGTCTCGGTGCCCGTGAATTCCCAGAGGTGGCGGAACCGCGTATGGGCCAGCGGCAGCACGGGCTCCTGGAGTCGGGCCGATGCCCAGGTCTTGCCACCATCGGTGCTGACCTCGACACGGCGGATGCGCCCGGCGCCAGTCCATGCGATGCCGGAAATCTCGACCCAGCCTCGCTCGAGCCGCGTGGGAAACGCCGGATGGGTGATGAGCGACCGCGCATCCATGCGGAAGCTGAACATGCGCGACGTGCCGTCCGCGAAGGGCTCGGTGTACTTGGAGGTTTCTTCGCGGGTCATGAACGGCCGGTCGGAGACATCGATGCGCCGCAGCCATTTGACGCTGGCGTTGCCTTCCCACCCCGGGAGGAACAGCCGCACCGGATAGCCCTGCTCGGGCCGCAGCGCTTCACCGTTCTGTCCATACGCGACAAGCGCATCGTCGAGCGCCTTCTCGATCGGCACGCTGCGCGTGAGCACGGCGGCGTCGGTGCCCTCGGCGAGCAGCCACTTCGCGTTCTTGTGCACACCGACTTCGCGCAGCAGCGTGGCGAGCGGCACGCCGGTCCACTCGCTGGTACTGGTGAGCCCGGCCAGCTGGCCGGGTGTAGTCTCGGGACCTGCGGTGCGCCCGAGGTTGCCCGAGCATTCCAGAAAGTAGATTTGCGAGTGCGAGGGAAAGCGCGTGAGATCGGAGAGCGTGAAAATGGTCGGCCGGTCGACCATGCCGTGGATCAGCAGCGAATAGCTGGCTGGATCGATCTCGGGCACGCCGCCATGATGCCGCTCGAAGTGGAGATCGGATGGAGTGATGGTGCCCATCAGATCCTGGTGCGGGGTGCCGGACGAGGTTCCACCTCGGACGAGGCGTTGCACCTTCGCGGTGGCGGCACGCTCGCCGTTTGCGCGCGGGGGTTTTCCGCGCACCTTGCTGGGATCGGTCGGGGCTTGCGCCTCGCTGCGGGCCGTCTGGCTCAGGGCCATCGCGCCGGCCGCGCCGGCAATGAGATCACGTCGGGTGACTTTCATGGTCGCGCCTCAGCGGCCAAATGACTGGCCTCGCGGGCGAGTATAGCGGACGGGGGAGCCGCTGTGCAGGAGCCACTCATGTGCGTGCAGTGACCGCTCATCAGAACCCTGGTGTGATGTCACGGGGCGTGTGGTACGTGTGCCAGAGAGGTGATACGTCGTGAATCAAGCGTCTCCGGCTCGACGCCTGCCCGTGACCGTGCTTTCAGGATTCCTGGGGTCAGGCAAGACCACCCTGTTGAACCACGTGCTGCGCAACCGCCAGGGTCTGCGTGTGGCGGTGATTGTGAACGACATGAGCGAGGTGAACATCGACGCCTCGCTGGTCGCGCGCGGCGATGCGCGCCTCGATCGCGTGGACGAGCGCCTCGTCGAACTGTCGAACGGTTGCATCTGCTGCACGCTGCGGGAAGATCTGCTCGAGCAGGTGGCGGCGCTGGCGCGGGAGGACCGGTTCGATTATCTCCTCGTTGAGTCCACGGGGATTTCCGAGCCGCTTCCGGTGGCCGAGACCTTCACGTTTGTCGACGGACAGGGGCAGAGCCTGTCCGATCTGGCCCGGCTCGACACGATGGTGACGGTCGTCGATGCCGCGACGTTCCTGCGCGACTGGGAAGCCGGCGACGGTCTCGATGATCGGGACATGGCGCTCAACGAGGACGACGATCGCACGGTGGCCGACCTGCTCGTGGATCAGGTGGAATTCGCCAATGTGCTGCTGATCAACAAGACAGACCTGGTGACCGAGGCTGCGCTCGCGCACCTCGAGGCCGTTCTGCGCCGGCTGAATCCCGGCGCCCGTATCCTGAGGGCCACAGAGGCCTGCGTGCCGCTGGATCAGGTGCTCGACACCGGACTCTTCTCGTTCGAGGAGGCCTCGCGGTCGAGCGGCTGGCTGACAGTGCTGCGGGGTGAGGAGACGTCGGAGGCCGATGAATACGGTATCGCGTCGTTCGTCTATCGGGCCCGGCGACCGTTCCATCCGGAACGCTTCTGGCAGATGATTCACGAAGACTGGCCCGGTGTTGTGCGATCCAAAGGCTTCTTCTGGCTCGCGTCCCGCTGGGACATCGTCGGCGAGTGGTCGCAGGCCGGCACCTCGTGCCGTACCGAACCGGCGGGCATCTGGTGGGCGGCAACGCCGACGGCCGAGTATCCCACCGAGCCCGAGGTGCTGACTTCGGTGATGCGCGACTTCCAGGAACCGTGGGGTGATCGCCGGCAGGAACTGGTGATCATCGGCCTGTCGGTGAACGAGGCGGCACTGCGCACACGCCTCGACGCCTGCCTGGTGACGGAAGACGAGCTGGCGACTGGCCCGGAGGCCCTGGCAGCCCTGCGCGATCCGTTTCCCGAATGGCCACTGGTGGAGACTGAAGAAGACGAGGGCGCGAATCGTCGGGGCGACATCGTCCACTGAGGCGGCACGCCGGCCGATGACAGACCGGCGTGCGCCCGGGTCGGCGTCAGGGAAACTGGATGAGGTCGCGTGGTGTGCGGTAGGGGCGGTCGGGCAAGGCAGCCCATGGCAATGCCCGCAGCGTCTGCTCGCTGTCGGCATCCTGCCCGAGGGCCCGCTGCGCGAATGCGAGGCGAAGCCGCGCCTCGACATTGTCCGGGGAGGCCGTCAGCGACTGCCGGGCGAGGCGTCCGATGTCGTCGGCCCTGCCGGTCTCGCGCAGCACGGCCGCGTAGCGCTCGGCTACCCACCAGTCGGTGAGGGGAAAGCTCGTGACGACATCGCCGTAGCGCTCGCGATTGTCGTGGCACTGCTGGCATCGGGGCGTGGCCCACTCGGCCTGATGCCCGATCATCCATTCCAGATGTGTCTGCTCTTCGGCAGGCTTCTGCTCGAGCAGCGCGATGCGCGCCATGAGCGAGTGATAGCGCCGGCGTTCACGATCGTCCATGCGATCGGTGTCCTTGATGCGGCTGAGATACTCGCGCGCCGCAGGCAGGTCAGAGGCGCGCATGTAGCCGTAGGCAGTGAAGACGAGATAGCCATTGGCGAACCAGTAGCGATCAGGCCGGTCACTGAGGCGGGCCAGCCAGGCGGCATCACCCGTCCGGACGGCGGCGTCCTCCGAGAGCAGGCGACGCCGGCGGGCGCTTTCGTCGTCCATGGGCTGTGAGGCCAGTTCGTTCAGCAGCCGTGCCGCCTCGGCGGGCTTGCGGTCGCGCAGCAGCTGGCTGGCGCGGGACAGCGGCGAGTCGGGGCTGCGCAGGGTCGTCGAGAGGCGCTGCAGGGCACGATCGGCCGCGCACATGCCGGTGTTGTCGCAGAGCCAGTCGCGCAGCAGCTCGGCGGCGCCTGACTTGCCCGGTCCGATGAAGTGGGCGCGCCGCTCGCGATACGACTTGAGGATGGGTGCGGCCTTCTCGACAATCGCGGTGTCGGCCGGGAGGGGTGTGTGCCCGAGTGGCACGGCCCATACGAAATAGTTGGTGCCATCGCGGAAGACCGGCACCGAGAAGAAGTCGCGGTCCTTGCCCGGGCCGACAACCGGCTTGTCGGGCACGGTCGCCTCGACGAAAAAATCGACGGCGTGATCGGGAAAGCCGAACAGGTGCCCGAGACCGCGGTAGCGCTGCTCGCGGGGCAGGTGGTCGATCATGGCCATCACTTGCAGCCCCGGAGTGCCCGGTGTCAGGCCGAGCGGCGCGAAGAAGGCGCGGTGTTCCCGCAGCGTGTGGTCGAGCGCTGGCTGATTGACCAGCACCACGTCGGCAAACCGCTCGGTGCCCGAGGCGGCCGCGAAGATGTGGACGAATGCCGAGACGCCACCGCAACTGAGAGCGGCGGCGATGCGCCGGGCCTGATCGAGGCCGGCCAGGTCAGGCTGTGCCGAGTCGAACTTCAGGCTGTGGATTCCGGTACTGATGGGCTTGAGCCCGCCAATGAGCGTGTAGAGGCCTTCGCGGTCGAGGGCCGCCTCGAGCCACTCGGCCGCCAGGGTCCGGTCTGCGGGTTCCAGACGATCGAGGGCGAAGCACTGCGTCTGATAGACAGCCGTCGGCGTCGGCAACGGCGCGGGGGCCTGTGCCGCGCGCAGCAGGCTGCCGGCGAGGGCGGCGAGGCCGAGCGTGGCCAGCACGGTGAGGCGCATCAGAACGACACCCGCAGTGACAGCTGCATCGAGCGCGGCCCGCCCACCTGATACTGCGCGTTGAGCCCCCCCGAGGTACCGCCCGGCCCGAGCGCACGATTGAGCATGCGCGTCGAGACGCCGAAGAGCGGTGAGTCGGCAGCCGGCAGCGATGCGCCGGGTTCAGCGAAGTTGGGCGTGTTGGTGATGTTGAAGATATCCCAGCGCAGCTGCGCCCGCGTGCGGCCGATGGGCACATCCTTGCGCAGCGACAGATCCAGCTGCTCGGCGGGAATCCACCGCAGTGAATTGCGTTCCATGTTGCCCTGCTGGCCAGGGGCCGGCACCTGGAAGGCAGCGAAGTTGAGCCGCTTGCCACCCGGCAGGGAGGCGTCGGTGATCCACGGGTTCTGCCCGGGCACGAGGTTCACCCGCCGGTTCGTCCCCGAGAAGTTGATGGGATCGATCGTCTGCGTCACCACGTGGAGCGGGGCAGCCGAGCGCCAGCGGCCGAGCAGGTCGAGGCCCCAGTCGCCCAGCACACGCCGGGCGGCACCACCCGACGGCGATGGCAGGTTCCAGGTCACGCCTCCGGCGACGACATGGCGGATGTCGAAATCCGACGACCCGAAGTCATCGTCCACGGATGCGGTAAAGCCGGGAATACCGGTCGAGGCCAGGCCGGCCGTGACCTCGTTCGATACGGTGTCTGTCGCCTTCCCCAGTGTGTAGGACAGCATCGCCTGGAGGCCGCGCGACATGCGCCGCTGCAGCTGCATCTGCAGGGCATCATAGCGGGACGAGGCGGCATTCCTGGTGACGAACACCGACGTGGACGACGACACGACCGCGGGGTTGATGAAGGTCATGGTCGGGATGCCGAAGGGCACCTCGGTCGGAGCGGGGCGGTTGCGCAGCTGTTCCGTGCGCAGCAGGTCACGTCCGCGGGCGCCCACGTAGGATACGGTGATCGACTGGGCCGTGCCCAGCCGGCGCTCGAGCGAGACGTTCCACTGCATCGTGGACGGCAGCCGCAGATCGGGCTCGGTCACATAGAAGGTCGAGGCAATCGGCCGCGTGGTGGTGTCGAACGGCGCTGCTGCCACCACCGAGGCCGGGGCCGGGAAAGGCTGGTTGGGCGTGGTGCGCTGCGAGTTGAACGGATAGCTGCTGTAGCCCCGCAGGGCCGTGCCGGTGCCCAGGTCGTAGAACAGACCGACGCCACCGCGCAGCACGAGCTCCTGACGCTCGGAGATTACGTAGGCGGCATCGAACCGGGGTGCGATGTTGGTGCGGTCCGTGCGCCACAGGGGCGTGCCAGCGGGCGCGAGGTCGGCCGTTAGCAGGTTGTCGACATCGGTGAACGTGTACGGCAGCCGGTCTCCGTTCGGCGGCGGGTTGAGTTCATAGCGTGCGCCGGCCGTCACGGTGAGCCGCGATGAGACACGCCAGGTGTCCTGCAGGAAGAGCGACAGGTTGTCGATGCGGAAGTTGGTCGTGGGGGCCAGGGCCTGCACGCTGACCGAGGCCAGCCCGGTCTGCAGCGCCTGGGTGATCGATCCGAAGTTGTAGGTGATGCCCCGCTCGCGGAAATCGGTGAGGGGCATGAGTCGGCGCCAGTCGAGCCCCGCTTTCACTTCATGCCGCCCGCGCAGATACGTCAGCGTCTGCACCAGGTTGAACTGCTCCTGGTTGTTGCCGAGCGACTTGCCCTGCGTCAGCGATGTGGGATTGAAGCTGGACGGATTGACCTGCAGCGAGACCGACACGGTTTCCCGTGAGGCCTGGTCGGGGAACACGAGCGAGTCGGGCAGCAGGGTGGCACCGTCGATGGCGCGGCCCGCGAACGCGAAGCGTCCGGTCTCGCGGCTCCAGTTGACGCGGGTATCACTCACGAGACGCGGTGACAGGGTCCACGTAACACCGGTCGTGTGTGAGACGAAGTTCTTCGAGAACTCGTTCTGCTGGTTGGCAAAGACAAACTCCCGGTAGCCCGACGGGCTGTAGGCGGTGCGGTTGAAGATCTGCATGCGTCCCACGGGCACGTCGATGCGCAGGCTCGGGGCCTCGAACCACGAAGGAAAGCTGATGCGGTACGTGTAGCGCTCGGTGTCGGTGGGGTCGCCGGGCAGCGACGGTGCATTGGGCTGTGGGAAGGCGTCAAACAGTGCCCGGATCGAGCCGGTGGCGCGCGCCCGGGCGGACATGGATGGCACGACGACATTCCGGATGTCGGGCTGGGGCTGACGCAGGCGCAGGCCCTCATACGAGGCGAAGAAGAACGCACGAGGCCGGGCAGGTGTCCGACCTGGTCTGGCGATGGGGCCGCCGAGGGTGCCACCGAACTGATGCTGGCGCAGGGGCAGCTTCGACCGGCCGGCCTGGTTGTTGAACCAGTCGTTGGCATCGAACTGTTCGTGTCGGGCGAAGTCGTAGAGACTGCCGCTATAGCGGCTGCGGCCTGATCGGGTGACCAGCGAGATCTGCCCACCGGGCATGCGGCCGAACTCGGGAGCGAATGTCGAGGTCAGCATCCGGAATTCCTCGAGCGCGTCCACCGAGACGAGGCCCTGTGTTCCCCCGAGCGCGGTTCCTGCGGGCACCGTGCCGGCGGCCTGTTGAAATGACTGTGCGCTCATGCTGGTGCCGACGTTGGCGCCGACACCGTCGACCATGACGTAGTTGGCATTGGCCCGCTGGCCGTTGACGCTGAACTGGCCTGTGTTGAAGATGTCCGGTTCCACAAACACGACGCCGGGCACCAGTTCGAGCAGCGACTGCAGGCTGCGGCCGTTGAGGGGCAGGTTCTCGATGAACTGCCGGTCAACGACGGTGCCGACGCTGCCCGACTGGCGTTCGATGAGCGGCGCGGTACCGGTCACTTCGACGCGGTCGGTGACATCGCCAACGAGCAGTCGGAGGTTGACCGTGGTGGCCGTGGCGACGTTCAGGGCGATGCCGTCCTGGCGGAGCGGGCGGAAACCGGCGGCATTCGTCTCCAGCCGGTAGCGACCCGGTGGCAGGGCGGGGAAGATGTAGAGGCCGTCTGGAAACGAGACCGCCTCATGGCTGACACCGGTCGATGTGTCGGTGGCTGTGACGGTGGCGCCGGCGACAGGTGCGTCTGAGGGGTCGGTGAGGTGTCCCGAGAGTCGGGCCGACTGAGCGAAGGCCGGTGTGGCGGCCACCAGCGTCGTCAGCAGGGCGAACGGTACAAGAACAACGGGAGGGCGAGAGAACCGTCGCATCCTGCCACGCTAGGTGTTCCCGCGTCGACGAGCGACCACAGGTCAATGAATGGCCCCGTTCAACCCATGAGTGGCGCTGCCGTGGCGGTGAAGCTCAGGTCGTGAGACGGACTGTGACGGGCAGGGGATGAGGCGAGATCACACGACACGGTCCCCATCAAGCTCTGCAGCGCCAACGACAGCCGTTGCATGACCTGCGCATCGGCGGCCGCGTGGTGATGCCAGCGGGCCCGAGCGGTTGCACGGGCGTTACATCGGCCCGATACACTCGGCCGCCGTGGGCACCGCCGTGACCGACTCGCGCCAATTTCACGATCGCCTGCTGCAGCGCCTGACCCGCCGCGAACTGCTCGACATCGCGTGGAAGTTGGGGGTGGTCGCCGTGGCGCCGTCTGTGCCGACGGTTCGTGTGCTGGCACAGCCGGTCTTCCGTGCCAATCCCTTCGCGCTCGGCGTCGCCTCAGGGGAGCCGGAGCCAGACGGTGTCGTGCTCTGGACCCGGCTGGCGCCCGAACCACTCGCGGGGGGCGGCATGCCGGCACAGGCCGTCGAAGTCGGCTGGGAAGTGGCGGCCGACCCCGCCTTTCGCACCGTGGTCCAGCGCGGGACGGCCCTGGCCCTGCCCGGGCTCGGGCACAGTGTGCACGTCGAGCCGAAGGGACTCGAGCCGGCTCGCGAATACTGGTTCCGCTTCCACTGCGGTCGTGAGGTGAGTCCCGTGGGCCGGACACGTACGGCGCCGGCCGCGGGTGCACCGGTGAATCAGCTGCGTTTTGCGGTCTGCGGCTGCAGTCATTACGAAACCGGCTATTTCACGGCGTACGGGCACATCGCCGCGCAGGCCTTCGACTTCATCCTCCACACCGGCGATTACATCTACGAGGACCGCGCCGACGGGGGAAAGACCGCCGGCCGTGTGCGGCAGCATCACGGGGACGAGATATTCACCCTCGTGGACTACCGCAATCGCTACGCCCAGTACAAGCTCGACCCGCACCTGCGCGCCGCCCATCATTCGGCGCCGTTCGTGGTGTCGTGGGATGACCACGAGGCCGACAACGACTACGCCGGCGATGCGGACGAACACGACACGCCACCCGCCGTGTTCCTGCTGCGGCGCGCCGCCGCCTATCAGGCCTACTACGAGCACATGCCACTGCGCCGCGCGGCGATCCCCCGCGGACCCGACCTGCGCCTGTATCGTCGGCTGCAGTTCGGTTCGCTGATCGACCTTCGCGTGCTCGATACTCGGCAGTACCGGTCCGATCAGGGGTGCGGGGGCGGGCTCGCCACCAACTGCGCCGCAGCGCTTGACCCCTCACGCACCATGCTCGGCGCGACTCAGGAGCGATGGCTCTTCGAATCGCTGACGGACTCTTCGGCGACCTGGAACATGCTGGGACAGCAGGTGCCAACGTTCGCGCGCGATATGCGCAGCGCCACACCAGACGGCCGGTTCGCGATGGACAAGTGGGACGGATACGCACCCGCCCGCCAGCGACTGTATCAGCGGCTGGTGGAGGCGCAGACAGCCAATCCTGTCGTGCTCTCCGGAGACGTGCATCTGCACTACGGGGCCAACCTGCATCTCGATTTTGGCAATCCGCGCTCGTCCGTCGTGGGCGTGGAGTTCACGAATACCTCCATTTCCTCGAACGGCGACGGCAGCGAGGTGGCGTCCACCTGGAATCAGGTCCGCGGCGACAACCCGCATATCCGCTATCACAGCGGGCGTCGCGGCTACATCGCATGCACGGCCACGCCTCGACGGCTCGACGCCGACTTCCTCGTCGTGGAACGCGTGAGCATTCCCGACTTGCCGCTGCGAAGCGGCGGTCGTCTGGTCGTCGAGGCCGGTCGCCCGGGCGCAGAGTCCGCGTAAGTCCCACCGCGCACTCACCGGTCGCGCGTCGCCTCCCGGTCCCGTTACAGGAATGTCGCCGTATCGTCGCGATGACGACGCGGCCGTGCTGCAGACTGTTGCCGTCTGGCGTCCATCCTCGTCTGGAGTCTGTTCCCGATGTGCATCCAGTACGGTCGTCTCTTTCTCCTCATCGGTGTTCTGGTGTCGTGGTCATCGGTTGCGCATGCGCAGTCAGACACCGCGTCACTCACCGTGTCCGTCACCGACGCATCGTCGGCGGTGGTGCCCGGGGCCACCGTCGTGGTCCGGAACCTGGGTACCCGCGGCGTGCGCGAAGTTGTCACCGATGCCGCCGGGCTGGCGCTCTTCCCGCTGCTGGCGCCGGGGACCTATGAGACCACCGTCACACTGACCGGCTTCCGCCAGCATCGTGATTCCACGGTCCAGTTGCGGGTCGCCCAGGCGGCGCGGTTTGACGTGGTGCTGAACGCGGGCAACGTGGCCGAGACCGTCGAGGTGCGGTCCGGTGTCCGCCTGCTCAACCTGACCAACATGGCGCAGGGCGCGGTCATCGGCGAACAGCAGGTTCAGGCACTTCCGCTCAACGGCCGGCAGTTTATCCAGTTGGCCCTGCTTGTGCCGGGCGCCAACCCGGGCGGTCGCGCGGTGCAGCAGAACGCCGTGCGTCAGGATCAGATCGGCGGCCTCAGTATTGCTGGCGGCCGTACCAACAACACGTCGTTCCTGCTCGACGGGGCCATCAACACCGATCCGGACTACAACTCGCTCAACTACTCGCCCAGCATCGATGCCATCGCCGAGTTTCAGGTGCAGACCGCGCAGTTCACGGCCGAATATGGCCGGGCCGGCGGGCAGGTGAACGTGGTGACCAAATCCGGGGCGTCCCGAATCACGGGCTCGGCGTTCGAGTACACCCGCAATCGTCGCTTCGACTCGCGTCCGTTCAATCTGGTGGGTACCCTTCCGCAGTTTCAGCGCGACAACTTCGGTGGTTCGCTGGGTGGGCCCCTGCTCAAGGACCGGGTGTTCTTCTTCGGTGCCTACGAACAACTGCGCCGCCGGGAGGGTGCGGCGGCGCTGACGACGGCTGTGGTACCGACGGCCCGGGAGCGGCAGGGTGACTTCAGTCAGTCGCCCGGCGGAGGCATCTTCGATCCGACCACAGGCTCGACCAACCGCGCGGCGTTTCCCGGCAACGTGATTCCGCGCCAGCCGGATGGATCCGCTGGCGCTGGCGGCCATGGAGGCACTGCCGCTGCCCAATCTGGGTGAGCGCAACTACGTCAACACCGAGGGTATCCTGCGACAGGACATCTACAACGGATCCCTGCGTGTCGATGTGAATCTCGCGCCGGGCAGCCAGCTGTTCGCTCGCTATTCGGGAGCGGACGAGAACGCCGAGGTGCCAGAGCCCGTCCCTGGTCGCGACAACATTCAGGATGCCCAACCGCACAATGCGGTGCTGGGTTGGACCCGCGTCCTCGGGGCCCGCGCCGTCAACGAACTGCGCGTCGGTTTCAGCCAGCTCGGTTTGCGCTCGGGGCTCCCCGAGCTGTCGTTCAGCGTCGCCGGCCAGTCGCAGCCGCTGCCGCGGTTCATTGTGCAGGGCTACCCCACCATGGGGGGAGCCGGGGCGTTCACCGGCACCACGGGCGGCGGCATCGTCAACGTGACGAACCGGACCTACCAGGTGTACGACAACCTTTCGCTGCAACGCGGTCGGCATCAGTTCAAGGCCGGCGCCGAGTTCCTGTGGATCGAGTACAACCGCGAAGAGCTGCCGAGCGCGCTGGGCACGTTCACCCTGTCTGCCGGCTATACCTCGCGAACCGCCAGCAACGACGGGACTGGAAACTCGCTGGCCACCTTCCTGCTTGGATTGCCACAGCAGGGCAACCGCGCCGTGGGTCCCAGCCGCATTGCCGGTCGCCAGTCCTACTTCTCCGCCTACGCTCAGGATGACTGGCAGGTAAACGATCGCCTCACGCTCAACCTCGGCGTGCGCTATGAACTGGCGCCGCCGATGTACGACGCCGACGGCAGCATGGCCAGCATCGACTACCGCAAGGTGCCGACGCCGCAGCAGATCTTCGCCGAGGGGCGCCTCAACTTCTATCGCCCGACCGTCTTCGTCTGCGGACAGGCCGGATACCCGAAAGGCTGTGCCTACACCGACAAGAACAACGTGGCTCCGCGCGTCGGCTTCGTGTGGAGTGTCTCGCCGCGTACCGTGGTGCGCGGAGGTGCCGGCATCTACTACGCGGCCACGGACGCCAACCCGCTGTTCAGGCTCGCGGCAGGTATTCCCGCCAACGTCGCACAGACGGTGTCGTACAACAACTTCGTACCGGCACGCGGGCCAGGGTGGGAGATTTTCGGACCGGCCGTGATCGGCCCCGTGCAGGTGCAGCAGGCAGGAATCGATCTCTTTCAGCAGAACAGCGAGTCGCGACAGTGGAGCCTAGGCGTTCAGCGCGAACTGGGCCGCAACTGGGTGCTGGAGGCCAGCTATCTCGGCACGCGAGGTCGCTATCTCGAGCAGAACGTGCAGCCGAACAACGCACAGCCGGGGTCGGGTGCCGTCGACCCGCGCCGCCCGTACGCCGGTCTGGTGTTCGCGCCCGGGACCGCCTTTCCCAGCTACGTGTCGGTGGCGGGCGACAGCGTGCCGGTCGGATTCATCAACTACCTGACCAAGACCGCCGAATCAGAGTACGACGCACTGACGCTGCGTCTCGAGAAGCGACTGACACGAGGGTTCACCTTTCTGAGCGCATACACGTTGTCAGAAGCCCGCAGCAATGCGCCGCAGTTCCGCAACGCCGGGGGCGTCACTGGCGCCGAGAACTCGCCGCCGCAGGACTCGCACGACCTGGCTGCGGAGTGGGGACCGGCCTATTACGATGCCCGGCACCGATGGGTCAGCAGCGCGACTGCTGAACTCCCCTTCGGTCCGGGCCGCCGCTACCTACAGACCGGCATCTGGTCACGCCTCCTCGGCGACTTCCAGATCGCCGGCATCTACTCAATGCAGAGCGGATTTCCCTTCACGGTGAACCTCCGCGGCGACACCGCTGGCGTCGGTGCCGGCACCGGCGGTATCTTCGTGCGTCCCAACCCGGTGCCCGGCGTGGACCCGTATCTGCCCAAGAGCGAGTGGGCCAACGGGCGCTACCTCAATCCAGCCGCCTTCAGCGCGCCAGCCGCGGGTCAATTCGGCACGGTGGGCCGAAACTCGATCGTCGGTCCGGGTTTCGTCAACCTCGACCTCTCGGTCGTGCGATCGGTCCGACTCGGGGGACGCGTCCGGCTCGACCTGCGCGCCGAGGCGTTTAATCTCATCAATCGGCGCAACTACATCATCGTCGGTCGCATCCTCAATGACCCGACGTTCGGGCAACTGCTGAGTCAGTCTGACCCGCGGCAGTGGCAGTTCGGCGGGCGACTGACGTTCTGAGGCGCCGTGTGCGTGCCTGCGACCCGGGCCGCTGCCGCCGATACTCACGGCCTCCTCGTGCGGCTTGACAGGGACGAGACGTCGCCGCCGGGGCTCGCGCGATCCACCACGGTTCAGCGGATGGAGGCCAGCGCCGCGCAGATATCCTGCGGCAGGCTGTCGACCGGGGCCGTGCTCATCGCCCCGTGAATACTGGTGTGCGTTTTTCGTTGAAGGACAGCATGCCCTCCCGCCGGTCGTCCGTGCCGACCAACTGGTTGTAGCACTCCACCTCGAATCGCAGCGCACTGCGCAGATCCATTTGCAGGCCGAAGTGCATGGAACGCCTGGCTTGCCTGATCGAAAGCGGCGCATTGCCGGCGATCACGCGCGCGGTCTCTACTGCGGCGGGCATGACCTCTCCTGGTGCACAGACCCGATTCAGAATGCCCCAGTCCATCGCCTGTTCGGCGGTGAAGGATGTGCCCGTCAGGATGATTTCCCTGGCACGGCGTTCGCCGACAACGCGCGGCAGGGTCTGCGTCCCGCCGACACCTGGCATGATGCCCATGGTCACTTCCGTCATGGCGAAGCGTGTCCCCGTGACGCCATAGGCAAAGTCTGCCGCCAGCACCAGCTCCAGCCCGCCGGCGTAGGCATGGCCATTCACCGCAGCGATGATCGGGACCTGACAATCCAGCATGGTCCAGAAGGCTCGCTCGAAAATCTCATGCTGCTGGCGCCAGGCCGCATCCGTCATGGCCTTGCGCTCCTTGAGGTCACCACCCGCGCAAAACGACCGTCCGCCGACGGCGGTCAGGATGACGCAGCGGATGTCGCCGGGCTCGGCAATCAGTGCCGACCAGACCGTGCACAAATCCCGACCCATCTGCGTGTTGAAGGCGTTGGCTACCTCCGGCCGGTTGAGGCGCACAATCTGCACGTGCGGCTCCAGTCGTTCAAGTTGCAGGGTCTCGGTTTCAGGCAGCGGCATGGCTCTTCTCCAAGTGCAGACGGCAGAGACGGCGTCAGACGGCCGCGCATGTCAGCGTCCTGAGGGTGCCTCATCGCGGGCCACCCGGGAACAGGCGTTGACGGAGACCCATGGCCGGGAGCCCATGTTATCGAAGCGCCGCGCTGCCTGGTTGTTTGCTCCACGAGCCTGCGTGTCGACCCGCATGGCGTCGCTTGGCTTAATTCGCCGATGCGGTGAGCTCGAGGCGCGTGATACTCAACGTGAAGCTGGCCCCGGTGTCGTCGCCGTCACTACTCAGCCAGATCGCCGCCGTCTCAATCGGTTGACGCAAGGTCCACGTCACGTCAAAACGACCCACCGGCGGCTGCACACCCATAATCCGCTCGCGGAGCAAGTCGGACACCGGATGCCGACGCTCTTTTCCCATCAACTCCGGCTGCGCCGAAAACATCAGGAACTCAATCCGATCGATTCCCGACCCTCGAGGCGCGAGCTCAAACAGCGTCTTCACCCAATCGGCGGCCAGCCATCGTCTGGGACCGCTGAGGGTGCGCGCCCCGGGTATCACAAGCCCCACCCGCAACAGCGAATCATCGTCGAATCCGAGAGGCTTGCGCCGAGGGGCCTGTTCCTCGCTCCAGCGGCCCTGCACTCGAATCGCCGTCACTCGTGCGGGTTGAGGCAACGCATGAATCAGCGGCGACGCTGAGGCCTGCACCTTCACACGGAGTTGCTGGTCGGCGAAGTCGACGCTGTTGGCCCTGATGTTCCTGAAGCTCACGCTTGTCCAGGCGGCCCCGGTCAGCGGCAGCGCCTGAGATGCCGTGAGCCCCGACGCCGAGGCCGACTGCGGCGATGACGGCGTCGTGTCAAGGGCGTTGATACGCGCACCACTCCATCCACATCCCAGCACGAAGAGCCCCGTCACGAACCATCGCTGTCGAGCGTTCACGATGCCCCCTTCGATTCCGGCCGGTCACCACAACCTGTACATCTCAGGGCATCCTCGAGTCTGAAGACTCGTGCATGCAGAGATGACGTTCCGCGGCCTCTCGTGGCAGAGCGCCTGCCCGGTGGCCCAGCACCGCCTCCATCTTAGCCTTCGCGGTTCCCGGCCTGTGGCCCGATGCGGCGCGCGTTAGCGACCCCATGGTCGCCTTCTGGATGGGCGTCATGTTCGAGTAGACTGCCGTCCGGTCTTTCCCAAGGAGCACCCATGCGTCACCCCATGTTCAGGCTGGTCGCCGCTGTCGCTGTTGTCTCCACAATGTGGGGGGTTGCGGCCATCGCATCGCAGAAGTCCGCCGCCACCATGGCTGCGGCCGCCACCCGATTTGTCGACAGCCTCTCGGCCGATCAGCGCACCAGGGCGGTGCTGCCCTTCGACAGCGAGGATCGCCTGCGATGGCACTTTATTCCCAACGAGATGTTCGCGCGCAAGGGACTGATGATCAAGGACATGACCGAGGCGCAGCGGCGTCTCGCGCACGACCTGCTCAAGACGGGCCTCAGCGCGCGGGGTTACACCAAGGTGACGTCGATCTTCGAACTGGAAGACATCCTGCAGGTCATGGAGAAGGGCGGCCGATTCGCCCGCAACAAGGACGAGTATCTGGTCGCGGTGTTCGGCGTGCCCGGTGCGAAGGGCAACTGGGGCTGGCGCGTCGAGGGGCACCATGTGTCGCTCCGCTTCACCATCGCGGAGGGCGCCACGCGGGGGCAGTTGTCGAGCTCGCCGATGTTCCTGGGCACCAATCCTGCAGACGTGCGGGACGGGGCCAGGAAGGGCCTGCGGGTGCTCGGTGATGAAGAGGACGCGGCCCGGGCGCTTGTGTCGGCGCTGCCGGCCGAGCTGCAGCAACAGGCCATCATCAAGGCAGTGGCGCCTACCGACATCCTGACCATGAACACGAACGACATCACACCGTTCCCGGACCAGGGCGTGCTCTACTCGGCGCTGCCGGCCGCCGCGCAGGCGCAGCTGGTGCGGCTGATCGAGGTCTATACCTCGAACATGGAGGCCGACGTCGCCGCGGCGCGCCTGGCGAAGATCACGGCCGCCGGCCTGGGCCGCATCCGCTTTGCCTGGGCGGGCCCGATCGAGCGCGGCCAGAAGCACTACTACATGATTCAGGGTCCGACCTTTCTGGTCGAGTACGACAACACGCAGAACAACGGCAACCACATCCACTCGGTGTGGCGCGACTTCGACGGCGACTTCGGGCGTGACCTGCTACGGGAACACCTGCAGGCGGTGGCGCACTGACTCGGGACGCTGACTTCCCCAACGACGGGCCCGTCAGCGTTGCCCGCGGAGTCTTTCCCGCACACACCGGCACTCGGGGGGCTGCAGCCCGTTGCGTCCCCAGCGACCGCCAGCGCGGTGTTCCGGATGCCAGCCGTCCGGGATTCACAGGCCCGAGGCATACCGCAACCGGTGCGGCTACTTGATGAGCGGTTCCGGTGCCGGACGCAGGCCGCGGTAGACAAACTTCTGGATGCGTTTACCCTCGTAGGTTTCACCGATGAACAGGTTGCCCGCGGAGTCGGCGGCCTGCACGTGGGCGCCGTAGAACTGACCGGCCCAGCGACCGGCCTGTCCGAAGGCGCCAAGAATATCGAGCGAATCACGGCGCAGCAGCCAGATCTGCTGATTGGTGCCGTCGTTGACCGCCAGGAACGACTGTGCCGGGTCGGTTGAAAAGCTGAGGTCCCACACTGAGCCGCTGCCCAGCGTCTGGCGCGCGATGAACTGTTCCTTCACGAAGGTGCCGTCCTTGCGGAACACCTGCAGACGGTCGTTGGTGCGGTCGCAGACATACACGAGCCCATCGCGCGACAGCCGCACGCAGTGGACGATGCGGAACTGCGGCGGTGGCGGGCCAGCCGGATCGTACTGACTCGGTTTATTCTCGTGCTGAACGGCGCCGCTGAACGGGCTGGGCAGCTTCTCGCCGGCCGCCGCGAAGTAGCTGTCATCCGGGCGCGTCCCGTAGGCGCCCCAATGCCGCCGGTAGGCACCGGTGACCGCGTCAAACACGATCACGCGGTGGTTCACGTATCCATCCGCCACGTACAGCTCCCGGCGTTCACGGTCGAGGTCGAAGTTGGCAACGCCGCCGAGATTGTCGGTATCGTTGCTCCCGCGTCCCCGTCCCTTTCGGCCAATCTGCAATACGAAGCGGCCCGCGCGCGTGAACTTCAGGATCTGCGCATCTTTCTCGCCTCCACCGCCGAGCCAGACATCGTCGCCGTCGACCAGAATTCCGTGCTCGAGGTCAGGCCACTCGTAGCCCTCACCCGGACCTCCCCATGCGGACACCAGTCGTCCTTCCTGATCGAACTCAAGAACCGGAGGCGCCGCACGCCAGATGGATCGGGTTTCGTTGGGCTGCAGGGGTGAGGGACGATGCACGAGCCAGACGTGGTCCGAGGAATCGACGGCCACACCGGCCACCGCGCCCAGCAGCCACCGGTTCGGCAGCGGCTTCGGCCACGCCGGATCGACGTCGTAGTGGGGTGCCAGCGGAGGCGCCGTCGAGGTCGTGATCGACAGCAGTGCCATCACGGCCAGCATCACGATCCACCGGAATTGAGTGCGCACGGCTGATTCCTTTTCCTGGCGACCCTGCGGGCCGAGAGCGTCAGTGTCAAGGCACGGGTCCGAGACGGGTGCAGGAGGCGGTGGTCCCCTTGCCGGTCGCAGGGGTGCCCCACGACCGGCGTCAGGGACGTGTGCTGTGCGGCAGCGCTGCGCCTCGCCGCTGCGGATTCAGCGGGCCGCGACGACCTCGTGGACCTGCTGACCGATGCCCTCGATGCTGCAGACGGCCTTGTCGCCCGCCCGCATCCATCGCGGGTCTGCCCGCTCGATGTTTGTACCAGCCGGGCTGCCTCCGGCGATCATGTCCCCGGGGTTCAGCGTCAGGATGTTCGACGCGTAGCTCAGCAGCTCGAACACGTTGTAATCCATCCGGCTCGTGTTGGAGTCCTGCATGACCTCGCCATTCAGGGTGAAGGTGTGCCGCGTGTTCGTCGGGTTCGGGAGGAACTCCTTCGGCACAATCACCGGACCGAGCGGTCCGAAGGTGTCGTGGTTCTTTCCCACCAGCCAGTCTGATCCGCCCATCTTGCGGTCGCCGCGGCCGCCGCGATCCGAGACGTCGATTTCAATCGAGTAGCCGAAAATGTGGTCGGCGGCCGCGCTGACCGAGACGGATTTAGCCGGCTTGCCGATCACGGTGACGAATTCACATTCGAAATCGATCCGGTCGCGCCCGCGTGGCATCTCGATCGGGTCTGTCGCCCCAATTACGACGGTGGGTGACTTGAGAAACAGATAGGGATTGTCGCGCGGGTCATTTGCGGGACGTTCCCAGATGCCGGGCGCCGACACGGCGGGCGTCGTGGCCGCCTCCGGCTGTCCCTGTCGTGCCTGATTGGCCGCGATGCCCTAACTGTGTTCGCTGTAGTTGCCGCCCGCGTTCAGCAGCAGCCTGGGGCGTATGGGCGGCAGTGCCTTCAGCGACGCCATCTCGTACACGTACGCAGGCGCGCCAGTTGCAGGAATCGCCTTGGCAATCTCGACCAGCCGATCCTTCCATCCCGCGTCGTACTTCTCGATGATCTCGATCAGGCCGGCCGGTGACGCCAGGGGGGCCGCCGAGGCGTTGCCAGCCTGAAACGCCCGATTGGCCTGCGTGATGTCGACGACCTGTGTGTCACGCAGCACCAGCCCCACGAGTGTCTCGCCACCGCGTTCGAACGTGCCGAGCTTGTACGGCACAGTCGGTCCACTGACTGCCGCCAGCGGACTGACCGCCGGCACCTGACTGCCGCCACTACCGCACGCCGTCACGCTGACGGCCACTGCCATTGCCATTACGCCTTCCCGCCCCAGTCGTCGCATCATGTGTCACCTCAGACAGGTCTTCCGTGGGTATGCGGCTCCGCGCCAGAGTCTTCACCGTGGGCCGCGGGCACGGGACCGCACCAAGTCGCTCCCGTTACCGTCCGTCACCGGACGGCCGGGGCGTAAGAAACTCGACCGTCGAGTCATGCATCCAGCCACTGGTCTCGTTCCTGTACCAGCGCATGAGGATGCCGGTCTTCCGCATCTCCGGTGTGAGCCGCACCTGAAGCCACTCGCCGCGCTGCCCCACCATGTCCATCGTGGTGCCCTGGGCCGCTACCACCAGCAGCTCGTTTGTTGTGCTCGGTCCAGTGTGGACGTTGGCATGGCTGGTCGGTACCCGCACACGCGCGAGCACGGGCGCGTTCGCCGGGGCCTGCTCGGCCCTCCCCTGTCCGCCGCGCTGCGGCTGTCCCTGAGTCGGCAATTCCGGCGTGGCTGCCAGCAGCATCGCGCCGACAAGAACGGCCGTGGCGAAAGCACCGTACGTCATGCCGGTAGTCAAAGTTAGCACGGTCGTCCTGTCAAGCTCGAAAAATGCCGTTGACACCATGAAGCCGTCCACGCAGCATACGGGCACACGGAGGATGCCCCGATGTGCCGCACACTGACATTGATGGCGGGTGGGATGGTAGGCCTCGCGGTGGCGTTTATGCTGCCGGTGCCCACGGGTGAGTACACGGCCGTGGCTCAGGGGCGCTAGGTGTGAATGCTATACACGTTGTTCATTCGGGAGACTCTGGAAACAATGGGGGTTGCGACACCAACCCAACGTGTCTGGAGGATCCCCCGAATGAACCTTCATGGTCATGCGAAGACCAACGAATATCAGCGACAGTTACTTATCCACCGCGTCCGTCACTTGGGGTGGACCCAGCGTCAGGCCGCCGATGCGGTTGGCGTGAGTGTTCGCACAGTGGCGAAGTGGCTCACGCGCGTCGAGAGCCTCGCGGATCGGTCCTCGCGGCCGCATCGGAGCCCGCGCCGCACCAGCGTCACGATGGAGGCGGCGGTGGTGCGCTTGCGCCGCGCGCGCGCGACCGCGTGGCAGATCAGTGCGGCCCTGGGGCTCCCGCGGTCCACGGTGACCCGGGTCTTGGCGCGGCGGGGCCTGAACCGCGTGACCGCGTGTGACCCCATCGCGCCGGTGGAGCGCTACGCGTGGCCACACGCCGGCGATCTGCTCCACGTCGACATGAAACGCCTGGGCCGCATGGTCGGTGGGGCGGGCCATCGCATCCATGGCGACCGACGACGCCGCACGCGGGGGGCCGGCTTCGAGTGGCTGCACGTGGCCGTCGATGACGCGACCCGCCTCGCTTATGTCGACGTCTTGGCGGCAGAGGACGCCCCCACGTGCGCGGCGTTCCTTCGTCGCGCGTGTGCGTGGTATCGGCGGCGCGGGATCCGTATCCGTCGCTTGCTCAGCGACAACGGCTTCGCCTATCGCGCCGGTATCTTCGCCGCGGCCTGCCGCACCTGGCACCTGCGGCACCGGTGCACCCGGCCCTCTCGCCCCCAGACCAATGGCAAGGCCGAGCGATTCATCCAGACGCTGTTGCGCGAATGGGCCTACCGCTTCCCGTATCGCAGCTCGGCGCGGCGGACCGAGGCGCTCCGCCCGTTCCTGCGCTTCTACAACCACAAGCGTCCCCACGCGAGCCTCGGTCGATGCTCGCCGTGGATGCGTTTCCGGGAGGTTGCTTGATCATGAACAACCTCTTTGACATTCACAGGCGGCGTTGTCCAGCAGATTGGTGACGGCCTGCTCAAGCGCCGCCGGGTCGGCATCCACCAGGGGAATGGTGCCCTGCACCGACACTCTGAGCCGCTCGGGCTGATCGAGCCCATCGCCGAACGCGTCCACGGTCTCGCGCACCAGCGCCGCCAGGTCGACCTGCTCCCGCTCGAGCGTCCGGGTCTGCTGCACCCGGGAAAACTCGAGGACCCGCTGCACCAGCGCCGAGAGTTTCCGGGCCTCCGTATGAATCGTGTGCAGGTACTCGGGGACACGTTCGGGCGACCGCACGCGGTTCATCTGCAGTGTCTCGGTGGCGGCCGTCAGCAGTGCCAGCGGCGTCTTCAGCTGATGCGAGACGTGTGCCACAAAGCTGCTCTGCATCACTGCCAGCTCCCCGGCGCGACGATGCGCCTGAATGGTTAACGTCGCCGCCACCAGCAACAGTGCGGCAGGCACTGCGAGCGGCCAATACAGGTGACCGGCGAGCACACGCTCGTCTGTTGCAGGACCGGCGCCAACGGCCAGCGTCCACGCGCGCGGTGCCACGCCCACCGCCAGACGTGAGCGAATGTCGTCTTCGGGATAGAACAGCATCGGCAGCGCCAGTTGCGCTGCCGGCGCCTCAAGCGGCATCGAGCCGTAGACGCGCTGCCCGCGTTCGTTGACGACGCGCACCTGCAGCGGCAGGTCACCGGCACGGCGCTCGAGAATATCGTCGAGCGTCTGCCCGCGGCCGTTGGCAAACAGCCACTGGTGTACTGTGTCGGGTTCGACGACAAAGCCCAGCACCGCAAAATAGCGCTCGCGGTCGGCATCCGTCCAGAACAGGCGCAGAAACACCTGTCGCGCCCCGTCACCGACCCGGTCGGCGGCGATGTAGATCTGCTGAGACGACGCATGGCGGCGGGCCAGTGCCTGAATGGCTGCCCCGAGTGCGGCATCTGTCGTAAAGACCTGGTCGCGGCCGAAGAACTGCACCTCAGAGGCCGGGCCTGTCGGCTCTCCCGGCGTCCACGCGAAGAACCGCTCGACATGCCGATAGCGTTCGAGGCCGCGGACAAACTGCTGGGCGACAAGATCGAGACGGCCGGCACGCAGATCGGGGTGATTGACTGCCGCCAGCGTATCGAAGACGGGGCCAGCCACCGCCCGTCGCAGTTCCAGTGCGATGTCGTTGACGACCTGTTCGGCAAACTGGCGCTCGATGACTGCATTGCGCGCGCGCAGCGTCGTCATCGCCTGCTGCTGCAGGTAGAGCACCACCGCGCAAGCAAGCACCACCGCGACGATCGCCAGCGCCAGGGAGGGAGGGATGCGGCGGAGGTGAGCGGCGGGCATGGGGTGGTGTCCACCGCGAGACGTTATTGGCGTGGCCTGTGGGGTGTCAAGGCCTTTGGGCCGGGTGGCGGGTGCGCCGCCGTCCCTGGACGACCGACGTCGACCGGGGGCGGCGGCAGTGCTCAGTGACGGGGCCGGACTCTGCCGGTCCCGTCGCTATTCGGTCACGCCGCTGCTGTAGCGGCCCATGAGCTGAGCCGGGTTGGCCCCGGGCTTCGGTCGGAACTTCTGCGGCCGGCCCACGTGCACGTCGGCCGTGTAGAGGTTGCCGGCGCTGTCGGTGTGGAACTGGTGCACGCCCCAGAAGCCGCCGGGGAATGACCCGAACGTGCCCCACGAATAGAGCAGCTTGCCCGTCAGGTCGAACTTCGTGAACTTCTGTGTGATGCCGTCCGCCACCCACAGATGCTGGTCTTCGGTCAGCAGGAACGAGTAGGGCCGCCAGACGTTCGGCCAGGCGTCGAGGAACTTGCCGTTCTCGTCAAACACCTGCACGCGCGAATTGGAACGGTCGCTCACGTACAGGCGCTTCTGCTTGTCGATGGCGATCGCATGCACGGTGTTCATGTACGACGGCCGGGTCTCATTGGGCGGGTTGCCTTTCTGGCCCCAGGTCATCAGGAACTTGCCGTCCTTGTTGAACTTGACCACGCGGGTGTTCACATAGCCATCGCTCACGAAAAAGGTACCGTCAGGCAGCCACGCGATGTCGGTCGGCCGGGCGAAGTGCGTCTCGTCGTTGCCCGACTGCATCGGCGTGCCCACGGTCATCACGAGTCGCTTGCCGTCGCGCGTGAACTTGTAAATGGCGTGCGCTCCGTCGTCTATCAGCCACACGTGCCGGTCCTGGTCGTACGGGTTCACCAGGACGCGGTGCGGGCGTACGAACAGCTTGTTGTGCTGCTCCCACGACTCGATCAACTTGCCGTTCCGGTCGACGACGTTAAAGACGTGGTCCCAGCGCGGATGCCGCGTCTTGTCCTGCTGGGACAAGTCGTAGCCCGAGGCATTGCGCGCCGGGATGAAGCTGTCGGCGGGGCCACGCTCATCCTTGATCACCGGAAGGCACCCACGGCTGAAGATGTACACGCGATCCGGGCTCTCCGCCCACACACCGGCTGTCGACCCGATGATGTAGCCCGGGCCGCAGTAGTTCTCGGGCCAGTTGGCCATCAGTTCGTACGGCCCCGTCTCATCGCCTCCGCCTTTTTGCGCCCACACACCGGCAGACAGCAGCGCCACCGCCACCCATGCCACTCCCAGAGTCTTCTTCACAGTCGACCTCCTTGATCATTCCCCTTGCGCAATTCCTTGATGAAGGCGGCGGCCTGTGCGGCCTCGGGCGTGCCCGGGTGGTCGGCCACTACCTGATCGAACAGCTTCAGCGCCTGATCCACGTCGTTGCGGCTGAAGTGAATCTTTCCCAGGCCCAGCGTCGCGGCAGCCGCTCCGGGTTTTGCCCCGAGCACGCGCTTGAACTCGGCCTCGGCTTCCCCCAGCTTGCCTTGTGCGAAATACACCGCCCCGAGCGTCGAGACGGCCTCGAGCGCCATGGCATCGGTCGCCAGTTTCGGCTGTGGCCCGAGTCCCTTCAGCAGTGCCGCGGCCGCCTTGTCGTAGTTGCGGGTGTCGACATACGCGCTGCCCAGCTGATACTGGATGGCCGCGTCGCCGGGCGCCAGCTCTGCGGCTCTTTCCAGACTGGCCACCGCCTCCGGCATGCGCTGCAGCCTGAGGTATGCCAATGCCAGATTCACGTGCAGACCTTCTACGGACGGCGCCTTTGCGATCGCCTCCTGGAACCTGGTCACGGCACCGGCATAGTCGCCTGCGGAAAACGCGGCCACGCCCGCCTGAAACTCCCCGCTGCCAGCCGCGGCGGCCCTGGCCAGCGTGAAGTCGAAGTCACGGTCGGTGCCGGCCACCAGCCGAAGCTTGTCGTTGATCGCCTGATAGCCGTCGAGCTCCACCACGATGGCGTACTCGCCGGCCTGCATGCCGCGCCGGTAGAACCGGCCGTCCTTCCCTGTCTTGAGGGTGACTTCGCGTCCCCGCTCGACATTGGTGAGTTTGATCGAAACGTTGCCGAGCGGCGCGCCCGCATCGTCCACCACCCGCCCCTTGATGACACCCAGTTCCATCTGGGCCATCGCCGGCGCGGGCCGAACGAGGGTGGCGACCAGCGCCACCCCTGTCATCAGCCGTACTGCCAATCGCCGCATCGACACGCCCTAGAAGCGCAGCCGAATCCCCAGCTGGCTCTGCAGCGGGAAATTCGCCGACGTCGGGGTCATGAACACCGACGACGACCGGTTGCCCGTGGGCGCCACCGGGTTCAGCCGGTTGAAGGCATTGAACACGTCGAAGTAGAAGTCGAGACTCTCGAGCCGGCCCGCCAGCGGCTGCTGGTAGCGCATCGAGAAATCGACCGTGAACGACCCGGGTGCCCGCATGCCGTAGGGAATGGCACGTCCCCGCGAGTCAAGTGGCGACAGGATGGGGCGAATCAGATCGTCAATGCCGCGAATCGGCCGGTCGTTGTTGTCGAGGTCGCCGTTGACATCACGGCCAACCGTCTCGTTGATGGGTACACCGCTGATGGCGCTGACGACCGTGGCCAGCGTCAGGCTTCGCCAGATGTTCAGGCTGGCGGTACCGGCAAACACGTGCGTGCGGTTGAACTGGAACTCGCCGTAGTCGGCACGGATTTCGTTGTCGAGCCACACCCTGCGGGCATCAGGGTTGCCGATACCCACGTAGTTGCTGCGCTGCAGCGTGTAGGCGAAGCGGCCGCTCCAGCGGTTCGCCAGACGCCGCACCAAGCTCAGTTGCAGCGACTTGTAGTCACCATCGAACTCCGGGTTGGTCTGCGACTGCAGCACGCGCTGGAAGTTGACCCCGCGCGCCTCCGTCGGAATGAGCACGCCTGACGGGTCGAACGCTGCCACGCCGGGGCGTACGCCATTCACCGGCTCGTTGATGTCTACCACGCCCAACTGGTCGCGCGAGGCGTTGGCCACGTAATCCACCGTGATGGCCGTGTTGCCGAACAGTTCCTGGCTGACCCCGAAGTTCCAGGTCCAGGTGTGCGGCATCTTGCGGCCGGCGCTGTCGATACGCGGATTGCGGTTGAAGGACGTCCCGGCAATCACCTGGTCGCGCAGCAGGTTGAGCGCCGCCTGCCCGGCGGGCGACAGTCTCGCCACCCCGTTGTTGCCCTGGCCGTCCCGAATCATGTCGGGAACCAGAATCACGCTCGCCTGCGGGCTTGCCGCGTTGATCGAGATGTTCGGAAACAGCGTCCTGACGCCGCTCTGCTGCAGGGTGAGGTCGTGCACCACCGGCACGTAGGCGAAAAACTTGCCGACGCCACCTCGCACGACCGTGCGACCGCTGCCGAACACGTCCCAGGCCATGCCCGTGCGGGGTGCAATGGCGTTGTTGTGATTCGGCGTCTGCCGATGGTTGTCCCAGCGCACGCCGAGCGTGAGGGTGAGGTTGTTGGTGACGGCCCATTTGTCTTCCACGAACAGGTAACGGCGCATGTCCTTGGAGGTGACGGCGTACCCGTAATCGTTCCGAGGTCCGACCGTCACGTCAAACTGGAAGGGGTGGGTGCTCGGGTCGGCCGGGTTGTACGGTGCGTCGGTGCGGAACTGGAACGTGCCCGAGTCGAACGTGGACCGCGGGTCCATATGGTTGAGGCTGAAGCCACCGCCCGCCTTGATCGTGTGCTCGCCGCCGAAGAGGCTGGGCACGAAGTAGTTGAACGACTGGTCAAACAGCCAGGTGCGAATCACCGTCGTCGGCCCCGACCCACCCGTGCCCGTGATGTAACTCGGATGGACGTTGCGCTGGCCAATCGAGAATGGGTCACGGCCACCGAAGCCGATGGGCTTGCCGTCGCTATCGAAGAAGCCCTCGGGCGCCGTTGTCAGTTCCTCGCCGATGCGGCCCATGCGGGTGACGCTGGTCAGCCGATCGGTCAGCACGCTGGTGTATGTGCCGGCGGCCATCTGATCCCAGTCGCTCTCCCACACCTTGGCGTCGGGCGTCTCGTTGTTGGTGTTGAATCCCTCACCGCGCGACGCCGCTGTTTCCAGCAGCCAGCGGAAGTTGATGAAGTTGCGGTCGTTCAGCTGCAGGTCGCCGCGGCCGAAGTAGTTGTTGGCGCGCACCGTGAAGTAGCCCACCTGATCAACGGCCAGCGGCGCCGCCGCGGCCGGGAAGCGCTTCTGCCCGGCAAGGTCTTCGATGTCGCGCTCGTAGGTGAAGTAGTAGTGGGCGCGGTTCTTGACGATGGGACCGCCCATGCCGAACCCCGCCTGCAGCGTGCGCACCGGCGGCTTCGCCTGGCTGGCCGACAGGAACTTGTCGCGGGCATTCAGCGTTTCATCGCGGAAGAACGAGTAGATGCGGCCACGCACGGCGTTGGTGCCCCCGCGGGTCACCATGTTGATGATGGCGCCGGCGCCGCCGCCATATTCGGAGCTGTACTGGTTGGCCAGCACCTGGTACTCTTCGATGTTATCGAGCACCACGCGCACCTGTGTGCCCTGACTGCCACCCAACCGGTCGTCGTTGTTGTACATGCCGTCGAGCAGATAGACGTTCTGCTGGGAGGGCGACCCGTTCGCCACCACCTGACCGCCTTCAAAGCTCGACTGCGCCGGGTTGGGTGTCATGCCGGGAATCAGCTGGGTCAGGCCCGTGAAATTGCGGAAGTTCGAAGGCACATCCTCAATTTCCTTGCGCGACAGGCTTCCACCGACCTGATTACTGCCCCGCTCGACCAGCGGTGACTCGGCGGTCACTACCAGGGTTTCCTGAACGCCGGCCACCTGCAGTTTCAGCTCGAGCGTGACGGCGGCACCTGGCAGCAACAGCAGTCCGGGACGCGTCGCGCTCCCGAAGCCGGCCATGGTGACCGACACGTTGTAGGTGCCCGGCTCAAGGCTCGGCACCAGATACGCGCCGGTGTCGGCGGTCGTCGCCTCACGGGTGAAGCCAGTGGCGGGATTGACAACGACCACCGTCGCGCCGGGGACCGCGAGGCCCTCGGGATCGACGACCCTCCCGGTAATCGATCCCCGCTGTTGTGCGACGGCCGTGGACGAGATCAACAGACAACTGAAGACGAGCGCGAGGCACGCAGCATGCAGTCACTCCTTGGAAAGGGGCAGCCCGAAACGGGCTTCAGCCTAGCGCTGAGGCCTGTCACAGTTGTGTCAAACGATGTCCACGAAATGTCGTCAGTTTGTCTCGACTTGGCTGGCGTCCGAGGGCAGGCAGACAAACTCAAGACAATCTGTCGACATTGTTTTACCGGCCGCCCTCGCGTTGTCCCGCCACAATAAGACCCGGGCCTGCGGCCTGACTTTCACTGAAGGAGCACACATGCGAGTTATTGCGGTTCTGATGGCGCTCGCCATCGCGGGACTCCCAACCGGGGCCTGGGCCCAGGGAGATCCCTCCATCTCGAGCGCCGAGCCCTTCAAGCTCGGCACGTTTGATATGGGCGGCAGCCCGCGCCTCGGCGTCGTGCTGCGCGACAGCCTGGTGGTTGACCTCCACGCGGCGAATCAGGCGCTCGAGCGTAACGCGGCCTACCCGGCCGTGCCGATGCCCGAGACGATGGTCGACCTCATCGGCCGTTACGAGTACGGGATGAAGACCCGGCTCTACGAAATCGTCAATCACCTGGTGCGGGGCAATCTTCTGGCCGACGGTCGTCGGCCCGCATGGGTGCACCCGGTCGCCAACGTCGACATCCTGGCGCCGCTCATGCCCGGCAAGATGCTGAATGCCGCCGTGAACTTCTACACCCACGTCGGCGAGACCGGCTCGCCCGAAGAGCAGAGGAAGGCCGAGGCTGAGCGCCGGGCCAAGCGCGGCGTGCCCTATCTGTTCCTGAAGCCCACGCGCGGGGCCGTGGTGGGCGATGGTGACGAGGTGGTCATTCCCCATGGGCGCGATCGCGTGGACTGGGAAGTGGAACTTGGCATCGTGATTGGCCGCACGGCCAAGTATGTGTCGGCCGACAAGGCCCCGGCCCACATCTTCGGCTACATGGTGACCATCGACGTGTCCGACCGCGGCGGCCGTCCCCCTGGCGGCTACGGCAGCGGCTCGGACTGGCTCGTCGGCAAGGGTCACGACACGTTTGCGCCCATGGGCCCCTGGATTGTGCCGAAAGAGTTCTACGGCGACCCCATGAAGCGGCTGCGCCAGACGCTCACGGTCGATGGAAAGGTGATGCAGGAGGCCGGAGCGGCCGACATGATTCACTCGATCTACGAGCTGATCGAGTATGGCTCGTCAATCATCACGCTCTTCCCCGGTGACGTGATCAACAACGGCACGTCCGGCGGCACCGGCATGGGCACCGCCTACCGGGGCGAGCAGCGATTCCTCAAGCCCGGAGAGAAGATGGTGGCCAGCATCGACGGCATCGGCTCGATCACCTTGCCGGTCGTCGGCGAGCCCGAGCCGCTGCCTGCGACCGGGTCACGCCTGCCGGCCGTGAGTTCGTACCGGAAGTAACCAGTCCTCAGACAAACGCCACACGGGGGAGGCGATGACCCATGCGGGTCGCCTCCCCCGTTCCTGTCTCAAGCTGGTGCCCCAGCGCTTGCGCTGGGCGAGCACCGCGGAACAGGTCGCCACGCCACTTGGACGGATGCCGTGCGGCAGCGCGCCCAGCAGCCACCGGGCAGGCTGGATGTCTCACACCGCGGACAACAGGATCTAATCGACCGCGTCTCCGGGCCACGAGGGCGGGGCGGGACTTCGTCTCGGTGAGTCGGACAGCGTCGGGTGCCTGACAGGCACCGGGCCGCCTAGTGGTGGTCGTCGACTGTGACGGCGGCGGTCAGATAAATAGAGCCGAGGGTGAGGAAGATGAAGGCCTGCAGCGTGCCGACCACGAGGCCCAGGAACTGGATGGGCAGCGGCACGATGAAGGGAACGATGCTGGCGATGATCAGCACGACGAGGTGTTCGCCGAAGACGTTGCCGAACAGGCGCAGCGTCAGCGACAGCACACGCGACAGGTGGCTGATGATCTCGATGGTGAAGATGATGGGCGACATGGCCAGAGGCACGCCGGGCATCACCGCGAAGTGTTTGAGGTAGGACACGATGCCCTGCGCGCGAATGCCCTGGTAGTGGTAGTACATCCACAGCGTCAGTGCGCAGGCGAACGGCACATTGACATTGCTGGTGGGCGCGCCGAGACCGGGGATCTGGCCCATCATGTTGCCCATCCAGATGAACACGAAGAGGGCGCCGGGCAGCGCGAGGAACTGACGGCCCCTGGGGCCCATGTTGGTCTCGAGCACCGAGACGAAGAAGCTGACGACATCCTCGAGGATGATCTGGAGCGACCCGGGATTGTCGACGCTGAGGCGCGAACGCACCATCAGGCCGAGCACCAGCACGATCAGACAGATGAGGGCCGAGAAGACGACGTGGTCGGGCGCGTGCACGTGCAGCGGAGCCAGCAGCGCGTTAATCAGTTCGACCAGTGGGGAGGGGTGCTCTAGCGCTTCCACAACCCCCTGATTGTACTACGGTTGCACAAGCGGGGAAACCCCTGGCGGGGGCAGATGGCTGCACGCGGGTCGCCTGTTGAACGCCGGACACACTCAGCCAGCGCCTGCGATGTGTGCGTCCGGTGACCCGCGGCAGCCGTTCCGAACAGCATCAATGTTTGTGCCAGCACCGAGTGACTTCTTCAGCGGTCGTGGCATTTCGGGACACTTTACAAAAATAGACAGGAAAAATGTTGGGGCGTGGATGCCACGGAAGCATACTATATACCTTAAAGTCCTATGGCAACGTCTGGCCTCAGTTGGGAACCTGACCCGCGAGCCGCAACAGAGGAGCGGTCGCGTCGCCTGATCGAGAATCTGGCTGATGCGCTGCTCCTTGAAGACGAGCGCCGGCGCATCCTGATTGCCAATCAGTCGTTTGCCGACATGTTCTCGCCGCGCCTCGGCGCGCGCGCGCTCGACGTGGTGGACGGCCTCGAAATCACCGAACGCATCCGGGACCTGTTTGCGGATCCGGCCGAGATGGCTGCGCGCACCGAGGCCATCGTAGCCGGACGCGTGCCAGTGACCGCCGAGCCCCTGCCGCTGGCCGACGGTCGCGTGCTTGAGCGCGACTATATTCCGGTGTTTGTCGAACAGCTCTACTGCGGTCACGTGTGGCGCTATACCGATGTCACGGCCCGCGTGCGCGACCGTCGCCGGCTGGCCGTGGTGTCGGCCGTGAGTGAGGCCCTGATGTCGTCGGAGCACGAGGCCGATGCCCATCGGCGTGTGCTTGACAGCCTGTGTTCGACGCTGGGGTGGCCGTGCGCGACGGCCTATGTGGTCAGTGACGATGGGTTGACGCTGGAACCCGTAGCCTCGACGAGCAAGGGCACGGCCGGCACGGCGTGTCACCTGCCGGGGACAGAGATGGTCGATCTGGTGCACGGGCAGGGATCTGCGCGTCAGGCCTGGCGGACCGGTGAGACCCAGTGGGTGGCGTCGATTGAGCAGCACGCGTCGTGCGAGTTCGGGCGCGAAGCCATGGAACTGGGCCTGACCACCGCGATGTTCGTGCCCGTGCGGGGCAGTCACAGTGTGCTGGGCGTGCTGGCCTTCTACGGCCGGCTCTCACAGGCGCAGGAATCAGACCTCGTCACGCTCAGTGAAACCGTGGCCTCGCAGCTCGGCCAGTTCATCGATCGGAGCCGGGCCGAGACCCAGGTGCGGACCAGCGAATCGCGGACGCGCCTCGTGATGGAGCACATGCTCGAGGGCCTTATCCTGGTCCGCGAAGGCACGTGCCGCATCACCGAAGTGAATTCCGTGACGGCGAAGCTGTTTGGCTATGAGGCGATCGAGATGGTCGGAATGCCGGTCAGCGCCCTCGTGCCCGACAGCTACCTCGGCCCTGACGGCGGACTGGTGCCCCGCATGGTGACGCGCGCCATCGGCACGACCACCGAGTGGCTGGGCAAACGCCGCAACGGGTATGTCTTTCCCGTCGAACTGCAGTTGAACCTCGTGGATGCGCCGGATGGCCGACTGCTGGCGGGATTCATCCGCGACCTGACCGACCGCGATGCGGTCGATGTGGTGAAGAAACAGCTGGTGTCGACCGTCAGCCACGAGCTGCGGACGCCGCTGACCTCGATTCGCGGGTCGCTGGGCCTGCTCGCCACGGGCGTGCTGGGCGAGCTGACCCCCGAGGCCACGCGCATCGTCAACATCGCCGAGCGCAATGTGATTCGGCTGGTGGCCCTCATCAACGACATTCTCGACCTGGAACGTGCCGGCTCTGGCGGCATGACCATGGCCATGAGCAACACGCTGCTCAAGCCGGTGATCGACCGTGCGATCGAATCGGTCGGGTCGACGGCGCAGGCACAGCAGATTTCCGTGCTCAATCACGTGGCTGCCGAGGTGTGCGTCCTTGGCGATGCCAGCCGTCTGGTGCAGGTGGTGGTCAACCTGCTGTCGAATGCCGTCAAGTTTTCGCCCGGTGGCGCTGAGGTGGAGGTGTCGGCGGACGTGACCGGACCCGTCGTACGGGTCGAGGTGCTCGATCGCGGGCCCGGCGTGGCTCGCGAATATCGCGATGTGATCTTCGAACCCTTCCGTCAGGCCGAGGCGACCGACAGCCGCCAGAAGGGTGGCACCGGCCTGGGGCTGGCCATCTGCCGCGCCATCGTGCAGCAGCACGAGGGCCACATGGGCGTGGATGATCGCGAGGGTGGAGGGTCGGTGTTCTGGTTTACCGTACCGGCGCGCCCTGCGCCTCAGGAGGCGACAGCGTGACGGCCCTGGTCATTGATGATGATGACGACATCCGCCTCGTGGTGAAGATGTCGCTGCGGCTGATTGGCGGGCTCGATGTGATCGAGGCGTCGAGTGGCCAGGAAGGCGTCGGCCTCGCGGTGCGCGTGCGTCCCGACATCATCATGCTCGACGTGATGATGCCCGGCATGGACGGGCCCACGGTGCTGCACCAGCTCTACAACAATCCGCTCACCAGCGGCATTCCGGTGGTCTTCCTGACGGCGAAGACCATGCCTGGTGAACTCGGGCGGCTGAAGGATCTGGGCGCGGCGGGCGTGCTGACCAAGCCATTCGACCCGATGCAGCTCGCGGCCGACGTGCAGGCACTGCTGCCAACGTCGCACTGACGCGCAGCCTCGCAGCGGACGTGCCTCAGGGCACGCGATCGAACGAGACACCGAAGCGCTGCGCCATGCGATACAGGCGCTTGCGATCGATCTGCAGAATCTTGGCCGTGCGGGTGCGGTGCCCTTTGGTGTGATCGAGCACGTACTGGAGGTACTGACGCTCGAGCTCGTCGAGGGACGGCAGTTGCTCGAAGACGCTGTGGCCGCCGGCCGCCGGCGCCTGACCGCCCGGGCTGTCTGTCGAAGGCGCCGCCGCGGATGCTGCGGGGCCATAGACGCCGAGCACGGTCTGCACCTCGCTGCCTGAGACCCTGTCGGTGCGGCACGAGATGACGAGCCGCTCGACGACATTTTCGAGCTCGCGGACGTTGCCGGGCCAGCTGTGGGCCGAGAGCAGTTCGAGGGCTTCGGTCGTGAACTGCACATCGCGGCTGGCACGCACGGCGGCCGCACGAAGAAACCGGCCGGCCAGCGTGGGGATGTCTTCGCGGCGCTCGCGGAGCGAGGGCAGCTGAATGAGGAAGGCGCTGAGGCGATAGTAGAGGTCCTGCCGGAAGCGCTTCTCGGCCACTTCGACTTTCAGATCGCGATTGGTGGCGGCCAGCACGCGGGCGTTGACCTTGACGGACCGCTGACCGCCGACGGGGCGCACTTCCCCCTCCTGCAGCACGCGCAGCAGCTTGACCTGCAGGGCAGCGGAGGTCTCGCCGATTTCGTCGAGGAAGATGGTGCCACCGTTGGCCTGTTCGAAGAGGCCCTTCTTGTCGGAGACGGCGCCGGTGAACGAGCCGCGCACGTGGCCGAAGAGTTCCGATTCGAGCAGGGTCTCGGCGAGTGCGCCGCAGTTGATGGCCACGAACGGACGGGCGTTGCCCTTGCCGTATTCGTGAATGGCCCGGGCGACCAGTTCCTTGCCGGTGCCGCTTTCACCGGTGACCAGAATGGGGGTCGAGGCATCAGCGGCCAGGGCGATCTGCTTGTAGACCTCGAGCATCTCGCGGGTGCGGCCCAGCAGACCCGCCGGCAGGGCCGAGCCTGGCGCGGGTGTCGTGGCCACAGGTACCCGCGTTTCGAGGGCCCGATTGACCGTGGCGGTGACTTCTCTGATATCGAAGGGCTTGCCGATGTAGTCGAGCGCCCCGGCGCGCACACCCTCGACGGCACTGTCGAGCGTGCTGAAGCCGCTCATCAGGATGACCTGCGTAGAGGGATGCTCGAACTTGAACGACTTGAGGATGTCGAGGCCCGACACCGAACTCTTGAGGTTGAGGTCGGTCAGGACGACATCGAACTGGCGTTCGCTGCGCGAGAGGGCGATGGCCGCTTCGCCCGAGGAGGCGCACTCGATTCGCCGATCGGGTCGGGCGAGGGCGGTAGACATGACCTCGAGCAGGTCGAGGTCATCATCAACGATAAGGATATCGACCACGGCAAAATGAATCTTACATCACAGGACCAGGGTCGGCTCTCAGTACACGCCCAGATACCGACTCATCTCCCACGGTGAGACGTGGCGGATGTATTCATCCCACTCCTCGCGTTTGGCCGCGAGGAAGTGCTCGACGATGTGCTCGCCGAGCGTTTCCCGAATCAGGTCGCTCTTCTCAAATTCATCGAGGGCATCGCTGAGGTTGGCGGGCAGATCGTCGATGCGCAAGTGGCGCCGCTCGCGGTGACTCATGCGCGAGATGTTCTTGTTGACCGGTGGCCCGGGGTCGATGGCCTCGTCGATGCCCGACAGGCCGGCGCGCAGCATGACGGCCAGGGCGAGGTACGGATTGCAGGCCGGGTCGGGCATGCGCAGCTCGATACGGGTGTCGTGGTGCCGTGCGGCGGGCACGCGGACGAGCGGACTGCGGTTGCGTTCAGACCATGCGATGGCCGTGGGGGCTTCGAAGCCGGGCACGAGGCGCTTGTATGAATTGACCAGCGGATTGGTGATGGCGCAGTAGCCCTTGGCATGCCGCAGCACGCCGCCGATGTAATGGAGTCCGGTGCGGCTGAGCTGCCACTCTTCCGCCGGGTCGAAGAAGGCATTGATGCCTTCGCGGAACAGGGCCTGGTGGGTGTGCATCCCCGAGCCGTTGACGCCAAAGATGGGCTTGGGCATGAACGTCGCGTGCAGGTTGTTCCTGAGGGCAACGTTCTTGACGATGAAGCGACAGGTCCCGATGTTGTCGGCCGTCGTCAGCACATCGTTGCTGTGAAAGTCGATTTCGTGCTGACCGGGTGCCACTTCGTGGTGCGCGGCCTCGACCTGAATGCCCATCTGCTCGAGCGACAGGACGATTTCGCGGCGCACGTCTTCGCCAAGGTCGACCGGCGCGAGGTCGAAGTAACTCGCGGCGTCGTGGGTCTCGGTGGTGGGACGGCCGTCGCGACGCAGGAACAGGAAGAACTCGGTTTCCGGAGCGGCCACCATGGTGAAGCCGCGGGCCTCGGCCATCGCGATGACGCGTTTGAGGGTCGTGCGCGGGCAGCCGACGAAGGGCGAGCCGTCGGGATTCGAGATATCGCAGATCAGGCGGCCGACGCGCGCGCCTCCGGGATCGGTCGAGGGGAAGATCTGGAAGGTGTCGAGGTCCGGCGACAGGTACATGTCGGACTCTTCGATGCGGACGAAGCCTTCGATGGACGAGCCGTCGAACATGATGCGGCCATCGAGGGCATCGGCGAACTGGCGGTCGGGCACCTCGACGTTCTTGATGACGCCGAGGATGTCGGTGAACTGCAGCCGGAGGAACTTGACGCGCTCGGCGGCGGCGCGCTCAAGGATGTCGCGCTTGTCCATGCGTGCCTGTCCTCAGAAGGGCTGTGGATCGGAGAGTGCCGGCGGCGCCGGGTCGGAGGCGGACGTCGGGCACAGCACAGCGAACTGCGTGGCGATGATGCGGGCCACCGGCAGCAGGCGATCGGTGCTGGCGCCGTCGGCCAGTTCGGCGGCCAGCACGCCGGTGGTGCCCTCGACGGTGACCAGGGGCACAGCCAGGGCGCGCGGCTGCGCCGCCGTCGAGGTGCTGACAGAGGAGGTCGATGTACGGAACGCCGTCGAGGTCATGGTCTGGGCGTCGATGGCCAGTGGGCCCCGCCGGGCGAGCTGCTCGACGTCGTAGCCGTGTGCGAGGGCCGGAACGAGTGCAGAGGCGTTGGCATCGCGGAGCCAGACGACCAGCACTCGTGCCGAGAGCACGGTGGCGGCGCGTGCCAGCAGGGGTTGCAGTTCCGCGGCGCGGCGCACGTGGGCGGCTTCGTCGCAGAAGGCCGCCAGACCCTCGATCTGCTGCTGTTCGCGCGCCGCGTTCTGCGGGGACGCAGTCTCGGCGGTGGCGGTGCTTGCGGGAGCGGCGGCGTTCTGCTCGTCAGCCGGGGTGACCTGAGGCGCGACGGGCGCGGCACCGCTGCCCGCCATCACGAGCACGAGCAGTGCCGTGAGCCAGACGCAGATGAGTCCGCCCGCGATGAGCGACTGCTCGTGGGCCATGCCGCCTTCGCGTGACGATGCGGCGCGGGCCATCGACTGCCGGGCATCGGAGAGCTGCAGCATCAGGCGCTGAATGTCTTCGCGCGTGGTGCCGAAGATGCGCCGGCTGGCGGCTGACGGTTCGCCGGAGGCCACGAGGCTGATAATGAGCCGGACCTGTCCACGCACGCGGTCGAAGGTGGTGCGGGCTTCGGTCAGGGGGGCGAAGTTCTCTGCGGCGGGCGCTTCCAGGGCCGCAAGTTCGCCGTCGAGGACATCGAGCTGCGCCGATAGATGGTCGGTCCAGAACGCCGCGCTCTGCTGAGGCGCGGCGAGCGCGTAGAGCCCTGCCCGGAACTCGCCGAGGGCGAAGATGAGTTCGGCCGCCTGTCCATCCAGCAGCTGCGCGGCCCGGCGTTCCTGCCCGCGGCGCTGTTCGTTGATGGTAGCGCGCCACACCGCTCCGGCCGACAGGACCAGAACGACGAGCAGCAGCAGGGCCTTGCTTGAGCGGCGATGCATCTGGACGGGTAGGCCGTCGCGCGCCTATTCCGAGGCGCGCGCGACTTCTTCGGTCACCAGCCGCAGCGGAATGACCGTGGCGGGCGGTTGGTTCTCCATCTGCACGTTGTGGCCCTTGACCGGCGGCAGGTCCTGGAAGAGGTCCTGCCACTTCATGCGTTCCATCGGGTTGCTCGACTGCAGCCAGTGCTCGGCCGTGACCGGACGATTGAAGGTGGTGTCGGCGAGCGAGGCGTAGGCCGACAGGCCGGCCAGCGCCGTCGCCACGGCGGCGCGCACCTCGTGTGACGAGGTGTAGGTGAAGTCGAGACCGAGGGCGGCACCCACCGAGGTGAGAATCTGCCAGTCATCGACAGATTCTCCGGGCGGCGTGATGGCCTTCGAGCTGGCCTGCACGTGGCCCTGATCGTTGGTGTAGACCGCGTCTTTTTCGACCCATGCTGAACCGGGCAGGACGATGTCGGCGACACCCGCCAGAGCGCTGGCGACCACCCCCTCGTAGACCAGGGTCGAGACGCGACCGGCGGTGCGGGCGTCGATGAGCCACTGCATGTCGCCCATCGAGCCATCGGCCCCGAGGTCGACGACATACACGAGTGATACGGAACCGGCGGCGACGGCGGCCTTGAGTGCCGACAGATCGGCCTCACCCGACAGGCCGGCCCCGATGCGCAGGCCGAGGTCGGCAGCGCCGTTCAGATTGGGAGCGTCGGTGGCGGGAATGTGGAAGCGGGTCGTCGCCGGTTGCACCTTGTCGCTGCGGGTATAGGTGATGTGCAGGGCACTGGCGCCGGCCCCGGGCGCTTCGGCGGCGAGGCGCTTGAGGAGGAACAGCTCTTCGACCGAGGCGTGTGCCGAGGCCAGAAACTGCACGGCCCCCTGACCGTTGCGCGCGACTGCGGCCATCACATCACGGACGCGCGACAGCGCATCCTTCCAGGTGACATGCTGCAGGGCGCCGTCACGGGTGCGCACCTCAGGGCGACGCAGGCGCGTGTCGCCTTCGACCCAACCGAAGTTGAAGCGCCCGATGTCGCACATCCAGTAGTCGTTGACCTGCGGGTTGTAGCGCGGGGTCGTGCGGATGAGTCGCGCACCCTTGGCCCACTCGGGCTTGGCCTTGAGCCAGCCGGTGGTGCTGCAGCCCTTCGAGCAGCCGGTGCAGATGGTGTCGACGGCGTGAGGGTTATCCCACGGACGCGAGCGGAAACGGTACTGCTTGGTGGTGATGGCCCCGACCGGGCACACATCCATGAGATTGCCCGAGAGCAGCGAGTGGATGCCCTCGTCATTGAACGTGGCGATCTCGCTGCCGTTGCCGCGGTTGATGACGCCGATCTGCGCATCGCCGTCGACCTCGCGCATGAAGCGCTCGCAGCGGGTGCACATGATGCAGCGGTTGCGGTTGAGCATGAGCGTCGGCCCGAAGTCGACGTCGGCCTTCACGCCCTCGCCATCGAAGGTGCGCCGCGGGAAGTCCATGCGGCTTTCAGTGTTGCCGAACTTGTAGGAGAAATCCTGCAGCGGGCACTCGCCGCCCTTGTCGCACACCGGGCAGTCGAGCGGGTGGTTGATCAGCAGGAACTCGAAGACGCCCGCGCGGCCTTCCACGGCATCGCGATCGTTCGTGTGCACCACCATGCCCTCGGCAACGGGCGTCGAGCAGGAGGTCTGCAGCTTGGGAAACTTCTCAATCTTCACCAGGCAGACGCGGCACGACGCATCGATGCCGAGGCCCGGGTGATAACAGTAATACGGCACCTGGATGCCGGTCTGAATGGCGGCCTGCAGCACCGTGGTGCCCTTCGGCACCGAAACCTGACGTCCATCGATGGTGAGAGTGACGGTTTCCACGGGTAAATGATACCGCAGCCACTGCACGGGTCAGGGGGCGGAATCTTACGGACGAGTCGGGGCGCGCAGAGGCGAGACGCGGACCAGGGCCACGCGGTCGTGGTTGACCCGGATGTCGCGGACCGGGCCGCTGACCGGCAGGGTCACCGTCTGCCGCGCCTGATCGAGCCGCACCAAGTGCACGACGATCGGCCCGTCCGCCATGCGCAGCTGGACGGCCATCGGGACATCTGTCACGGGGGTGCGCTGTTCAAACTGCAGGGTGACCGACTCGGTCGTGCGGACGACGGTGTAGACCACCTCAGGGACGAGGTCGTCATAGACCCAGCGGTCGAAGAACCTGGTGAGATCGCGTCCGCTGGCCTGTTCAAACGCCTGACGCAGGTCGTCACTGCCCCCCTTCCGAAACCGGTGGTCGGCGTAGAACGCCCGCCATCCGCGGAAGAAGGCCTCATCGCCGACCCATTGCCGCAGCATGTGGAGCACGGCGGCGCCCTTGTTGTAGACCAGCGCCCTGAAGATTCGGGGGTCGCGACGCAGGTGACCGAGGCGATAGCCGAGGCTTATAGGTCCTTCGCCCGAAGCGGACAGGCTGGTGCGATGCCACTGCGTGACCACATCTGCGAAGACATCGTCGCCGTGTCGCTCGCGCGCGAAGAGGCCCGCAAGATACTGGGCCATTCCTTCGCTTAACCACTGCTCATGGTAGTTTTTCCAGCCAACGGCCTGTCCGAACCACTGGTGGGCCAGCTCGTGGGCCAGAAAAAACTCGGGGAACGAGGTGAAGGTGGCCGGGTCGCTGCGCCATGTGATGGGAGCCATGGGCGGTGGATAACTCAGCAGCGATGCATAGCCGGGCGCGTGACCGCCGGGCAGGGAGTCTTCGAGCAGACCGAGCCCCACCGATTCATAGGGTATATCACCAAATATTGAGGTGTAATAGCGAACGATGTCGGCCACATCGGTCATGATTGCCCGGCCCCGCGATTGAAGCTGAGGGGTGGCATCGACCGTGACGTCAAGGGTGTTGCGGGGCGGAAGCCCCTGCAAGAGTATATTTTCTGGTTTTTGACCAATCTCCTGTACGCCATCCAGCACCACCGTCGCCGCATCGGTTCTGACCAGCGTCGATACCGCCACACTCAGATAGCGCACTGGCTGAAGGGCTTCGAAGGTGTAACGACTGACTCCACGCTGTCGCGGTGCTGTCGGGGGCCTCAACTCTGGCGATCCGAGCGGCTGACGACCGCTTCCAACAACCTGATAGCCGCTGGGCACGCTGAACTGGATCGTCGCGGTGGCGTAGTCGGACACGGGGGCCTGCGGGTACCAGACGGCACGATTACTGAACATCCAGTAGCGTTCCGGTCGCTGCAGCATCAGGTCGCCGAGTGGTTGCTCGGGTGGTCGACCGCCCCCTTGGCCCCCGCCGCTCTGGCCCCCGCCCTGGCCAGCGACGACCGATTCATCATGCAGGGTCTGCCGCCGCAACACGCCACGATAGGTCACATCGAGCGTCACCTCCTCCCCCCGCGACATCGGCGCCGGCAGGTTGATCACCACCGACTGCTGGTCGCGGACCCTCAGAAAGAGCAGGCGACCGAGCTCGGGACTGTGCACATCGCTGACTGTGAGCGTGTCAGCCAGTCTGAGCCGCAGGCTGGTCATCTCTGGCGCCCGCGCGGTCAGGCGCAGCCGTGTCCGCCCTTCCAGCCACTCTCGGTCGGGATCGAACGACGCGTCGAGCTGAATATCCGTGATGTCGATGTCGGCGAAGTCAGACTCGTCATAAAACCGCCCGCGCCGCGCGAGCTGTTCGGGCGAGGCGTACTGGGCGATCGTCCGCTCGCGGTCGCGCTGGAACAGCGTGACGTCTTCCGCCTCGGCCCGCGTGCGCGCATAGGTCAGCCGGCCGTGCCGCCTGGTGCGCACCTCAGCCACCATGTCGCCGGGCTGCGGCAGCAGCGACCAGACCGATCGGCTGAGATCGTTGAGGTCGAGACTGTACGACTTGCCAACGTCCTCGGCGAATACCTCGCGCGCACGCTTCAGCAGTGCCGGTACGGGGGCCTGGCGCCTCGGTGCAAGATCGCGCTGCAGAGCCTCGGCCGCCACGGGATTGAGCCGTACGAACGCCACCGAGAACCCTGTCTCGATCGCCGGCGCACCACTGAAGATCTGCAGCTGACCCTGCTCCTGCTTCGGCGCGGGCGCAAAGCGCATCTGGCCCTCGCCCATCAGCACGAGGCCGGTGATGCCATCGGGCGTGGGAATGACAAACACATGTCCCTTCTGCAGCTCGAGCGTGAGATCTACCGCCTGCACCGCGAACTGCGAGACGGCGTACACCGCTGACTCATCGAGCGCGAGCTGAAACAGCCCGTCGACCAGGCCAATCTGTTCGACGGTCACGATACGCCAGGGCTGCGGCTCGTCGGCACCGCGAGGACGGCGGATGTCGAGGGCCCATGTGAGAATCTGCCCGCGACGGCCGGCGTCCGACTCCACGAAGATGTCGACCACCACCTGATAGCCGTCACCGGGCAAGGCCCCCGGGAGGGGCTGGTAGTCGCGCTCGCGCGTGACCACGCGCGTGGCACCTGGCGGGGTCAGCTGCAGCAGGCGCTCGGCGATGACCTCGGCATTGGTGACCTCAGACACCAGCCCCTGCCATCGGGCCGCCGACGGAGCAAGTACCAGCGGCTCTACCGCATCAAGGAAGTTCTGGAAGGAGGGCTCTGCAGTCGCCAGGCGTTCCTGCGCGGCGACGGTCGCCGGAGCGAGCCACAGCGCCACCGCAAGTGTGAGCCACCACCCCATGACACGAAGGACGCACGAGCGCCGCCGCACGTCTCGCCTGTGTCACCCGATCACGCCGAGGTCGCGACCGACGACACCGAACATGTCGAGGGCGTACTGCAGGTCCTCGCGCGTATGCGTGGCCATCGGCATGACGCGCAGCCGGGCCTGATCGCGGGCGACAGTCGGGAAGCCGATGCCCTGGGCAAACACGCCGCGGGCGAACAGGCGGTCGGAAATCGTCATGGCGCGTGAGGCCTCGCCCACGATGACAGGCGTGATGGGGCTTTCGCTGTGGCCGGTGTTGAAGCCGAGCTGCCGCAGACCCTCCTTGAGAAACCGGGTGTTGCTCCAGAGGCGCTCAATCCATTCGGGTTCCGTCTCGAGAATGTCGAGCGCGGCAATGCAGGCGGCGGCCACGGCCGGTGGATGTGAGGTGGAGAACAGGAAGGGACGTGCGCGGAGATAGAGGAAATCGATGAGCGTTCGCGAACCGGCGACATAGCCGCCCAGGACCCCGATGGCCTTCGACAGCGTTCCCACCTGAATGTCGACCCGGCCGTGGCACTGGAAGTGGTCGACCGTGCCCGAGCCGTGCCGGCCGAATACGCCGCTGGCGTGTGCGTCATCAACCATCATGATGGCGCCGTATTCCTCGGCGACCGCGCAGAGCTCAGGTACGGGGCCGAGGTCGCCATCCATGCTGAACACGCCGTCGGTGATTACCAGCTTGCGCGGTCCGGCGGGAATGTCCCTGAGAATCTGGCGCGCCGCATCGACATCCTTGTGGGGAAACACCTTGATGGTGGCGCGACTGAGGCGTGCACCGTCGATGATGCTGGCGTGGTTGAGTGCGTCGGAGATGATGAAGTCGTCTTTGCCGAGCACCGACGACACGGTACCGGCATTCGCGGTGAATCCGCTCTGGAAGACGACGACGGCTTCCACGTGCTTGAAGGCGGCCAGGCGGCGCTCAAGCTCCATATGCAGCTCCATCGTCCCGGCGATGGTGCGAACGGCACCGGACCCCACGCCGTAGCGCTCGATGGCTGCAATGGCTGCCGCTCTGAGACGCGGATGGGTAGCAAGGCCGAGATAGTTGTTCGACGACAGGTTGACGACCGACTGGTGGTCGAATGTCGCGTGGGCCAGCGGCTCGCCCTCGAGAATGCGCAGCGCCCGATAGAGGCCCTGAGCCTTCAGCACTGAGAGTTCATCACCGAGGTAGGACAGCGGTTCAGGGCGCATATCGCGAGTATACGGCACGCCTGCCTGACCGTTCATCGCGTCGCGGGCATCGTGTAGATGACGTCGCCGTCGCCGAAGGCGCGATCGAAGGAGGCCCCGTGTGATGTGAGCCATTCGGCGATGACGCCGGCCCGCTCGGGCTCGGCGAACGCGCGCCCGTGCAGTACCACATGTGTTGGATTCGCCTCGATCAGCGCCTGCCAGGCCACCTCCGGTTCACGAGGCAGCTGCGAGAACGCGGCCACGCGGTGCACGTATTCCGGGGGGAACCAGCCGCTGTATCCGTTCAGCAGCGTGCGGCGATGCTGTGTGGCGGCGTAGAGATACCGGAGTTCCCATGCCTTGTCGCCGAAGGGAAACTCGGCGACGACCGCCGATGCAGGCAGCTGCGACAGGTATTGGTACACCGGAGGCGCATTGCTGACACCGAACACCTCGGCCGGGGGGCGGGCCTCGTGCTCGCGCCAGGTGCGGTTTCGGTCGAGCGGTATCGCGGCTCCATCCATCAGCACGCCGGCGATGGCGAGGGCCATCACCAGTCCGGCGTTCCGTCCGCGCATCAATACTGCAGCGCCCGCTCCGGCGCCGATGCTCAGGAAGAGCCCGGCGACCATGACGTAGCGGGCCGGCACGCGCAGCCCGTCGAACCCGGGCACATGGTCGTAGAAGACGCCGTAGAGACCGATGTCGTTCAACCGGAACACACCCGACATGGGGCGGGGGCCCATGGCCATCCAGACGCAGAACAGGCACAGCAGCAGGGCGCCGATCGCAGGGCTGATCGCGACGCGCTGCAGGCGATGGCGGACACGCGGAGACAGCAGGGCGGCCAGTGTGAGCCCGAGCGCCATCTGCAGCAGCAGTCGACCGCTGCTCGACGCCCGCACGAGCCACGGACCCGCCGTGAAGACCACGCGCCCCTGCGCGAGCGTTCCAATCAACAGTGCGACAGTCGCCACGACCCAGAGAAGCGCGACGCCAGCGAGCAGTGTGCGCCACACAGGCTCGATGTCGGGCCGGGGGGGGCGGCTGTTCAGCACCGCACTGCCGCCGCCGACCAGGGCGAGCAGCGCGAGCGTGAGGCCCAGGAAGCCTTCGCCTTCGGGCGCGGGCATCGCCTGCATGACCGAACCCCACACGTTCAGCGCCTGGCTGCTGGTGGCGAGGGCCCACAGGTTGGCCGAGAAGCTCAGAATTTCCTCGCGCCCCCGCTGGAACCCGTAGGTCGACCGCACATCGAGATACGGCAGCAGCACCGGCAGGGTGAGCGCGAACGATACCGCGCCCGAGGTGATGAGCCCCGCCCAGCGCTGCCGCGATCGCACCTGGCCGGCCCGCCAGAGTTCGTGTAGGCAGAACGCGGCGACGCATGGTGCGAAGAACAGGATGTAGTAGCCGCACGACCAGTGCAGCATCACGAGCGATGCGGTGCCGCCGACCAGGGCCCGGCGTGATCCGTGATGAATGAAGCGGTGCAGGCCCCACAGGGCCAGCGGCATCCACTGAGTGCTGAGCACCTGCAGGTGTGAGATCTGGGCCACGCGGTACGGCAGGAACCCGAAGGCGAGTCCGCTGATGAGCCCGGCGCGCCAGTCGCCCGTGAGGTCGCGCATCAGCAGGTAGGTGCCCAGCGCCGACAGGATGTAGGTCGACAGAAACAGCAGGTTGTAGGTGAGGACGATATTCCCGGTCAGCCAGTACACGGGCGCCCCCTGCAGCACTTGGGCGAGCAGATGCTCGGACATGGCCAGCGCGAGGGGCTCGGGGTGGAACATCGGGGCATTCCAGAACGCTGTCCATGACAGCGTTCCGATCAGCAGGCCGGGCAGGGCATCGAAGCCCCAGACCAGAATCCACATGTTGAGCAGGGCATCACCGAGGTCGCCCGGCACGTCCCGGCCGAGCCCGAGGGCGAGCGGCCAGGTCATGAGGAGAGCGACAGCGGTATAGCCGGCCGCGACGGCCGGCAGGCGCGTGTCACGCGCGGCGTGGCTCATTCGGTGAAGCGGAAGGCGGCCATCGCGTCGTAGATCTCCCCGAGGTCCTGCATGGAGGCGAGGAACACGACGCGGAAGAACCCGTCCTCGGGTTTCGTGCCGAACCCTGAGCCGTAGACCACGAGAATGCCCGTGGCGCGCAGCAGGGCCAGCACATAGTCGCGGTCGGTCTTGCCCGGGGGAAGCGTCATCTTCGGCATGGCGTAGAACGCGCCGCGCGGGGCCACGCACGCCATGCCGGGAATCTGGTTGAGGCGCGTCGTGGTGAGCTCGGCGCGCATCCGCAGTTCGTGGCGGAAGGTGTCCTGGTGGGAGCGGTCGCCGTCGAGGGCGGCGATGACGGCGTACTGCATCGGGCCCGGGCTGCACAGCCTGCCGTCGGCCAGCTTCCTGATGGCTGCGAGGGCGCCATCCAGCCGGGGTGAGCGGCCCACGGCCATCCAGCCGGCACGCCATCCGGGCGCAAGATAGGCCTTGGACAGGCTCGAGTAGGAAATGATCGGGGCGTCCTGGTCGAGCAGGGCCATGGGCGGCACGGGTCCGTCGTAGGCCATGTCGCCGTAGACTTCGTCGGCCAGAATCACCAGTCCGTGGCTGTTGGCGATGTCGATGAGGGCACGGCGCACCTCGTCGGGATAGATGGCGCCGGTCGGGTTGTTGGGATCGATGACGACGAGGGCGCGGGTTTTCGGGGTGATGGCGCGGCGGATGTCATCGAGGCCTGGCAGCCAGCCGTTGGTGTGGTCGGTGCGGTAGTAGACCGGAGTCGCGCCGATCTTGGCGAGCACGGCGGTGTAGAGCGGATACGTGGGCGACGGCACCAGCACTTCCTCGCCTTCATCGACAACGGCGGTGAGGGCCAGCTCGATGCCTTCAGAGGTGCCCGAAGTGATGAGGACGCGGTCGGGATCGGTCGGAACGCCGCGGCGGATGAAGTCGTTGGCGACCGCCTCGCGGGCTTGCAGAATGCCGGCCGAGGCGGTGTAGCCGTTGTGACCGTCGCGCATGGCCCTGGCCACGGCCTCACTCAGGTGAGGAGGTGTCAGGAAACCGAACTGATTGGGGTCGCCGATGTTGAGGTAGCGGACGCGGGTGCCGGCGGCCTCGACCTTTTTCGCCTCGGCCACGATGTTGCGGATGGCATAGGTGAAACGGTCGACGCGCTGCGCCGTGCGGATGGGTGTTGAGGCAGTCACACCTCATGGTAGCAGGGAACGAATGGCTGTTCCGAGCGTGTAATTCCTACATTCCCGGGGGCGCTTCGGTGAGGCGTTCCGATGTGGGCTTCACGGTAAACTGTTGACCTTCAGCATGTTGCGGGCTTGGCACAATGTTTGGAACAGCCCGGGTGTGGCGCGCCGACGCGTGGCTGTCCTGGCCGGAGCTTTTCACCTGATGAGCGGGGTATCCGCGCAGGCGCAGACCGGCCCGCTGTTTCGCAGTGAAGCGGCCCTGGTGCGCCTGGCCGTGACGGTGCGCGACGACCGCGGGCGCCTGGTGCGCGACCTCAGCCTGCACGACTTTACGGTGCGTGATCGGGGCGTGACACGGCCCGTTCGGCAACTGCTGTCTGAGCCGGCACCGATGAGTGTGGCGGTGCTGTTTGACGTGAGCGGCAGCATGGACGTGGCGTCGCGGATGCAGGCGGCGCGCCTGGCGGCGACGGCGCTGCTCGGGGCCCTCGAACCGGGGCGCGACGAGGCGGCACTGCTGGCGTTCGACAGTCGGCTGCATGACGTGGCGCCGTTCACGAGTGATGTGCGGACGCTCAACGGGGTGCTGGGGCAGATGGATCCCT
>Ga0172372_10000491_pt1 | contig 60329 bp, 52 predicted proteins | sample LakKiv5m_2_FD_114544 | JGI IMG/M metagenome (GOLD analysis project Ga0172372, IMG submission 114544) | Freshwater microbial communities from Kabuno Bay, South-Kivu, Congo - kab_092012_9.5m | ecosystem: Environmental > Aquatic > Freshwater > Lake | place: Democratic Republic of the Congo...
AGATTTCAGAGGTGCCTTGGATGGCAAGGGCATTGGTGCCGCCCTCAGGAATTAGGTAATATTCACCCAACTCTTGGCGGAGTTGGTCTAAAAATTCAGGCTGTATTTTGTTGCGGTAAAGTTCTCGAGAAATGCCTTTTAGGATCATTCCTGCTTCCTTTGCATACCTCAGGGTCGGGTTTTGGCTGTCCAAAAGTTCTCCCCGAATGATTCCTATGGATTGGAGGCCTTCCAGTTTGGCTGCTGCGGCAGTGGCGTGAATATGGTTGGAATAGGCCCCTCCAAAAGTCAGTACTTGCTGGTGATTTTGCTTGAGGGCCTCGGCTAGGTTGTATTTTAGCTTGAAGAATTTATTCCCCGAAACAGTTGGATGAACTTGATCCAAGCGCTTTACTTCCATTTCTACTTTCAGTTGATCGAGTAGCGGGTGCTGGAGTTGGGTGCTTGGGATCTGTTGAGGAGGAAGCATTCAAAGTATTTTAACAAAGTTACGGGACATCCTCCTATTTTTGTGTCATGAGCGAACAGCACTTGGACGAAGACCTAGAAGAAGATGAGTTAGCCTTGTATGAGCACCATCGTATTTTGGTGGACAAAGGACAGTCTTCTGTTCGGATTGACAAATTTTTAACGGAACGAATTGCGAATGCTACCCGAAATAAGGTACAGCAGACCATTGATTCGGGGGGAGTTCAGGTCAATGGGCATTCGGTAAAGTCCAATTACAAGATCAAAGGCCTAGATGACATTCGGGTGCTGCTTGAGAAGCCCCCGCGAGATACCGAGGTGATTTCGGAGAATATTTCATTGGACATTGTCTATGAGGATACGGATCTACTGGTTGTTAATAAGCCTCCAGGAATGGTTGTCCATCCGGCTCATGGCAATTGGTCTGGAACTTTGGTGAATGGGCTGGTGTATCACTTTCAGCACTTGCCTGAAATGAAAGGCAATGTGGGAAGACCTGGCTTAGTTCATCGGATTGACAAGGATACCTCGGGCTTGTTGGTGATTGCCAAAACAGAAGAGACCATGGCGCCTTTGGCAGCTCAATTTTTTTACAATACCATTCAGCGAACTTATTTGGCTTTGGTTTGGGGTGAACCAGAAGCTGAAGAGGGTACCATCTTAGGGCATGTGGGGCGTAGCGCCAAAGACCGGAAGGTAATGGAAGTATTTCCAGATGGGAGTCAAGGTAAACATGCAATTACGCATTGGAAAGTTTTGAAGCGGCTCCGTTACGTGTCCTTGGTTCAGTGTACCTTAGAAACTGGAAGAACTCATCAAATCCGGGCGCATTTTAAATTTTTAGGTCACCCCTTATTCAATGACGCCATGTATGGGGGGGATAAAATTCGAAAAGGCACTCAATTTGCCAAATACAAGAGTTTTATCAACAATTGCTTTGACGCCATGCCACGACAGGCTCTGCATGCGATGAGTTTGGGATTTGTACACCCCATTACTAAGAAAAACCTCTATTTTGAAGTGCCTCTGCCAGCAGATTTTTCAACAGTCCTGCAGAAATGGGAGCAGTATGTGCAGATAGACTGAGTCTGTTTTTTTGAAAAAGGAAAAATTCAAGTGCTTTAAAACCCAGTTTTTTAACAAATGGGCTGATTTTTTATGCCAATTCCTCAATTTTAATTGGTCAAACCCCTAAAAAATTTGCAAGTTGATATATTTCAATCGATTTCCTTAAAAATAATGTAAATTATTAGAAGATTTGTTGAATTATGTGTAATCACACAAGCTCGTTTTGTACCTTTGACTTGTTGAAGTTTTTAACGGCAACAGCATTGTAAGGCAAAAAAAATTGACAAAAGAAGCAGTCAATTAAGGAAAAGAAAACAAAAACAAATTTTTTGTGTTTGTTTATTTGAAGGTTCAACTCCTTCTCTTACAACAGGTTATTTTGGGTTTATTGTTAATTGACTAAAACCATGAAATTTTTTTCATGGTTTTTTTATTTGCCTAAATCGAAGCTGCTGATCGGTTATTTTTTGAGTTTTCTAGGCTCCTCTAAATTTCCGAAACGACAATTTTTCTATTTTTTAACCCCCATTTGAATATCAAAAAAGCAACAAAAAAGCCATTAAAATAAAAAAACAATAAAAAAATAAACTATTTATTAAATTAATTTTAATTAAATCTGCTTTTTCTATATATTTGCTTTTGTTAGCATTAAGGCTAACAAAAAAGTAGTACTACGAATTAAACATCTTGTAGGGTGTTGAAATTGGCAGACAAGCCCTCCTGTCTCGGGGGTGGGGATGACGGTCGTAAAGATCGGAATGGGATAAAGCATGTTTCAAAAAGTTCATGCCTAACTGCCGCGTGGAGGTTCGAATCCTTCCCCTACAGCAATAAAAAAGCAGCCACTCGGCTGCTTTTTTCGTATACCACGTTTAGTTGGTATATTTCAATGTTCTTATTTTTATATGGATCCGAAGTCTAGTACGCAGGAAAAATCCAGCAGGTACACCTTACGAAAAAAATGGGCAAGAAGAGTGGGCTTCTTTTTGCTTGCGCTACTTACGCTGGAATTTGCAGTTTACTTTGGATCAAACCTGTTTTTGGCTGGCATGCTGCGCGAACGTCTCCAGGAATCTTCCAATGGAGTCTATGAAATTGGTTTCAACAGGCTAAACTTCTCCTTGATTCGACGAGGGATTTTCTTGGATGGAATCACCTTTACGCCCCAGCACCCTGAGAAAGCGAGACCAGATCAGAAATTGTTTGAATTTACACTCGATGAACTCGCCTTCACAGGGCTCTGGTATAATTTTTTTGAGAAGAAACTTTTGGTTCGAAAAATCACCCTGGACAATCCCAATATCCAACTGCTGCAGCCGCTTTCCACAGCTTCAAAGCCAACTGAAAATTCCCCTTCTCCCGTATTTCTGCTTGAAAATGAAATCAAAAGAAGCGTTCGCAAGCTTGGTCTATCCTCCATCCAGGTGGCAGCAGTGGAGATCGACCACGCCAACCTGTTTTTTTTAAATTTTCTGAGTCAGCAGGAACTACTCACCAAAAATGCATCGCTGAATCTGTTGGACCTGGATTGGACGCCCAATAAGGATTGGGACCGAACTTTTAACGCACGCGGATTCGAAATTGACTTGGATGAGGTAGCCTTTCCGCTACCAGATGGCATTCATCGCATAACATCTGCTAAGGTGCAGATCTCTTCCTTGGAAAAAACGATGGACCTCAATCGGTTTTCCGTTACTTCTAACCTTTCCAAAGCCAGTAAAAATTATTACGCTCTGGCGCTCGAAGAACTACATATCGGGAATGTAGACTGGAACAAGGCATTTAGAACGGGACGACTTGACATCGAAGAATTAGTTCTGAATGCTCCTCAAATCGAGGTCATCCAATCCAGCCGTCCTCAAGACGATAAGACCCCAACGGGGGACTTGAATGACTTTATCCGGGGCAAATTGGAGTCCATTTCCATCAAAGAATTGTCCATCAATGGGGGCTTATTTTTGAGAAAAGAAAAAGAGGACTCCTTAAGAAACCGCATCGAGCTGGATCACCTTGATTTTAAAATGCTAGGCTTTCATCTTGGAAGCACGTTACTTAAGACTCCAGACTCCTTCTTTTACGGCACCGATGCCTCCATGAAGATCAAACAGGGCAAGGTCTACTTGGGGGATGGCGTCCATGTCCTTTCTGGAGAAGCGATTGAAGTGTCTTCTTTCAAAAAAATCCTCTCCGCAACCAACCTACATCTTTCTCCAAGGGAAAAACCCCCCTTGGGGTTACGGAGAACTCCTATTTTCGATTTGGAACTTGCCGAACTCTCTTTAGAAGATGCAGACTTGAAGCGCTTGTACCAAACGGGAGAACTGCAGGTCGGAAAGGTCTTGCTGGCTCGTCCAAAAATTCAAGTCATCCAACAAGCTTCAAACAGCGAGCAGGCCCCAGAACAGGTCCTTACCTCCCTTTTTTCTGGACTACTTGAGAAATTGGAGATTGATGATTTTCAACTTGAAGAGGGAACAGTCGAATTTAAGGTGGAGTCAGGGCAACAAAGCAAGGACATCGGCGTGGAACGGTTTAGCCTGGGGCTCCAAAAACTTGTCCTTCTTCCCGATAGCAGCTTGGCGGTTCAAGATCAAGTGCAACTCAAGGAACTGCAGCTTACCCTCTATGACTACCGGTTGAACTTGCGTGATAACCTCCATACTTTTCTTGCGGAGAAACTTACCCTCGACTCGAGAAGGAAGTTGCTCGAAGTAAAAAACCTGCGCATTCTGCCAGCAGACCCTTCCCAACTCAAGAGCCAACTCCAAGCCTTGGATAAACGAGCGGCTGTAGATTTTACCATTCCCTTGCTCAGAGCTGAGGGGATTGACCTGATGGCCGCCTTCTACCAAAAAGAACTAAGCATCCAACATTTGCAGCTCAATGCGCCTCTTTTCCGAATCTCCACTTACCGCCCCAAGGAGAGCAAAAATTCGGAGAATGCTCTCCGCTCTGAGGAAGATTTGAGAGCACTGCTCCTGGGATACTTTACGAAAATACAAGTGGACTCCGTTAACATCGACGCTGCCAAGATACGTTATGCCAACCAGGCCAATGCCTCGGTGACTTCTTTTGAGGAGGACCGCCTTTCTTTTTCGTTGACGAATTTTACGCTAAGTGACAAAGACAGCCTGCCAGAAGACCGGGCCTTGTTTTCCGATGAGGTCAAGTTGACATTCACCTCCTACTCGTTTAGCCTTGCTGGCGGTAGGTACCTCGTAGAAACCGATTACCTCCATTACAATTCCCGTACCCGCACCCTTGACTTTGAAAACCTGAGCCTCCTTCCAGGAAAAGTGGGAGACAAGCGCATCGCCCTGGGCCTAAGTCTCCCAAAAGTAGCTTTGAAAGGAGTAAACATCGAAGAATTTGTTTTTGATAACGTCCTCAACTTAGAAAAACTCGAAATCAATGGAGGCGATGTGGCACTTGATATTGATCGGAAGGTCACTGCGGTCGATCAGAACACAATCACTAAACGAAAGAAGGCGGTACAGAAAGCGATTGAAGAAGTGTTTGTCGATACGATTGCCGCAACCAATGCTACGCTTCAGCTGAACTACCAGAGCCAAAATCAGACCAAGCAAGCGATAAAAACTGGCTTTGGCATTCAACTCACCCAATTCAATTTGGATAGTCTTTTGGCCAAGGCCCAAGACTATGCAAACATGTACCAGCGCGCCAATCTAGGTCTGAACGACTTTACCTATACGCTCCCCGATAGCGTGCACACGGTCAAGTTTGCCTCTGTAGCCTTTGGAGATCAAAATGAAGAGGTGGTCTTTTCTGGCCTAAGCATCCAGCCCACCGACCTTTTCGGTAAGCCCGGTAGCCTAGTGCTGAAGGGAACCGTCGAGCAGCTTATCCTTCAGAAAAATAGCCTACTCGACCTATTGCTTTCTAGAAAGTTGGATTTGAAACAGGTACGCTTGGTTCGTCCGCAACTGGCGATCTACCTGGATAGCCTTCCCACACCAGCCGGATCCCGTAACCCAAACTCGGAGAAAAAAGAGATACCCCTAATTCAATCCATTGGATTGGAGGGATTGAGCATGGAAAATGGGCAGCTTGACCTGTACCAAAAAGGAGGACAAGCACTTCCCAATGGCCACTTTCCAAGGGTAGATTTTACGCTATCTCAGCTTGGCATCGACCTCCTGGATATCCAACAACTGCCCAGCTGGAAGGAGCTACTCCGTAAAAACATGACTTTCAGCTTGAGTGATTACGAGGCCTACATGCAGGATAGTAGTTACAAGGTAAGCCTCGATAAATTGCATTTTGCGAAGCAAAACCTCTCCCTGGATGGAATTTACTACAGACCCGTGCTAGGAACCTATGCCTATTTGAGCAGTCTCTCCTTTCAAAAGGAAGTAATCACCGCACGGGTGAAGCAGGTACGCCTTGAGGGGATTGACTTATTGCGTCTCGCATTGGAGGACCAAGTAATTGCCGAGCGGTTGGTGGTGGATGGAGCGAGCCTCGAACTGGTTCGAGACAAGCGGAAAACGTTGGATTCCTTGGCTTACAAGCCCATGCCTCAACACTTGCTGGAGCATGCCAAAATAAATGCAGATCTTGACTCGGTGCGGGTGACTGACAGCCAGGTGAGGTATGTAGAATTTGGGGGAAAGTCTTCCCTACCCGGAGGGATCATCTTTGACCAGTTACGGATGGACGTAGGCCCCATTTTCTTGAGAAAGCAAGGAGCTTCATATCCTGTTTCTGAGGTTAAGTTTGGAATGGCCGCGCAGATAGGGGATAGCAGCCGGATTGGGGTAACAGGGCAGATGTATTTTGAGAAAGATTACCCGATGAAGGTTCAGGCGACCGCTGACAAATTAGCCTTTGCAGAAGTATCGGATTTGGTATCCAAAACAGTATTTGTGCGGACCACCTCAGGGGAGATCACTCACGGAAATTGGGATTTTGAGGTAAATGAACACGAAGCCTTTGGCAGCATGACCCTGGGCTATCGAGACCTCAAACTGCAGTTTTTAGATAGCCTGACCTTGGAGCCAGGCAAGGGTAAGCTGAGAATTTACAGCTTTATGGCCAACCTGCTTTCAAAAAATTCAAATCCCAGGTCAACAAGTGGCACTCCAGTAGTTCGGGAGATTTATGTAAAACGAGATACTCGAAAATCCGTGATCAATGGCTGGTGGAAGGCAACCTTTTCGGGACTTAAAGGCACCTTAGGCTTTGGCAGAACCAAGATGCCAAAGCACCTGAGGAAGGAAAATGAAAACTAGAGACTCTGGTTAGACCAGTTTAGTTAGCATAAAAAAAAGGCCTCCGTTTGAAGGCCCCTTTCTTGTAGTTAAAGTTGATTGTGCTTAACTATTCATGCTAATCAGGAATTCCGCATTGTCGCGGGTACCTTTCATTCGCTGAAGTAAGAATTCCATGGACTCTTGGGAGGTCATGTCACTCATCAACTTGCGAAGGATCCAGACACGCTGCATTTCTTCCTTATCCATCAATAGGTCTTCTCTACGAGTTCCAGAGCTGAGTACATCAATAGCAGGATAGATTCTACGGTTGGCCAGCTTACGATCAAGTGCCAATTCCATGTTGCCGGTACCTTTGAATTCTTCAAAGATTACTTCGTCCATTTTTGAACCGGTTTCTACCAAGGCTGTTGCGATGATCGTCAAGGAACCGCCATTTTCTACATTTCTTGCCGCACCAAAGAATCGCTTTGGCTTGTGAAGGGCATTGGCATCCACCCCACCGGAGAGAATTTTGCCTGAGCTAGGAACCACGGTATTGTGTGCTCTAGCCAATCGAGTGATGGAATCCAATAGGATGACTACATCGTGGCCTACTTCCACCATGCGTTTTGCTTTTTCAAGCACAATATTAGCGACTTTGACATGGCGCTCGGCTTGCTCATCAAAGGTAGAGGAGATCACTTCCGCTTTGACAGACCGAGCCATGTCGGTTACTTCTTCTGGACGCTCATCAATCAAAAGAATCATGAGGTGTACCTCGGGATGGTTTTGAGTAATTGCGTTTGCAATCTGCTGCAAGAGCACGGTCTTACCTGTTTTCGGTTGTGCTACGATCATTCCTCGCTGACCCTTTCCAATTGGGGCAAACAAGTCAAGAATACGTGTTGAATAGCCATCCGCCTTGGTTGAAAGGTTTAACCGCTCTTCAGGGAAAAGTGGGGTTAAGTATTCAAACGGAACGCGGTCTCTGATCTCGTCTGTAGTTTTTCCATTTACAGTCTCGATTTTGAGTAGAGCAAAGTATTTTTCACCTTCCTTAGGAGGTCGAATTGACCCTTTGATATGGTCACCCGTCTTCAAACCGAAGTGTTTGATTTGACTTGGAGAAACATAAATATCGTCGGGAGAGGCAAGGTAATTGTAGTCTAAGGAACGTAAGAAGGCATAGCCATCTTGAACGATTTCCAATACCCCTTCATTTTCAATTACTCCGTCAAATTCTCTAGGACTGATAAATGGCTTTTTGCGGACATTACCTGGTAGGGTCTCTGCTGCAGGAATATGCGCTTCTTCTGGGGATTTGAAATTTTTGCGTCTAGGTAATTCAGCCTCCACGCGGTAGTAATTTACTTTCTCATCGGCAGCTTGTTGTGACGCTACCTCTTGCCTACCTTCTTGTGGCGCTAGTTGGGACTTTTCCTCCGAAGATTCAGCTTGTGGAGCTCTTCGTTCAGGTCTGGGAGTAAATTCTTTAGGAGCCTTTACAAAAGGTTTTGGAGCTCGAGCCTCTCTTGGAGGCGCTTGATTTTCGTCAGCTGGAGCTTCTGTGGGTACAGCGGAGACTTCAGTGACATTTTGTCTTCTGAATTTGGGTTTGAATTCTGTTGGTTCCTGTGGATTGGGGACAGAAACAGGTGCAGGGGCTTCAGGTTGTTCTTTCACCACAGTGCTGGTTTCTACTACAGATGGTTTTTTCTTTGGGAGTGCTTGTTCAGGGATGATCGCCTGTTGGTCAAGAATTGCATAGACCAGTTCATCTTTTTTCAAAGATTTGGAATTTTTCACTCCAAGTTCCTCAGCAATCTCCTTTAATTCAGATAAAAGTCTGATTCTGAGTTCTTCTATGTTGTACATAAAGAGGGGATGAAATAATTAGATCGGTAAAATGCGTTTTTGGGAAGGTGAATAATTTTCTGAGCGAAAAATGTCTGCAGGAAAAGTTCTGGCCAAAGTGGGCCGAATGCTTTATTCACGTACTGGATGCAATATTACTTGTTGAAGTTGGATTTAACAAATTTTTATTTTTATAGAATCGTATTTGCTGAGAAGAATTCAACTGATCAACTGGCGGATGACGTGTAGGGATTTGAGTGGGTGGGGATGGGCCAGGTGCTGTGCATGAAATTCCACCAGGTGATCGAGGAGTTTTCTCCGAAGTGGGAGAGGCAAAGTTGTGGAGGACTGGTAGGTATGCTCCAGAAGATCTTTCAGGTAGGGAAGCACGAGTTGGATCTCCTCTAGGCTAAAGGGGTGGTGTATGCTTTCTGCCAAAAACCCTTCTCCCAGCTCTGGGGCAAAACCCAAATGCCTTGCATTTTCTAGCAGGAAGACGAGGGGAAAATGAGCTACATTGGTTTCAGGACTGTCTAATTTAGTGATGCTTTCCTCCAAAAAGTCAAAGAGTTCTTCATTTTGGTACCCCTCAAAAATGCTTCTACTGATGACTTCGTTACTAAATAACGCCAAACTCGTTCGGGTCATGTCAAAGGGGATAAGCCGCTGGGGATGCTTGATTTTTGCCTCAGAAATCCGTTGTAAGCTAGAATTTTCCTTGTCATAAACCACCAAATCAAGGAGGGTTAGGGGCTGGTAAAGTGCAATCTTACTTCCTTTACCCAAGCTTCTCACCCCATTGACCAGGTAGCCTTTTAGGCCAAGTTCTCTGGTGAAAATGCGCACGATGATGCTGCTATCCTTGTATTTGATATGGCTTAATACGATCCCTGCCGTTTTTTTAAGCATGTCTTTTTTGCTTAACTCTGGTCTTCATGGAAGCACTTTCTGCATCTGGCTTCGTAACTGTCTTTTTCCCCCAGCATCACTTTTTCCTTGCCAGCCGAGAGCCGATACGAGAAGGCAGCCAAATCCCCACATTTCATGCAGATGGCATGTACTTTGGTGACGTATTCGGCAATGGCCATAAGTTTGGGCATGGGATCAAAAGGCTTTCCCTCAAAGTCCATGTCTAGGCCTGCCAAAATTACCCGCTTCCCTTGGTTGGCAAGAAGCTGTACTACCCGTACAATCTCTTCATCAAAAAATTGGGCCTCATCAATTCCCACCACATCGCAGGTGCCGCTGAGCAACAGGATATCGCCAGCGAAACTTACGGGCGTAGATCGGATGCTTGTTTCGTTGTGTGATACCACATGTGTTTCGTGGTATCGGGTATCTACGGAGGGCTTAAAAATTTCTACCTGTTGCTTGGCCAGTCGTGCCCGAGTCAGCCTACGAATCAATTCTTCTGTTTTCCCCGAAAACATAGAACCACAGATCACTTCGATTTGACCCTTTTGCTCTGAATTTTTTCTACTGATGGGTGAGGGTTCGATGAACATACTTATTCGGTGTAGGTCAAATGGGGGAATTTAGAGAAATCGGGCACTCGAATGGTCAATATCCCATGGAGTAAATGTGCTTGACAGGCCAATCGCTCATTGGGAAGGAGCCTTTGTAGTTCTCTGAAATGCAGCTCCTGTGCTGTTTCTGAACTCAAATTTTCTTGGCCTGCTACGATACTCATTTTGCAGGTGGTGCATCTTCCTTTTTTACCACAGGCATGCATCCAATCTATTCCATTTTCATGAATTAATTCGATAACTTTACGTTCCGTGTTTTCCGATTCAATAGCTCTATTTCCGAGATTTTGAATTCTTAGTTGGACCATTCTTTTGTTTGTTTTTGAAAACAATACCTTCCTATGACCGCTCAAATTAACGCCAATTATTTAGAAAAATATGCCATTTCCTATTCAGAATTGGTTTGTGATCAATTTTTTAGCAGTAGAAAATTTATAACTGGGCAAGAAATCATTCAGTTGACTCCAAGTACTCAGGTAAATTTTTTTATTATCAAACGCTTGTTTGAGTTGTGGCAAGAGGAATTGGGTAAGCTAAAGGGTAGCCCCTATTTTGATTACCGTGACATTGCGGTTCATGAGGCGCTAACCCAGTTTATGAATGTGCTTTCTAGAAGGATCAAAGTGGAGCGCATTCATGTAGAAGTTATTTTGCAAGATGCAGTACAAGATGCGATCCAAGTTGCTACAGACCCCCTCACTTTCTTCCAAAATGAGCTAGCAAAAGCGCCTGCTGGAAAGATAAATGAGTATTTAAAGGAGAATAAAAAATACTTCAAGTGGAATGAAAGTTTGGTAATTGGCTTAATCGATAAGACGGGTATTGGCTTGGATCTTGAGAGCTATCAACAGGCTATTTTGGCAAACTTTCAGTCACTCAAAGTGAGTATGGATTCGCCAAAAGAGCTGCTAGCAAGCTTTGGAGACACTTTAGTTTTTGATTTGGAGGAGTATTGGGGTCAATCAACCGGCCTTGAGGAAACCGAAGAAGCTGCAGTACCTGAGTTTGAAGCCGAGGAAGAATCCCTGGGATTTGAACCAGAGGAAGAAGTGGAAGAAGAAGTGGAACTGGAAGAATTGGAAGAGGAACTAATTCAACTAACAGAAGAAAGCATTCCGACACCTCATCCGGAAAAAAGCGAAGCCATTGCCTCAACTTCCGCAACTGGAAAGGGCTTAGATGCGGCTCATTTGCAGTCCCTATTCGCTTCAGAATCCTATAGAGGGATGAAAGGAATTTTAGGGGAGCTCACAGATAGCCTTGCGCTTAACCAGCGTTTTATGTTTACCAAAGAATTGTTTGATGGGAATTCCGACTTGCTTCGCCACGCTTTAAAATCGGTGGACGAGGCACCTAGTTTTGAAGCGGCAGTGGAACTTATAAATACCCGGTTTGTGGGTGAACTAGGATGGGATATTGAATCCGAGGAGGTTCGCGAGTTTATGCAACAAGTCTATCGGAAGTTTTTGTAGGAGCCCAACGAAAGAAACTGATTCCTTAGAAAACGCACTTGCGTGTTTTAATCCTAAAAGAAACCCTTCATTAGCTTATTCTACCAAGCTGGGTGGCCCGCGAGGAATCCAACTTGATGAAGATGAATAGTAAAATCGTGAAGGACCAAAGAGAAGATCCTCCATAGCTAAAAAAGGGAAGCGGAATCCCCACTACAGGAAAGAGACCAACGGTCATGGAGATGTTGATCATAAAGTGAAAGAGTAGGATGGAAATTACACAATATCCATAGATCCTAGAAAATCGAGTTTTTTGCCGTTCAGCCATAATCACCAAACGGTAGAGCAGGCCTACAAATAAGCCAATCACGACCAAGCTTCCCATCCAGCCAAACTCTTCTCCAATGGTACAGAAGATAAAGTCGGTGTCTTGTTCGGGGACGAAGTCAAACTTAGTTTGTGTTCCTTCAAGGTAGCCCTTTCCAAAAAAACCCCCAGATCCAATTGCTATTTTGGATTGGGTCACGTTCCAGCCGACACCCAAGGGATCGATGTCTGGGTTGAAGAGCACCATAATTCGATTTTGTTGGTGAATTGGGAGCTTGGAAACCACAAAATCGATGGAATAGATGTAGGCAATGAGTCCGATGCCGATCAGTGAGAAGGCAAGAATACGCTGCCAAGATTTTTTCCCCAAGTAAATCAACACGAGCATGGCAAGGATGATTGTTGCTGCTAGGTAAAGATTATTTTCTACACCCAAGGCAAGTAGGGTAATCCCTACTGATCCAATACCCAATCCATAGTACCATTGGGGGAGTCCTTCTCGGTAAAACATGATGAGTAGCGAAAAGTACACCATCGCGGTACCCGTATCAGGTTGCAACAAGATCAAGACAATTGGGATCAATAGAACCCCAAATGCGATGGCTTGGTAATTTCGCTTGTTTAGGTCAAATGTTGGTCGTTCCATCACCTTAGCTAAAGCCAGGGCAGTGGCAAATTTTGTAAATTCGCCGGGTTGAATGCGAAATTCCCCAAATCCAATGGAAAGGATCTGTCCATTGACCTCCTTTCCGAAAATGGGAGTAACGATAAGAATTAGGAGAAAAATTAAGTAGATGATTAGGGATAGATTTTCAAAAAATCGGTAATCCGCCACCATAATCAAGGTAATCAGCCCGATGGCAGTTCCAATCCACACCAGTTGCTTCCCTGAGCTGATGGTGAAATCAAAGATGCTTTTCTCTACTTGGCTATCGTAAGTGACTGCATAAATATTGAACCAGCCAATCATCACCAATGCAAAGTAAATGGATACTGCTATCCAGTCGACTCGATTGATTTGAACCTCCGATTCTTTCATTTAGTAAATAAAATTACCTGCGATGACATAATCCTGAAGCTCAGGTCGCGAGATGGTTTTACGGATGTATTTTTCAATCATCAGGGAAGCAGTACTTGCAGCGGCTCTGCCTCCCCAACCCGCATTTTCGACATAAACTGCAATCGCAATTTTGGGATTATCCTTCGGAGCAAATGCGATAAAGACCGAGTGGTCTTCCCCATGCGGGTTTTGTGCTGTGCCTGTTTTACCTGCGATCACCAAGTCGGTCATGACTGCTCTGGCAGCAGTCCCGTAGATGGCTTCTACCATGGCCTCTTGGATTAGGTCAAAGTGGTGTGCATCCACACCTACAAATTTTTTCTCTTGGAATTTAGCCTGTATTTTTTTGGGATCTCCATCCACTTCTTTGATCAGATGCGGGGTGTAGAAATATCCCTTATTTGCAAATATGGCCGCAAGATTGGCCATTTGTAGTGGGGTCACCTGCATCTCTCCCTGGCCAATAGAAAGGGAATAGATGGTGGAGTATTTCCAATGCCCCGCTCCGTAGATGCGGTCATAGAGTTTGCTAGAAGGGATATCTCCTCCTTTTTCTCCGCTCATGTCAATGCCTAGGGGCGCACCCAATCCAAATTTCAAAACACTTTCTCGCCAGGCATTCAGTCCGATTTCGGTGTCTTTGAAGGTGTTGGAGGATACCTCTCGGTTGATGATCTGACGAAAAGCTTGGTGGTAGTAGGGATTGCAAGAATTTCGAATAGCACCAAATAAATTAACTGGATTGGGATGGTTGTGACAAGCCACCAAGGATCTGTTACAAGCAAAGGTTGAATTGGGAGTTAAAATTCCCTCCTGAAGGCCAATCAAGCTCTGCACAATCTTGAAGATGGAACCAGGAGGATAGGTAGCCATGATAGGCCGATTGAATAGCGGCTTAGAATTGTCTGTATTGAGGACTTTGTACGTTTTGCCAAACTCCGCCCCGGTCAGTTGATTTGGATCATAAAATGGAGCTGAAATCATGGCCAAAATTTCCCCAGTTTTGGGTTCAATAGCCACCACAGAACCAGTCTTGCCTGCCATCAGCAATTCTCCAAACTGTTGTAAATCCAGGTCAATCGTGGAGGTAAGGTTTTTGCCTGCGATGGAAATGGTGTCGTATTGCCCTTCTTTAAATGGCCCTTTGTCCATTCCACGAACATTGACCATTTTATATTTAACTCCTTTGGTTCCGCGCAGCTCCTTTTCATAGTACTTTTCCAAGCCACTAAGTCCTACATAGTCCCCCTGGGAATAGTAGCTTAGCGTATCTCTTCCGAGTTGCCCTGCACTGATTTCTCCAATGTAGCCCAAGGCATGTGCTGCTGTTGGACTGGGGTAAGACCTGACGGATCGTGTAAGGATAAACAAGCCTGGATAGTCCACCAAGAAATCTTGAATACGCGCAAAGTCGGTGTTGGAGAGCTGTTTGATAAGCGGGGAGGGCTTTACCTTGGAGTAACTTTTTGCCGAATTATAGCCTTCGATTAATTGCTCTTTGCTAATTCGAAAAAGCTCACAAAATTTAGCAGTATCCTTCAAATGGAATTCTCGTGGCACCACCATCAAATCAAATATGGGGTTGTTGAACACCATCAATTTGCCAGAACGATCGTAAACCAATCCTCGGTAAGGGTGATCGACTATTCGTTGGATGGCATTACTTTCTGCTCTTTTTAAGAAGCTGTCATCCAGCACTTGGATCGCAAAGAGCTTGACAAGTAAGATCCCGCTTAATAAAAAAATGACCAATAGGATGACGGCAGGACGTTGATCTCTCATGAGATGCTTCGTTTACGACTAAAGAAAAGTAACTGCACCACCAAGGTAAGTAGCAAGGTGAATAGCGCGGAAAAGAAGCTTTTGCTCAGGATGACTAAAAATCCCCCAGTACCCCACTGGTCTGCGGTAAAGAAAGCAAGGCAATACACAAATAGGAGTGGGAATGCGTAGCTTATGTATCGTCCAAATCCGATCTGACCGAGGCTAGGCTCTTCAGCTTCATCAAAGCCTCCTGTTGGGCTAGCGACTTTGAGCCAAGTGGGCTTCAGAAAGGCAAATAAAGTGGCCGCTGCTGTGTGCATGCCGATGGTTTGGAAGAAAATATCCAAGATAAATCCAACGCAAAATGCGATCAACATCAAGGGGATGGTGCGAAGGGTACTAGGTAAAATCAATAAACCAAGAAGATACAAAAAGCCAAAGGCATGCCCAAAGACCGCAAGATTTTTTAGAAATAGAATTTGAACCAATCCTAAAATTAGTATCAAGAAGCCGTATGAAAACAGGTTTCTAATATTCATTGATCAAATCGGATTGACGGTAAAGTGAGTCTAGCTCTTGAAATCTAGTATTTTCCACCAAGTAGACGTAGTTTAATTTACTAAAATCGGTGCTCAATTTTACTGTTAGTGCTAGATAATTGGGGTCAGATTTGTTGACTTCCACTTTTGAAATTTTTCCGATCAGGATTCCTTCAGGAAATACTGCATTGAATCCTGACGAAATTACCGTGTCTCCCTTACTTGCTTTGACATGTCGCGGAACGTAAAGGAGCTGTACCTCAGAAGTATTGCTTCCGTCCCATCGTACCGAACCAAAAACATCCGAAGATTTGATTTTCGCAGAAATTAGAAGGTTGGTATTCAACACTGAAAATGCAACCGCATAATTTTCTGAAACGGATTTGACTCTGCCCACGATGCCTTGGGAATTAAACACCCCCATACCTGGTTTAATTCCATCTTTGGAACCTTTATATAGCGTGAGGTAATTTTGTGAAAATCGCAAGGAGTTGGCCACCACCCGGGCGCCTTTCAGCTCAAAGTTTGCTTCCAAGGTGGAATCAATCACTAAAGGCATGCTATCTGGTCTGACCTGTAACGCCATTAGACCCTGCTTCAGTCTTGCATTCTCCTCTACAAGTGCGGCATTGTCATCTACAAGAGAGAAATATTGAACTACATCCGCTTGCTTTTTGAGCGCATTTCCCACCCATTCATTCGAACTATTAAAGAAGGCGGCTCCTTGTGGGGAATTGTTGGCGACAATCATCCAGATCGCCAAAAATTCTAGAAATGCGAATAGTAAAAATGCTCTTACACGGTAAAGAAACTGAAAGATGCGTACCATTCAGAAATTAGGTCATCAATACGGTTCGGAAGTGTTGAATGTTTTTAAGTGCAGTGCCCGTACCACGAACAACAGCTCTTAATGGATCTTCTGCAATGTGAATGGGAAGCTTCGTTTTTTGATGCAAACGCTTGTCTAGACCTTTCAACAATGCACCACCGCCTGTGAGGTGGATGCCGTTATCGTAAATATCAGCAGACAATTCAGGCGGAGCGATTTCCAAGGCTTTCAATACGGCTTCCTCAATTTTGGAAACTGACTTATCCAATGCAAAAGCGATTTCAGAATAGGATACCTTGATTACTTTTGGAATTCCAGTCATCAAATCTCGGCCTCGGATTTCGTAATCATCTGGAGCATTGTCCAACTCGGTAAGTGCCGAGCCAATGGCAATTTTCACCTTCTCCGAGGAGCGCTCACCTATCAGTAGGTTGTGCTGCCTTCTCATGTAGTCCAAAATGTCTTTGGTAAAGGTGTCTCCTGCAACACGGATTGATTGGTCAGCAACTATCCCAGACAATGCGATCAATGCAATTTCTGTTGTTCCACCTCCAATATCTACGATCATGGAGCCCATTGGTTTTTCAATATCAATTCCGATACCAATGGCTGCGGCAATTGGTTCATAAATCATGTAAACCTCCTTGGCTCCTGCATGCTCAGCAGAGTCACGTACCGCTCGCTTCTCTACTTCAGTAATGCCTGAAGGGATGCAAATTACCATTTTATGAGACTGCGGAAATAGGCCTTTTTTCTGTCCAGGGATCATTTTGATCAATCCTCGAATCATTTGCTCTGCAGCGTAGAAGTCGGCAATTACCCCATCTTTAAGCGGGCGAATAGTTTTAATATTTTCATGGGTCTTCTCATGCATGTTCATCGCCTCTCTTCCTACAGCCAAAACCCGGTTGTTGGTTTTGTCGATAGCAATGATCGATGGCTCATCTACCACGATTTTATCTTTATGGATAATTAGGGTGTTGGCCGTACCCAAATCGATGGCTATGTCACTTGAGAAAAAATCAAATAGTCCCATTCTTAATTTTTTTTGGATTTATACTCGGTAATGGACGTTTAGGTTAGTCCTTTCGTACTATTTTTGACCGAGAATCGACAAAAATATTACCTTAAATTGATAAAACAGAGAGAAAGAAGATTTTTTGTTTTGGACGGGTAGAAATGGGAGTGAACTATTCCTCACAGTCAATTTTCCAAGACAATGGATTAAATTTAAGTAAAATTTAGGAGCATTCGATGCGCTATTTTGTATTTCGTGAATCTTTCTATTACTTTTGTGAGGTATTCTAAAGTTTATAGAGGGGACAGCAGTCCCCTCTTTCATTATCCTGCTGTATGAGTGACCTAAAGCATATGATCCTAGACCTAGTCCAAAAGCACCTTCCCGATGAAGAACATTTTATTGTGGAGGTGAAAATTGATCGCGTGGCCGACAAAACCAAAATCATCATTTTGGTAGATGCCGATCAAGGGATGACTATCGCTGCCTGTGCTTCATTGAGCAGGGCTTTGTCTGGGGAACTTGAAACCAATGAACAATTGGATGAAGCCTACACTTTAGAGGTCTCTTCACCTGGTTTGGATTACCCGCTCACCGAAAAAAGACAGTACCAAAAAAATTGTGGGAGGTCGCTCAAAGTCTATCTGCTTTCTGGAGAAGAAGTAGTAGGCAAATTAAAGGAAGTTGAGGAGCAGGGGATAAAGTTGGTGGTTACCAAAAAAGAAAAAGGGAAAAAAAGTAGTGAAGAGGAGCAAAGTGTCTCCTACAATGAAATAAAAAAATCTATCGTACAAGTATCTTTTAATTAATACCAATGGATGCAAAAATCTTAATTGAATCCTTCGCAGAGTTTGCGAGATCAAAAAATGTGGATCGTCCAACCATGATCCGCATACTGGAAGATGTATTTAGAGCGATGATTCGCAAGAAGTTTGAATCAGATGAAAACTTCGACGTGACCATCAATGCTGATAAAGGTGATTTGGAAATTTTCAGAATTCGAGAAATTGTCGATGACAACTCTGAGGACATCTGGGATTTTGATAAAATCAGCCTTTCCGATGCCCAAAAAATTGAGCCTGACTTTGAAGTAGGTGAAGAGGTTTATGAAAAAATTGAACTGGAGGAATTTGGAAGAAGAGCAGTTCAAATGGCTCGTCAAACTTTGATCCAGCGTATCAAGGACCTTGAAAAAGACATTCTATTTAGCAAATACGAGGAGCAAGTAGGAGAAATCATTTCTGCTGAAGTATATCAGATTCTAGGACGTGAAATTCTATTGATTGACAATGAAGGCAATGAGTTGATTCTTCCGAAGGGTGAGCAAATTTCCAAAGATCGCTTCAGAAAAGGAGATTCTGTCAAATCAGTGGTGCATCGTGTAGACATGATCAATGGCAATCCCAAAGTGATTTTGTCCCGTACCTCCCCTGTTTTCTTGGAAAGACTTTTTGAAAATGAAGTCCCAGAAGTATACGATGGCTTGATCACCATTGTGAAGGTAGTACGTGAGCCGGGAGAGCGAGCTAAAGTAGCAGTAGAGTCTTACGATGACCGTATCGACCCAGTGGGTGCTTGTGTGGGCATGAAAGGATCCCGTATCCATGCAGTTGTACGTGAACTACAGAACGAAAATATCGACGTGATCAATTTCACGGAGAACTTGGACCTGTATGTTTCCCGTGCCTTGAGCCCAGCAAAAGTTTCTTCCCTATCCATCAATAAGGAATCCAAGCGAATTTCTGTGTTTTTGAAGCCTGACCAGGTTTCTTTAGCGATTGGAAAAGGAGGCTTTAACATCAAACTAGCAAGCCGATTGGTAGGCTATGAAATCGATGTGTTCCGTGAGTTGAACGATCAGGAAGAAGAAGACGTAGACTTGAACGAGTTCTCAGATGAGATCGATCAGTGGATCATCGACGAACTTAAAAAGACTGGCTTAGACACTGCAAAGAGCGTGTTGGTGCTGAGTAAAGAAGATTTGATTCGTAGAACGGAGTTGGAAGAAGTCACTATCGACGAGATTTTCCGAATACTCAGAACAGAATTTGACCAATAAGGGGCTTTAACCCCGAAGATTACCCTAATTTTACTTAAGATTTCGAAAGAGGTTTTTGCTTATGTCAGAAGAAAAAATGATGCGATTAGGCCAAATAGCCAGAAAGCTCAACGTGGGTACGGCAACCATTGTTGAGTCCTTGGCTAAAAAGGGCTATGAGGTAGAGAACAATCCCAATTCCAAGATCACGTTGGACCAAGTGTCCATGTTGGAAAAGGAATTTAAGTCCTCTGCTCTTGAAAAGGAAGAGGCTTCCCATCTTTCCATTGGAAAGCGTCATGAGCCTACAGCATCGGAGCAGGATTTGCCGAAGCAGGAAAAAGTTGTAGAACCAACACCTGTGCCTGCACCCGTTCAAGAGCCGCAAGCTGCCCCGGCGCCTGTAGCGAAAGCTCCAGAGCCAGTGGTAGAGAAAATAATTTCTGAAGCACCAAAATTAGAAGGGATTCGCGTTTTGGGGAAAGTAGATCTTTCCAAAAAGCCTGCACCAACCCCGCCAGCCCCTCAGCCGAAACAAGCTCCAGCACCAAAGCAAGAAGAGAAAAAACTTGAGCCAGTTGCTCCAGTAGTTTCTACTCCTCCTGCAGCACCGACCCCTCCACCTGCCCCTAAGGTAGTGGATGTCCCTAGTCCAAGTCCAGAAGTAGAGGTGGTTCCGGAAGAACTGATCTCTGCCAAAGCGGACTCGCTAAAAGGACTTACAGTACTTGGTAAAATTGAGCTTCCTGTCGATAGAACAAAGAAAAATGGAGGCCCAGTAGCTTCTTCAGATGAGAGAGGGAAGGATAAAAAACGACCTAGAAAACGAATTGATAATAAGCCAGGAGCACCAAACCCTGCAGGTCAATCTCCAAACGTTCAAAATCGTCCTCAGGATCCAAGAGATCCGAGACCAGGCCAGCCATCAAGACCAGGCCAGCCACCTAGACCGGGTCAGCCCCGTCCAGCTGGAGGCAGTCCTCAGCAGCGACTCCAAAAGGCTGAACCAACGCCTAAGGAAATACAAGATCAAATAAAGCAAACCCTTGCGAGACTTCAGGGCAATAAGCCCGGTGGAAAAACCAAGTCTAGACGCGACAAGCGTGCCGAACGCGATCGTGATGTAGAGACAGATGGAGACGAGGTAAAAATCTTGAAAGTAACCGAATTCATCTCTGCCAATGACTTGGCAGCGCTTTTGGATGTGTCGGTCAACCAAATTATATCTGCCTGCTTGTCACTGGGAATGTTTGTGTCCATCAATCAGCGCCTAGATGCAGAAGCAATCACCATCATCGCCGATGAATTTGGCTTCGATGTAGAATTTACTAAATCCATCGAAGATGAGATGGAAGAAGAGGTGCCTGATACCGAGGAGGAACTCCTAGAAAGAGCGCCTATTGTCACCATCATGGGACACGTCGATCATGGTAAAACGTCCTTGCTAGATTTTATCCGTATGTCAAAAGTAACCGCCGCGGAAGCTGGAGGGATCACGCAGCACATCGGAGCATACGATGTACGAACCAAGACAGGCAATAAAATCGCCTTCCTAGATACCCCGGGTCACGAGGCCTTTACTGCAATGAGAGCTCGTGGTGCTAAAATTACGGACGTTGCAATCATCGTGATTGCTGCAGATGATAGCATCATGCCTCAAACCAAAGAAGCAATCAACCACGCTCAAGTAGCTGGCGTACCGATGATCTTTGCCATCAACAAGGTGGATAAACCCAATGCTCGTCCTGAGAAAATCAAGGAAGAGCTGGCCAACATGAACTTGTTGGTTGAAGATTGGGGAGGTAAATACCAGTCTCAAGAGATTTCAGCGAAGACAGGACAAGGAATAGATGAACTTTTAGAAAAAGTCCTTCTAGAATCTGAAATTTTGGAATTGAAAGCCAATCCAGACAAAAATGCAGTGGGAACTGTAATTGAAGCTTCCTTGGATAAAGGTAGGGGATATGTTTCTACTGTTATGGTGCAGGCAGGTACCTTGAGAATAGGTGATGTCTTGCTTGCTGGTCAGCACTATGGCCGAGTAAAAGCAATGTTTGATCACAAAGGGAACAAGCTGAAAGAAGCGGGTCCATCTACTCCTGTTCAGATGTTGGGCTTGAGTGGTGCACCACAAGCAGGAGATACCATCAAGGTATACGATACCGAACGAGAGGCTAGAGAGATTGCCAATTCCAGAGAGCAAATCCAGCGTGAACAAAGTTTACGTACCAAGAAGCACATCACCTTGGACGAAATCGGTCGTCGACTGGCTATCGGAAGTTTCAAGGAACTCAACATCATCATCAAAGGTGACGTGGATGGTTCAGTGGAAGCACTTTCGGATTCCTTGCTCAAGCTATCCAAAGATGAAGTTAAGGTAAGTATCATCCACAAAGGGGTGGGCCAGATTTCTGAATCGGATGTATTGCTTGCTTCAGCTTCGGATGCGATCATTATTGGTTTCCAAGTTCGCCCTTCTTCCAATGCGAAAAAGCTTGCGGAACAAGAGGAAATCGAGATTCGCCACTATTCCATTATCTACGATGCAATCAATCAAATTAAGGATGCGATCGAAGGGATGTTGGAGCCTGAATACGAAGAGATCATCACCGGTAATATCACCGTTCGTGAGGTGTTCAAAATCACGAAGGTGGGTACAGTTGCAGGTTCGTATGTGACGGATGGCTTTATCACTAGAAAGAATAAAATCCGTATCATCCGTGCAGGTATTGTAATCTATGAAGGTGAGATCGACCAGTTGAAGCGATTCAAGGATGATGTTTCTGAAGTCAAAGCTGGCTACGAGTGTGGTATTTCAATCAAAAACTACAACAATATCGAAATCGACGATACGATTGAAGGATACGAAATGAAAGAAATCAAGCGTAAGAAATAAGATTATAAACATCAAATTGAAAGGAATAGCGAAGGCTGTTCCTTTTTTTAGTTTTGAGGCATGCTAGAAGTACTTCAATTAATCGCCCAGGGCCTAGCCTTGGGATCATGTGTCCTGCTGATTCTTGGACTGATCCGTCCGGTGCTTGTACTCTGGTTTTTGGACCGGTTCAACCGACTCAAGGCCATACAGGTGTATGGCATTGCCACACTGATCTTTTTGGGATTGAGTTTTGTGCTTCGGATGATTGGGTAGGACTGGTTTAGCAATAAACTTATGATTACGTATTGTTTTTCACCGCAATTCTTTCAATTTTTGGTAAAACAATCTCCGAATTGAAAAACGCAACTGCCATAGCGCTTCTTTTTTGCTTTGTCCTCTTTCACTTTGGATACTATGCGGTGTACCTCTCCGCCAATGTATCCCTAGAGCGAAATTGGATGGATCAAATCTATGGGGAGCAGCAAGTACAGCTGGAAGAGCAAATTCTTGAAATACCATTGAATGCTCCTTACTTGGCCAATCAAGAGGATTTTCAAGCTACCAACACCCGTTTTGAATTGGAAGGCAACTATTACCGAGCTATCAAGCAGCGTTATCAAAACGACACATTGCAGGTGGTCTATGTGCCAGATACAGCCAGACAAGTGCTGGATGTGACCGTCAAAAAATGGATTTCCGCCCTTGCGGAAGACCAACTTCCTCAAGACCAAGAGACGAGCAATTTGGGTATGCAATTTGCCAAAGATTACTTAGGTACTGGACTACTTTCCTTTGAAGGGATGAGTTCACCTAAGTTTACCTCAGAAATTGGGTTTATTTTTTCAACGTATTTGAGTCCTAGTTTTATTCTAGACAGCCCTCCTCCCCAACTCGGGTAATTTTTTATTTGGGCCACTAAATCAAGCAAAGTTCTGCTTGTGGGTTCACACTAATAGACACGTAGCTCCAAATCAAAGCAAAATTTCTGCTTGGGATCGTGTGTAATCATTTTTATAATTCCTAACACTTACTAGCGATGAAGAATCATATCAGATTCCTTGGCTTGCTTTGTGCAAGCTTGGGGATCATCACAATAGCGCATGCGCAAACTCCCTTGGATGGCTTGATGATGCCCAAAGGGGAGATTTGCATTGCTCTACAATACGACCAGGTCACTTGGGACCGGTATTGGGAGGGCTCCACGATTCGAGTAAATCAGAACATCGGCAACTTCACCAAACAAATGGGCATGCCCATGGTCGTAGGAGGAATTACCGACAAAGTCAACGTAATCCTGAGTCTTCCCTATGTCAAAACAGCAGCTTCTGCAGGACAACTCACAAGCGTGCAAGGAATCCAGGATTTAGGGATTTCGGTGAAGGCTTTATTCCTTGAGAAACCCATTGGCAAAGGCAAATTGACTGGGTTTTCAAACCTAAGCTTCAGTACCCCAGCCTCCAACTATTTATCGGATTACATGCCCTTTAGCCTGGGTTTCGGAGCCAATGAACTAGGCATCAGAGCCATTGGAAAGTACGAATTGGATAAAGGTCCTTACTTCAGGGCTTCCTACGCTTACCTGCAGAGGGGAGCTACAGAGGCTGAACGGGATTTTTATTATGCGGATCAGGCCTATTACACCTCAAAAATGGATGTGCCGAATGCCTTTCAAGGTCAGCTCACCTTGGGATCCTGGTTGTTCAATTATAGACTTCGGGTAGAAGCAAGTTTAACCACCATTCGATCTACCTCAGGCGATGATATCCGAGTCTATTCCATGCCGCAGCCTACCAATAAGGTGAATTTTGGCCGAGTGGAGGGATTTGCACAGTATTATTTTAAAAGTGGTGGCAAAGGCTTTGGACTTATCGCCTCCTACCAACAGGCAATTTCCGGAAGGAATATGGGCCAATTTTCTGGCTATGGACTAGGAATCACCTATCAGTTTAAGGCCTTTTAATTCAGACTCCATGAAAAAATACAATTACATAAACATCGGACTTCTTCTCATCACGTTTTTAGTTTCTTCATGTGTGGAAGATTTGCCAACCAAGTACGACTTTACTGGCTATCAATATTCAAACTTGGATGCCAATGCAGGGCAGTGGAAGTTAATTCTTCATACCTCAAACGAACAAATACCCCTTCCAATCCCAGTTGCAGCCGGATCTCCAGGTTTGCTCAAGGAATTGGCAGATGCCAAGGAAAAGCAAGGGAAAGCTACTTCTGCTCAGCGAGAAGCAGTTACCTATTGGACCAACAATCCCCTTCTGAGATGGAATGAGATCGCACTGGAATTGGCAACCAAATACAATTTGATCCCCGCACCCAATCCGGATGGAAGCTACCCTGTACCAGATCCTGCCAACCCTTCCAAGTACCCCCAGTTTCCCTATTCCCATCCTCCCTATACCAGCAGAATGCTGGCTTACTTGAGTGTGGCCCAGTACGATGGCTTGATTATGGCTTGGCAGTACAAGTACAAGTTTAAGCGGCAGGCCCCTTACCAACTGGATCCCCAGATCAAATCTTCCTACGAGAATAACGGACTTTTTTCCTACCCTTCAGATGGAGCAGTAGTTGCTATTGCATCAAGAGATGTCCTTACAGCTATGTTTCCGCTTGAAAAAGAATTCTTAGCCCAGAAAGTGCAAGAGCATTTGGAATCCTTAGTAGTAGCAGGTATCAATGTAAGTAGTGATGTGGAAGCCGGGAAACTAATTGGTACCGAAGTGGCCAAAACAGCCTTGTCAAGAGCGTCTACCGATGGGATGAAAAATGCCCAAACCACGCGAGCTAAATCGGATTCCATCAAAAATGCTGCTAAGGAGCGTTTTGGATGGGTTTGGGAAAATCAGGAGACCCCACAGCGGATGGTAGGACTAGTTCCTCTGTTTAGCAAGGTTCGCCTTTGGAATGTGCCCAATGTGGAAGCCATTCGTCCTGGTCCACCTCCAGCTCCTAATTCTCCTGAATTTCAAAAAGCTGCAGCAGAATTGAAACAGTATGCCAATAACCTGACGACCGATCAGCGGAGGATAGCCAACTTCTGGAATGATGGGTTGAATACCTATACCCCTCCAGGACATTGGAACCGTTTTGCCAAAGAGGAAGTCGTCGCTAGTAAATTGAGTCCTGTCCGCACTGCTCGGGTATTTGCGTACCTGAATATGGCGATTGTAGATGCGGGAATTGGCTGTTGGGATGCGAAGTACTACTACCATTACCCAAGGCCTATTCAGAGCATTCCTGGATTTAAAACTATTTTGGGTACCCCAAATTTTCCTGCCTACACTTCAGGACATGCTACCTTTTCGGGAGCTGCAGCAGAAGTGATGGCTCACTTTTTTCCAGTCAATGCAAGTCAATTTCGAACCTGGGCTGAGGAAGCTTCCATGTCGCGCATTTATGGCGGTATCCATTACTCCTTTGATGCCACAGCAGGCTTGACACAAGGAAGGCAAGCGGCTGCTTACTCCATTTCTAGGGCAAAGCTAGATGGGGTAGACTGAGTTGTTGAATTTAACTAATGTGGTCAAAGCGAATTTTCAGACGCTTTGACCTCTTTTTTTAGGCTTCGGATGGCCAAAAGAATCAATGCAATGGCCAACACAAATAGGATGGAAGCAATACTTGCAAGGATATAGCCCTCATCTTGAAAGTTTTTCCAAGCAAATAATACCAAGGAAGCAAGGGTGACCGTAAACATGAAAAACATGGGGATGGTCACAAAGGTGGCGGAGATATTTTTTTTGATCAGCCAGACCCCGATGGTGAGTAGAGCAAGAGCTGCCAAAAGCTGGTTGGCGGATCCAAAAATAGGCCATAACCTTGAAAACTCTCCTGACGCCAACAAGAGCACAGATAGGATGACCACAATCGTGGTGGAGAGGTACCTATTTTTTGCCATCACTTGTGCAGCAGGCTGCGGCATATCTTCAAAGTATTCTTGCAAGGTAAATCGAGCCAAACGGGTGCAGGTATCGAGTGTAGTCAATGCAAATGCAGAAACGGTCAAGGCCACAAATCCTACGGCAAAGGATTCGGAGATGCCCAGGCTGGAAATCATGCCTCCCAATCCTGTAGAAAAGAGGGCAACTGGTCCTTCAACCGTGAGTCGGTCCAAATATTCCGTTCGTGACAGGATGATCACCGCCCCAACGGAAATGATCGCCAAAAAGGATTCAATCAGCATGCCTCCAAAACCCACAATCTTGGCATCACTTTCCTTATCTAATTGCTTGGAAGTAGTGCCTGAGGCTACTAAAGAGTGAAAACCAGAAATTGCACCGCAGGCGATGGTCACAAACAAGACCGGAAATACATAGCCTAAGCTCTCGCTGGAGATTTGCACTTCAGTGCTCATCTTGATTTCAGGATCTGCTACGATCACTCCAGCCACAGCTGCAATCATCATCCCATAGAGCAAGTAACTGTTCAGGTAATCTCTGGGCTGGAGCAATAAGGAAACCGGGGTTACCGATGCAATGAAAGCGTAAACCAACAATCCTCCTACCCACCAGGTATAATCTAGAGCAAGCGGGATTTGCGTGCCTAAATAGACAAAATAGTACATTAAAACCACCCCAATCACTGTGATGGTGATAAATGCGATGTTTTTATTGCCAACGAGCCGAATTAAATACCCGAATGCGACGGCCAAAAAGATAAAGAGGATGGAAGCAGAGCCCACCCCAGGGTTCGCAACAAAAGTTTTGGCAATAATGTCAGAGAATACCCCGATGACTAGAATTAGGGTGGAGAAACTAAAAAGAATAAAAAGCTGCTTGCCCTTAACTCCGATTTGATTTCGAATAATGACCCCAATTGACTTTCCTTCCGTGCGAAGGGAGGCCGCCATGCTTCCCAAATCATGAACAGCTCCAAAGAAAATCCCTCCTACCAAAATCCAGATCACTGCGGGAATCCAACCAAAGGTCACAGCGATGATGGGGCCTACGATCGGTCCTGCTCCAGCAATAGAGGCAAAATGGTGTCCTAAAACTACTATCGGCTTACTTGGCTCGTAGTCGATCCCATCTCGATGGGTATGGGAAGGTGCTTTGCGGGCATCACTGAGTCCAAACTTGTTGTACACGTATTTTCCATAAATCCGGTAAGCAAGCAAGAGGATAATCGCTGAAATCAATAAGAGTATGGATAAGCTCATGGAGAATTTTGAGTGGGATGATGAGGATTTGGGTTTGAATTGAATTTCAAAGTACTAAAAATTTTTCCCTTGAAAAAGAGAATTTCTCCCAGCGGTGTGGCAAGGGATAGCCATCGAGATGAAGAAGAAATTTTAATTACGAGAGTTTCAAACTAAATTTGTCACCTTTGAAGTGTTAGATCAATCAGAATAGTTGTATGGCGTGGTTTAAGAGAACTGACAAAGGCATTAAGACTTCCACAGCGGAAAAGAAAGATACGCCGGATGGGTTGTGGTTTAAGACCCCCAGTGGGACTATCGTTCATACCCGGGAGTTAAAGAGTAATGCCTTCGTATCCCCAAACGATGATTTTCATGTCAAAATTGGTTCCAAAGAGTATTTTGAGATCCTTTTTGACCAAAATACCTTCACCGAATTGGATGAAGCAATGAAGTCGGGGGATCCGCTAAATTTTGTGGATACCAAATCCTATTCCTCCAGAATTGAGGCGACAATCAGTAAAACTGAATTGAACGATGCAGTCCGATCGGCGCATGGAAAGATGAATGGCCAGGAGCTAGTCATTGCCTGCATGGACTTCAATTTTATTGGAGGTTCGATGGGTTCGGTAGTCGGAGAAAAAATTGCCCGTGCGATAGATCATTCCTTGAAACATAAAATTCCCTTCCTCATGATTTCCAAATCAGGAGGAGCGCGAATGATGGAAGCAGGATTTTCATTGATGCAAATGGCCAAGACCTCAGCCAAACTTGCCTTGCTCGACAAAGCAGGCATCCCTTACATTTCCCTACTCACAGATCCTACAACAGGTGGGGTGACAGCATCTTATGCCATGTTGGGTGATTTCAACATTGCTGAACCTGGAGCCTTGATTGGATTTGCTGGCCCACGTGTGATTCGAGAAACTATCGGCAAGGATTTACCCAAGGGATTTCAGAGTTCAGAGTTTGTGTTGGAACACGGTTTTCTTGATTTCATTGTCGATAGGCGACTGTTAAAATTAAAGCTGAGTACTTTGCTCAACCTATTGAAGAATTAATCAGTTAGAATACCAAAAAAGAAGTCAGAATATGCCGGGATTCTTGGCGTGAATTCCTGATTAATAAATATATTTGTGCTCCCAAAAACGGGATTTTCCTACGAAAAAGAAAAAAAATAAGAGTTCATGGGTTCTGTAATTTTTACTTCCATTCTTGCCTTCACAGCAATTATTCTGCTGTTGGTATTTATTCTCCTATTTGCCCAGTCCAAACTGGTGAATTCGGGAGATGTTAAGATTATCATCAACGGGGATGAAAGCAACCCAATTGTTGCTTCTGCAGGTTCAAGCTTGCTATCTACCTTGGGTAATCAAAAAATCTTCCTTCCTTCTGCCTGTGGTGGAGGGGGCACTTGCGCCATGTGTAAGTGTATCGTTGACGATGGGGGTGGAGACGTATTGCCTACAGAAGTAGGTCACCTAAGTCGTGCAGAGCAGCAAGGACATGTTCGTTTGGCTTGCCAAGTGAAAGTAAAGCAGGATATGAAAATCCGTGTGCCTGAGGAAATCTTCGGTATCAAAAAGTGGGAGTGCGAAGTAATCTCCAATTACAACGTATCTACGTTTATCAAAGAATTTAAAGTAAAACTGCCTGAGGGAGAAATTCTTCATTTTGAGGCAGGAGGATATATCCAGATTGATGTACCGGCCATCACGGTTAAGTTTAAGGACATGGACATCACTCCACACCCAGAGTTGGGTCACCCAGCTGATGTGTACAAGAGCGATTGGGATAAGTTTGGTCTGTGGGACTTGGTGATGAAAAATGACGAGCCCCTATTCCGTGCCTATTCCATGGCCAACCACCCTGCTGAAGGAAATATTGTGATGTTGACGATTCGTATCGCAACTCCACCATGGGATCGTGCCAACAACCGTTGGATGGATGTCAACCCTGGGGTTTGCTCTTCCTACGTGTTTGGTTGCAAGCCTGGAGATAAGGTAATGATCTCAGGACCTTATGGAGAATTCCATATTAATCCTACACAGCGAGAAATGATCTACATCGGTGGTGGTGCAGGGATGGCTCCATTAAGAGCTCAAATCTTCCACTTATTCCACACTGAAAAAACACAGCGTAAGGTATCCTATTGGTATGGTGGTCGTTCCAAGAAAGAATTGTTCTACGTGCCTCACTTCCGAGCCATTGAAAAGGAATTCCCGAATTTCAATTTCCACATCGGCCTTTCTGAACCACTTCCAGAAGACAATTGGAAGCTTAAGACTTCCTTGGAAGATCGTGAGGGAGATGGTTACGTTGGATTTATCCACCAGGTATTGTTTGAAAACTACCTGAAGAACCATTCAGATCCAGATGAGGTTGAATATTACCTCTGCGGTCCTCCATTGATGAACGCTGCGGTACTCAAGTTACTTGATGACTTAGGTATTCCAAAAGAGAACATTCGATTTGACGATTTTGGTGGTTAAGTCGCCTCAAAAAATCCTGCAACTGCAGGATTTTTTTTTAGGTATCATTTTTGATTAGTTTTAAAAACCTAAAGACTTTCCATGACTATTTCTTCTTTTTTTGAGCCCGTAGAATCTGCAGTTGTAGAAAAAGGCTACCTCGAGAATTCCATTTTTAATCAATTATCCATTCACCACCATGGTTTCCCTGCGCTAACAGGCATTCAAATTGCACTAGTGGGCTTGAAAGAAAGCAGGGGGGCAACTCGCTCCGAAAGCATTGCTCGAGCAAGTTCAGAAATTCGAGAGAAGCTATACCAACTGAAAAGGGGAGCAATCCCTTACAAAATAGCGGATTTAGGAGACCTTATCTCTGGCGATAGCCTAAATGATACCTATCAAAATATTCGGCAGGTGGGGGATTATTTGATGCGGCAACAGATTCTGCCCATCTTTTTTGGGGGCTCCCATGACCTCGATTATGGGCAATATTTGGCCTACCAGAAAATGAAGAAGCTGGTCACGCTACTCACTATAGATTCCAAAATCGATATGGAAGAGGCAGGTCCAGAAAGCGATCGACATACCCAAGAGATTGTCCTGCATCAACCTAATTTCCTATTTTCTTCGACTCACTTGGCATACCAGAGCTTTTTGGTGGACCCTACCTTGGTTGCTGCTTTGGAGAAGCTCTATTTTGAACATGTGCGCCTTGGGCAATTGAGGGACAACTTCAAAGAAATGGAGCCGCTTATTCGTGATGCGGATTTGATCAGTTTTGATCTCGGGGCAATCCAATCTTCCGTAGCTCCTGGTGCTGTAGATGCACAGCCTTTTGGACTGTCGGGTGAGGAGGCTAGCCAGATTTGTTGGTTTGCTGGATCAAACGAAAAATTGAGCTCCTTTGGAGTATACGGATACGATCCCTATTACGACGACACGCACAACAAGACCGCTCAAGTAGCGGCGGTGATGATCTGGTATTTCATCGAAGGCTTTTACAGTAGAAAGGATACGCTCTCCTTCAAGAGTGCTGCCTACCTAAAATACACGGTTTCCATGGACTCTAAGCCCAATACCTTGGTTTTCTACAAAAGTAAACGCAGCGGGAAGTGGTGGATGGAGATCCCCTACAACGACGCCAGCCGATTTGAGCGAGTGAGTATCGTTCCTTGCAGCTATTCGGATTACCAACAAGCGCAACAGGGAGAGATTCCCGAGCGTTGGGTAACTGCCCAAATCAAACTGTATTGATGAACCGCTATACCCGTCAGCAGCTAGCCCTGCGAAATGGTCAGGATCGGCCTGAGATTTGGGTAGCTTTTCAAGGAGTCATTTACGATGTGACCTCTTCTAGGCTATGGAAAAATGGAACCCATTACAAACATTGGGCGGGTCAAGATTTGACCAAAGAACTCGGGGAAGCTCCCCATACTGAAAAAGTATTTGAAAAATTTGAGGCCATAGGCCAGCTACATCCAGATGATTTTAATAGCAGATAGCGGTTCAAGTAAAACCGATTGGCGAGTAATCCACAAAGACGGCCAAATCAGTCACTATCGGGGGATAGGATTTAATCCCTATTACCTGAGTGTGGAGGAGATGACGCAGCAGTTGAAGCAGGAATTTTTGTTGAACCTCTCTGAAGAAATTGTAGAGATTTATTACTACGGGGCTGGATGTGCTGCTCCGGAAAAGAAGGTAGAGGTAACGCAAGCGCTGCGTGCAATTTTTTCAAAAGCCAAAATTCAGATAGACCATGACCTCTTGGCTGCTGCCAAGGCTACCTGTGGCCATCGTGCAGGGATTGCCTGCATCTTAGGAACAGGATCGAATAGTTGTGATTACAATGGCAGAAATATCATTGCTTCCCGACCAGCAGCAGGCTACATCCTAGGTGATGAAGGAGGGGGAAGTGATGTGGGAAGAAAATTTCTACAAGACTTCATTCATGAAGAGATGCCTGGGGCTATTCGACAGGAGGCAATCAATCGCTTTCAGCTCTCCCAATATGGGATTCAGGAGCAAGTGTATCGAAAGCCTTTTCCCAACCGCTACATGGCAAGTTTTTGCCGCTTCATTACCGAACATAGATCAGATCCGTATTGCTACGGCTTATTTTACGATGCGTTTCAAAAATTCTTTACCAAGCATGTCTGCAAATACCCAGATTTTCAAACCAAGCCAGTTCACTTCGTAGGATCTATTGCGTTTTACAATGCGGATATCCTGCGAAAGGCAGCCACAGATCGAGGCATGCAGGTAGGAATGATTTTGGAAAGCCCAATTGAAGGACTCACACGCTATCACCAAGAAATGCGATGAAAAAAATTACTGAAAGTAGCTCTAGCTATGAAAATTTGGAGCAAATGAGCGCACAAGAATTGGTGGAAAAAATCAATGCGGAAGACCATAAAGTAGCGCCAGCAGTTAAAAATAAACTGAAGCTGATCGCGGCACTGGTGGATGAAATCGTGCCGCGTATGCGTGAAGGGGGCCGCCTAATTTACATAGGTGCAGGGACGAGTGGGAGATTAGGGATCTTGGATGCTTCAGAGTGTCCTCCTACCTATGGAGTCCCTCACAATTGGGTGATCGGGCTTATCGCGGGAGGTGATGCAGCCATTCGGAAAGCGGTAGAGCATGCCGAAGACGATGTGAAGCAAGCATGGAAAGATATTCAAGCTTTTGGCTTTTCTGCCAAGGATACGGTCATTGGCATAGCTGCCTCAGGAAGTACTCCCTATGTTTTGGGAGGCGTAAAGAAAGCAAAGGAGATGGGCTTGCTCACGGCAGGAATTACTTGCAACCCAGATTCGCTACTTGGCCAGGCGGTGGATTACCCCATTGAGGTGGTGGTAGGGCCTGAATTTGTGACTGGAAGTACGCGTATGAAATCGGGCACCGCTCAGAAACTGGTGCTGAACATGATCTCTACAGCAGTTATGATCAAACTGGGACGCGTCAAGGGAAATAAGATGGTGGACATGCAATTGTCTAATGAAAAGTTGGTTGATCGGGGGACCAAAATGATTGTAGAAGCTACTGGGGTATCCTATGAGCAGGCAAAGGAGCTGCTACTAACTCAGGGTTCTGTACGAAATGCCACAGAATATTATTATAAAAACGAAGCTAAAGCTTAAGGAATATTTTGGAAAGTAGCTCAGTATTGATTCCTTTCCATGTATCTTTGTGCGCACTTTACACCTTTGGTAATCAGAAGGTAAATTCATTTACAAAACTACAGCAGTGATGCTGCAACAGCATGAAAAAAAATAATCCTAGAAAATCATCTTTTGGTGAGGGAAAGAAGGGATCTGAGACTCCCAAAGGGGGTAGATCCAACAGGGGAGCATCTTCCTCAAGACAAGAAGGATCGGGACGAGGAAATGGGAAGTCTTTTGGGGACGACAAAAAGCCCTATGACAAAAAAGGAAAAGAGGGTTTCTCCTTTTCGAATTCTTCGAAAGGTAGATTTTTTAAAGGCCAACCAGAGGAGCGGAGCGAGCGTCCTTCCTTACCGAGAGGTGGAGAAGAAAGGGGAGAAAAAAGAGGCTTTGGCAGCAAGTTTGCCGGTAAAGAATCAGGTGGCCCTAAGAAATGGGAGAGCAAAGAGTCTTCTTCTTTTTCCAAGAAGTCCTTTGGCGATGAGCCAACTCGATTCAAAAAAGATACTGGGTCAGAAAAAAAGTTTGACGATACTTCTCGGGATAAAAAACCCTATGCAGAACGTAGCAGACCTGGGGATAAAAAACCATATTCAGAACGCGGTAGTTCCAAGGATAAAAAGCCCTATTCAGAACGTAGTAGGTCTGGAGATAAAAAAGAAGGTTTTTCAACGAATTCTGGCTTCGGCAAGGAAAAGGGATTCAAGAAGGATTTTTCTTCTGAAAAACTCAGTTTAGCAGCTGGCGAAAAACGAGTTTACAAAGGAAGAGGAAAAGACCAGCAGCCTGTTTACGCCATTGAAGCAAAGACTTTTGGCGCTGAATCTAGCGGTGAAAAGCGCGGTTTTGGCAAGAATAGAAGCAAGTTTGTGGATTTGAATGCAGACCGCCCGGACTATAATTTTGATGCCCATCCTCAGAAAAAGAATAAAAAGGAATCGGGAGATTTGATCCGCCTCAACAAGTATGTGGCCAATTCTGGCATTTGTGGCCGTAGAGAAGCCGATGAGCTGATATCCAAGGGTCTTGTGGTAGTCAATGGGGAAGTGATCAAAGAGATGGGTTACAAGGTCAAAAAGACCGATAATGTGGTCTTTCAGGGAAAGAAAATCAATCCTGAAAAGCCAGTTTATGTCTTGTTAAACAAGCCCAAAGATTTCATCACCACCACAGAAGATCCCATGGAGCGGAAGACGGTCATGAAGTTGGTTGAAAATGCCTGTGAGGAGCGAATTTTTCCAGTAGGTCGTTTGGATAGAAATACAACTGGTTTGCTCTTGTTTACCAATGATGGGGAACTGGCAGCTAAGCTTTCCCATCCTTCAAATGAGATTAAGAAAATTTACCAGGTCACCTTGGATAAGGCTTTGACCGCCAAGGATGAGGAAGATATTCTGGAAGGGCTTACCCTTGAGGATGGAGATGTCAAGGTAGATGATTTGCAAGTGCTCTCTAAAGATAGAAATATCCTTGGTCTAGAGATCCACGTAGGTAGAAACCGGATTGTCCGTCGAATTTTTGCGCACCTGGGTTACGAAGTAGAAGCTTTGGATCGGGTGATGTATGCGGGCTTGGATAAAAAAGATTTGAAGAGAGGACATTACAGGTTCTTGAGTGAACAAGAAGTCATTCGTCTGAAATATTACATCTAAAGTAAAAGGTCCCGCATTTGCGGGGCCTTTTTTTTATACAAATGCCTTAAGTTGCTTCAGCAGTTCTGCGCTGGTGATGAGGCCACCTTTCCGCCACAGGATCTTTCCCTTTTTGAATAGCATGAGGTGGGGAATGGAGCGAATGGCAAACTGTTGCGAGAGCTGTGGATGCTTGTCCACATTGACTTTGTAGAGGCTTACCTTTCCTTCTAGTTCGGCCACCACCCGATCTAGAATTGGCGCTAAGGTCTGGCAGGGGCCACACCAATCTGCATAAAAGTCAATAAGGAGTAGTTCCTGACTTTGCTGTAAGACTTCTTTAGGAGATTTTTTAGGCATAAAAAAACCGGCCAATCGGCCGGTCTAATTTTTATTTTTGAGCTGGTTTCTGAGGAATTGGGATACCCAACTTGGTCAAGACCAATTCAGTAAATTTATCTTCTTCCTTGGTGTATAGAAGAATTGGTGACTGTCCAGCAGTCTCAGCAAAGATGTGCGTGTAGTTGTTCTCTGCTGCTACCGCATTGATTGCATTGATTACTTTGGTTTGCACGGGCTCCAAAAGTTCACCTAATTTTCTTTGGTAAGAAGTCTGAGCATCTTGCTCGTATTTTTGTAGATCGTCACGAAGCTTGGTGAGCTCTTGCTCTTTTGCTGCTCTAGCAGCTTCAGCCATCGTAGGAGCAGCCTTTTGATAAGCTTCTACCTGCTTTTGGAAGTCAGCAGCTTTTGTTTGAATGTTGGTTTGCAGCTGTGTTTGGTAATCCTGTACGTCTGCGCCAATTTGCTCCATTTCTGGCATCAAATCCATGATCAATTCTACGCTGGTGTAACCGATTTTTACAGTGCTCTGAGCTTGGGCGGTGAATCCTACCAATAGCAAGGCCATTGTTGCTAGGATAACATTTACTTTCATCATTTTGGTTTGTATTTATTTGTTGTCTTCAATTCCTAATTCTTCCAGGACAAACTCAGAGTAGTCATGTCTTGGATCTGTGTAAATGATTGCAGAGGGTCCTGCTGCCTTGTCAAAGAGGACGGCGAGGTTATTTCTCCGAGATACCCGTTCGATAGCATCGTATATCTTGGACTGTAACGGCTGAAGTAATTCGGCCTGCTTTTGGTAGTACATACCATCAATCCCAAATATCCTACTATTAAACTCTTGCGAAGCCTTTTGCTTTGCCTTGATTAACTCTACTCTCTTTTGGTACATTTCTTCGGTGAGCAGGACTTCTTCAGCTTTAAGCTGAGTGGATAGTTCTTTAATCTCTTGATCCAAATTTTGTGCCTCTTTTTTCCATTCTTCACTCTGCTTCTTCAGTTCATCCAGCACCAAATTGTAATCTGGGTGCTTGTTCAGAATGTATTCAGAATCGATGTATCCGAACTTTTGGGCCGCTAGCGGTCCTGAATACAGGATAATGAAAAGTAAAAGTACAATTTTGAATGATTTATTCATGCGTTCTTCCTGATTTTGGATTAGCTCTAGGGAACAATATTTAGTCTTTTCCTAACATAAATTAACAAACGCCGAGAATTCCAAAAGATTATCTGAACTGTTGGCCAATCGTAAAGTGGAATTGTGGACCACTTGGCTTTAAAGCACCAGGCATCGAGTCAAACCCATATCCCCAATCCACGCCCAATAGACCAAAGGCAGGCATGAAAATTCTGGCACCTACACCGGCCGACTTTTTAAGGTCATAGGGGTTAAAATCCTTGTAATCTCCCCAGTTGTTGCCTGCCTCGGCAAAGGTGAGCAAGAAGATGGTTGCAGAAGGGTTAGGTGAAACTAGGAATCGGAGTTCCATCACATATTTATTGTACACGACCCCACCGTAAGGTTCGGGATCAGCGCTGCCTCGTGAATCTCTACCTGGGGTGATGGTTTGGTTTTCGTATCCTCTCAAACCTACAATCTCTTGACCAAGTGCAAAGTTGTTGAAGTTCATGCCATCTCCACCCATTACAAAACGCTCCAGAGGGATGATGCCGATCTTGTTGCCGTAGGAGCCAAGGAAGCCCATATGTGCCCGAGCACTTGCTACGAATTTAGTAGATCCAAAGAGTGGGGTATAGAAGGAGGCATCAAACATCCACTTGTGGTATTCGAGCCACTTGTATTTTTCCTGATCTCCAGACTCCTCGTTCAGTGACTTATTCAAAGACGTATAAGGAGGGGTTAAATTCATGGATAGGATGATGTTGGATCCTTGTCGTGGATAGATTGTATTGTCCACGTTATTTCTGGCCACTGTGGTGTTTAAAATCACACTTTTTGAATTTCCAGTAGGATAGCTCAATCCAAAGGAAGTTCCAAACTGGTTGAACTCGTAGTTCTGGAACTGAAGCGAATTACTGATACTAAAGTAATCATCAGGCCAAGTGATTCGCTTGGAAAGTCCTAGTGTTACTCCGGTGATTTTGAAGAAGCCCAAATCCCCTCCACCTGGTGTTTGATTGAAGTAATCTACCTGCCGCTGTACCGAGTGGTTGAAAGCAAAGCTGAGTGAGTTTGGCTTTTTGCCACCAAACCAAGGCTCACTCAAGGAGAGGGAGTAGTTTTGGAAGGCTTGTCCGTTGGCTTGTACGCGTACCGAAAGTTTTTGTCCATCACCTACTGGGAGTGGATCCCACTTCTTGAAATCTCCAATGTTTTTGATGGAGAAGTTGTTGAACACCAAGCCTACAGTTCCTACAAATCCAAAGAATCCTCCCCAGCCACCAGACAATTCAATCTGATCGTTTGGTCGTTCTTCCAATTCGAAAATAATGTCCACTGTCGCACTTTCGAAGTTGGGACGAAGGTCTGGGTTGATTTTTTCTGGATCAAAGTAACCAAGCGTAGAAAGTTCACGAATGGTACGTACCAATAAGCTTCGGTTAAATTTCTGACCTGGAAGAATTCGGATTTCTCGCATCACCACGTGATCGGAGGTCCGGTCGTTGCCTTTGATGCCGACGCTATTCACCGTCACCTGAGGACCTTCAAAGATTCGCATTTCGAGGTCAATCGAGTCTCCGCTTACATTGATCTCTACCGGGTCAATACTAAAAAACAGGTACCCATTGTCTTGGTATAAGGAACTGACATCATCCCCTTTTTGAGGGTCGTAGTTGAGTCGTTTGTCTAGCGTTTCTTTGTCGTATACATCCCCCTTTTCGATGCCTAATTTGGCCAGAAGGACCGCATCGTCGTGGATATAGTTCCCTGTGAAGGTGATGTTGCGGTAATAGTATTTATTTCCCTCTACTAGAGAGATGTCGATATTGATCTTGTCTTCGCTGAATTTATAGATGGAATCCTCTAGGATTTTTGCATCACGAAATCCCTTGCTATTGTAGAAGGAGATTGCCTTTTCCTTGTCGCTTCTGTATTCTTTAGGGATGTATTTGGATCCATTAAAGAAATTGAGCTTAAAATTTTTGTTGATGTAGGAGTTTACATCTTCCGATGTGGCCACCTTACTGGAGAGAAGGGACCGGGTAAGACTTTCTTTATCTGCATCAAGCAAGCGGCTGTAGACATCTTTGAAGATGGATACGCGCGCATGCTCTTTTGTTTTCTTCATCTTTCCTTTAAGCGCACGATCGCTGATTTCATCATTCCCATAAAAAGCAATCTCGTTGATTTTTACCTTGGATTTAGGATCGATGTCAAAGCGAAGTTTGACGCTATTGGGCAATGTAGTGTCTCGGTCCTGAATGATTTTTACCTCGGTATTGAGGAATCCTTTGTCGAGGTAATACTTCTCAATATTCCGTTTGGCGGTGTTGAGTACATCATCACGTACCACTCGACCACGAATGTTTACCTTATCTCGTAATTCACCTTCTTGGGTTTTGTTGATGCCTTCAAATTCCACACGTGAGAATCGGGGTCTTTCTGTAAGGTCAAGAAGTAGGTAAATGTCTTCACCTTCAATCTTCGTCACCAAAATTTTGACATCCCCAATGATGCCTTGACCCCATAGTTTTTTCAATGCGCCAGAAATAGCATCACCAGGCACATCGATCCGGTCGTCTACTTTCAAACCCGATAGGGAAATGATGGCCACTTCGTCCAGTGTAGAAAGCCCTACTGCCTTAATCTCAGCGATTCTAAATTTTTGAGGCTTTGCATAGTTCAATTCCAGAATGTTGACTGGCTTGGTAGAGGCATAGCGACTTTGGCCCAAACGGATTTGCGCCATAGAACTTGCCGACCAAATCAAACAAAACAGAATCAATAAACTTCTCTTCATTACGTACTTAAGGTTTTACTTGTTCGCCGGTTTTTCCAAACCTTCTTTCTCTTTTCTGGTAATCTTCAATCGCGGCAAACAGGTGTTCTTTTCTAAAATCAGGCCATAAGACCTCTGTAAAATACAATTCGGTGTAGGCCAATTGCCAGAGCAGAAAATTACTGATACGGTACTCTCCACTGGTTCGAATCATCAATTCTGGGTCAGGGATGCCGGCAGTATCCAAATGGTGAGCCAGCGTCTGTTGGGTAATTTCTCCTGGGTTTAGCTTTCCATCAGAGACTTTTTGAGCAATGCGTTGGGCAGCCTGAGTAAGTTCCCATTGTCCACTGTAGCTCAAGGCCAAATGTACTGTGAGACCTGTATTGGTGGATGTTTGGTGCATTACCTCGGTCAATTTTTCGTAGGCAGAGGTAGGTAAGCTTTTTATATCTCCGATTGCATTCAATCGGACGTTGTTTTTCATCATTTGAGACAGTTCAGCTACAATTGTCTCTACGAGCAGTTGCATCAGTGCCTCAATTTCATCTTGGGGCCGAGACCAATTTTCTGTAGAAAACGAAAAAAGGGTGAGGTGTTGAATCCCCAGCTCTCCCGCTCCTTCAATGGATTCACGCACGGCCTGGATTGCGTTCCTATGACCAAATATACGCATGGCCCCTTTCTTTTTGGCCCAGCGTCCGTTCCCATCCATAATGATGGCAATGTGCTTCGGTATGTTGTTTCGGTCTATCGCTTCCTTCATTTCAGCGGCTGGAATCCCCACTTTTTTGGAGGTACAAAAATGGGATTTCTTTTTCAATAAATATCCCTCTGCCTAATAAATTAATAGGTGAAGCACCTGGCCTTGGTGAGCGTATAGCTGATCGTCAGGCCAAGAAAATAGTACCAATCCTTGCTATTGGGGTTCCCAAAATTCAGGCTTTTAGGGATCGCTTTGGTGTCAGGGCCAATGGGAGTATCGTACCTCGGAAGGGCAGGAAGCGTGCTGCTGAGCTGATCCAATTCGTCGGAGGTGGTTGGGCGAAAGCCAAGTTCCAATCCTAAGTTGAGCTGATTGGTGAGTAGGAACTTAAGCCCTCCTCCAAATGGAATAACCAGGGTACCCGTTCGGTATTCTTGTACAGGTGTACCGGCATTCATTCGCCCTTTTGCATTTACAAAAGCGTAGCCCATGCCAAAGAAAGCATAGGGTGAAAACCGAAATTCGCTCTTGTGGTTGACATAATCTAGGAAGTTGAACTCCATGATTGCGGAGAGTTCGGTGACCCGACCAGAAAAATGTCCCTGCCGAAGTGAGGCCAATGCATCAATGGGACGGATGCTATCCGCCGCCATGAGCTCCGCTAGGTTGACTCCTACTTTTAAGCTCCAAACATTGTCAAAATTTCTCTTGCCAAATAACGTTCCTTGAAGGCCAGATTGGCCAGTATCAATTTTTCGAATCATATCACCCGAATAGACAGCGGTACCAACACCAGCCCCTATCTCATAGCTTTGTGCAACAACTAGTGCTGCTGGGCTACATACCAGGCAAAAACCCAGTACTAAGGATTTAAAAATTTTAAAATTGATCTTTTTCAAGACGATGCAAGTTATGAACTACCTAACGCTAAAAAAATGAGGTCTGGTATTTAGGGGGTTAATAATTGTTAAGCTTGTAAAGGCATACGAATCAATTTCTTAAGTCCAAACCCCAATTCAATTTTTGGCGTAAGGTGTCAAAGAAATGATAGCTTGGCAATTTCACCAATTTAGCGGAGAATGCTTCCTTTTTTACGCTTAATTTCACCTCGGAGGCTATTGAGGTGGACCTAGAGTCTAAAGAAATCATAAACTTATCCGTACGGCCTTCAATCTCAAAGCTAATCTCCGCCTCGTCGGATACGATGATGGGGCGAACATTCAGATTATGTGGACTTACGGGTGTAATCACGAAATTTTTAGCACCTGGAGTGATTAATGGACCACCACAACTTAAAGAATAGCCAGTGGATCCTGTCGGGGTAGCGACAATTAAGCCATCCGCCCAGTAGGAGTTGAGGTACTTGCCGTCGATATAGGTGTGAACCGTGATCATCGATGACGTATCCTTTTTGTGGATGGTAAATTCGTTTAGGGCAAAATTGACCCCATGGAATAGTTTTTTGGAGCTAGTCAAGGATAGCAAAATTCGAGACTCAATTTGGTAATTGCCCTTGGCTAATGCTTCAATTGCTTCTCCGATTTTATCGGTGGCCACATTTGCCAAAAATCCTAGTCTACCAGTATTGAGTCCAAGAATTGGTATTTCTTTTTTTCCAACCATACAAACCGAGTCCAGCAGCGTGCCATCACCACCGATGGAAAGAAAAAAATCTAGCCCGTCGAAGTCTTCGGGACGCTGGAGGATTTGATAGGCAGGAGTCAAGGGGTTTAGAAGTCGCAGCTGTTGATCCAAAATAGGGGTTAAGCAGATCGCAATCCCTAGGGATTGTAACTTTTCAAAAAGGCCTCCAAGAATGGGTAGAAATTCTGTCTTTAAGGATAAACCATGGATTGCAACCCTCATTTCTAAATGTCTAAAAACCGCAACAAATTACCAATGCGTTCCTCATCCGCGCTCTGCCCAACTTCCTCCTGAGCGAAGTCCTTGACCTGGTATCCAAATCTAACTAGGGTGGCCTTTACATGACGGGTATCTACCTTATCTAGTTTGAGGGTGACCTCCAACATTTGGGAATCCAAGGGGTCGTTGTAAAGTTGGCAACTTAAAATTTTGGTATTTTCTGATTCGATAAGCCGGGAAATTTCGGAAAGCTGGAAGTCTTTCATCTGCAAGGAGATGACCAACACACTGCCTTGGGAATGAATAGACATATTATTGGCATAGGCAGTCAGTGCATCCTGAGTGGGAATGACCCCAAGGAACTGCTGGTCTCGCTCCATCACACCAACCCATTTGGTTTGATGCTCCCCAGCCACCCGAAGTACATCATACAGATGCTGGTCCGCATACACCCAACAGGAGGCACATTCAAGCTCTATCTGAGCAATCTGAATATCTAAATGGTCCTGCTCCAGGAGAATTTCATCTTCTACAAATCCTAAAAATACGCCACCCTCCACTACGGGCAACATAGTGAGCTCGAGCTCCTCCATTTTTTTTAATGCCGATCCTACCGGATCAGAAATCTTGATGGATGGAATGAGTGGGTGGATAAAATCTGCAGCTTGCATGATTGAAAGTTAGGAAATCAATTCAAAACACAAAACGCTTTTGTTGGTGAACTTGTTCCCTTACTTTTTTTGGAGGGACTAGGCTAGGAAGTTTTGAAACAAAATACCCAATAAAACCCCTCCTACCACGATAATGGGGAAGGATATTTTGGTGAATTGGAGTAGGGAATAGGTGCCTAGAATAAAAAATATATGGAGAAGATTTGCCTCCAAAGGTTCGAAAAGTAGGTAGGCAGCTGCCAGTAACATGCCACAGGAAACAGCATTGATCCCTTCTAAAGCGGCTCGAACGGGACGGTATAACTTAAGCTGGTCCCAAAATCGAATGACGAAGAAAATCAAAAAGATCCCAGGAAGAAAAATCCCTGCTGTCGCAATCAGTCCTCCCGTCACAAATCCCATCAGGCCAAATTCCCGCATGGAAAGCGCACCAATGTAGGAGGAGATGGAAAAGGTAGGGCCTGGGATGCCCTGGGACAAGGCATAGCCGGTCAGGAATTCTTCCGAGCTCAAGAAATGCTTTAAATCCACAAATTCAGCATACAAATAGGGAATCAATACCTGCCCGCCACCAAAAATCAAGCTCCCATTGCGGTAAAAATTTTCGAAAAGCAAGATGGGCTGGGATTTGGTAATGGCCCCTGCAACGGCTGCAGCCATCAAAACCCCTCCCCAGAGGTAGAAATTGCTCCATTTGATATGCAATGATTTGTCCTCCTCGACTTTGGGTTGGTTTTTATACTTGATGGATGTGCTGAGCCCTCCCAAGAGGAGCATCACTGGAAAAATGTAGGGGGAACTGTAGAAGAAGGAAACAAATGCCGAAAGCAGCATCAAAACGATGGCTTCGGGGGTTTTGATCATTTTGGTGATTGTTTTTTGCGCAGCAAAAATGAGGAATCCAATAGCCATGGGTTGGATAAACTTGGCAAATTGGAGTGCTTTTGGGCTATTTTCTTGCAAAAAATGGATAAGGATAGCCGCTAAAATCATCGCGATTGTCGCGGGGAGGATCCAAACTAACAAGGTCAGGTAAGCAAGTCGAGGGCCGCCCACCCGAAATCCAATTGCAGAGATTAATTGGGTGGAGGAGGGACCTGGTAGCATGCTGCAGAGCGCATTTAATTCCCATAGTTCCTCCTCTTGTATGTAACCTCTTTTTTTAACCATGCGCTCGAGCATCATGGCAAGCAGCACCTGTGGGCCACCAAAAGCAGTCAGAGATAGGGTCAAGGTATCTCTTAGGAAGACTACATACCGGACCGCCCGAATAGACATCCTATTTCCGTAGTCCTAGTTCACGTAGCCTTTCCTCCAAAAACTCACCTGCAGTAATGTCCGTAAATTGCTTGGGTTCAGTTTCAGAAATACAGCTAGGCAAACAGCTGAGATCCATCTCTGAACGTGGATGCATAAAGAAAGGGATGGAATACCTGCTGGTGTGCATTTTCTCGAGAGGAGGGTTGACCACGCGGTGGATGGTTGATTTCAACTTTTTGTTGGTAAAACGCTCCAGCATATCTCCAACATTCACCACCAACTGGTCAGGCAAGGCGGTGATTGGAATCCATTTTCCATCACGACGAAGTACTTGAAGGCCATCTGCACTTGCACCCATCAGCAGGGTAATCAAGTTGATGTCCCCATGCTCAGCTGCTCTTACGGCATCGGCAGGCACCTCATCTGGGTTTTCTATTGGGAAATAATGAATCTGGCGAAGGATGGAATTGCCATGTATCACCTTATCCTCAAAATAAGTTTCCTCCAATCCCAAATTTAATGCAATGGCACGGAGCATTTGCCGTCCGGCATTTTCCAAAGTTCGGTATGCTTCCAAAGCATCTTCCCTGAATTGCGGAATTTCTTGTGGCCAACAATTGGCTGGATACTCGGATTTGATGGGATCTGTATCTGGGATAGCATCCAGGTCTTGTCCTACATGATAAAACTCTTTCAAGTCTCCTGTGTTTCTTCCTTTGGCATGCTCTTTTCCCTTGCCTGTGTAGCCTCTTTGGAATCCGATTTCTGGCTTTTCATACTGTGACTTTACAGCATCTGGCAGCGTAAAAAACGTAGTGATGGAGGAATAAAGCCGATCTTGGAGATCCTTACTTAATCCATGGTTTTTGATGGCCACAAATCCAATGTTCTGGTAAGCTTCTCCAAGCTTGCGAACAAACTGGGCCTTTTTTTCAGGATTGCCAGAAGTGAAATCGGATAAATCCAAACTCGGAATTTCATCAAACAAAATTTCCATAGATGCGGTAGATTAAGTGGTACTTCCTTTAAATTCTTCAAAAATAAATATCTTTAACCTCAATTGATGCGATTCCATGAATAAAATCCAGATTTCCCTACTGATCGTAAGTTTATGGGTTATTTCTTGTTCCTCAGGCCCTAAGGAAACTAGGGAATCGCCAGCCGTGGTAGAGGGAACGCCCACTCAACCCGAAGTTGTTTCGCTGCCAGTCACTTTTCTGCCTGTAGACTCCCTTACCTTGTTTCCAGACGCAATTTTAGAGCTTAATACTCCCTTAAGTAATCAGGTATTCAGGCCAGGAAAAGTTCCGTTTGAGTTTAATATCAAGAATTTTTCACTAAAAACTAAGGGGGTTTCAGCACCTCGACTGCTGATGATCTTGAATGGAGGAGACCCAGAAGGTTTCTCAGCTCCCATATTTCAGCGGGAACTTGCCCGAGGTACCTATCGAACAGTTGCTTTTTTGGTAGATCAAAAGGGGCTATCCCTAAAAAATTTCGGGAATTACCTGGATCGAGACTTTTTAGTGGGGGATTCTCGTCCCTTTCCATACTCTGCCGAACCCTACTTGGCCATCAACTTGCCGCGAAATGAACAAATTGTTCCCTTAGGCCAAGACTTGATTTTGGATTTTTTGGTGCTGGGTGGTGATTTAAAGTTGGATGGCTTGAAAGTCAAAATCTGGGTCAATGCTTACCAAAAAGAGACGGATGCAATGGTGCCCTTGCGCGTTTCGAATCTTCCGATTGGAGATTATCAAGTAAAAGTACAGCTCCTTCGAACTACTAATAAAGAGTTGGAGGGCCCTTTCTCTAGCAGTACGAAGACCATCTATGTTCGATAAGTTCGTATCTTTGGGCGATTAAATCTCTAGTTCACCATGCTTTTAGTACAACATATCCGTGATCATTACGACCAAGTGCTCCTTGGCCTCAAAAAAAGAAACCAAGTGCATGCAGATGCCACTTTGCAACAGGTACTTGCCTTGGATGAATTGAGAAAATCTTCCCAAACCCAGCGAGATCAGTTGCAGGCTGAAGCCAATACGATTTCGAAGGAAATTGGGATCTTGATGAAGGAGGGTAAAACTGCGGAGGCAACAGCCATTCGAAATCGATCTGCGGAATTAAAGACCCAGATTAAAGAACTCGAGGAGCAACATGAGCAGGCAGAAGAAGAGTTGAAGGCTTTGCTATACACCCTTCCGAATGTACCTCATGCAGCTGTTCCGGCAGGAAAATCTGCGGAAGACAATGAGATAGTCCTTACACATGGTGAGATTCCAACACTTTCTGAAGGCAAACTGCCTCATTGGGACTTGATTAAGAAATACGACATCATTGATTTTGACTTGGGTGTTAAAATAGCTGGGGCTGGATTTCCAGTGTACAAAGGAAAAGGGGCAAGGCTGCAGCGTGGGCTGATTAACTTTTTCTTGGATCAGGCTTTAGCCGCTGGTTACATGGAGGTACAGCCTCCAATCTTGGTAAATGAAGACTCTGGTTATGGTACAGGGCAGCTTCCAGACAAGGAAGGACAGATGTATTATGCCACTGAGGACATGCTTTACCTGATCCCGACCGCAGAGGTGCCGATTACCAATCTTTACCGCGATGTTTTGGTGAATGTCTCTGACCTCCCTATCAAAAATGTGGGCTATACCCCTTGCTTTAGAAGGGAAGCAGGTTCTTGGGGCGCGCATGTCCGAGGCTTAAATCGATTACACCAGTTTGACAAGGTGGAAATCGTTCAAATCACGCATCCCGATCATTCGTATGAGGCCTTAGAACAAATGAGCAGCTACGTCCAAGGTTTGTTGCAACAGTTGGAACTGCCCTATCGAGTGCTTCGACTTTGTGGAGGAGACATGGGCTTTACGTCTGCGATGACCTATGACATGGAAGTGTATTCAGCTGCACAAGAGCGCTGGTTGGAAGTAAGTTCGGTGTCCAACTTTGAAACCTATCAGGCAAACCGACTTAAGCTACGGTTCAAGGGAGAGGATAAAAAATCGCGATTGGCACATACGCTAAATGGAAGCGCACTAGCCTTGCCTCGAATCGTAGCATCGATTCTCGAAAATAATCAGGGTCCAGATGGGATTCAGATGCCGAAAGTATTGTACCCTTACTTAGGCTTTGATCGTATTTAAGGAGTATAGATTTGTCAACAGCTAGCTGCCCACGGTCCACGGCTCACTTCCTTGAACTTCAAGACTTACTTTCCTTAGGTTGACAAAGCAATACTCACAAAATCAAATTTCATTAAAGTCACAAAAAAGCACCAAGAGTGGTGCTTTTTTTGGTTTGAGGGCGTATTTCTGGCCCTAGAAAAGTTAGGCAGTAGTTGAGTAGGATAGCAGCTGTGCATGTACCTCCAATACCTGGGGAATCAGCAGTTTGTTGTCCGTATTTTTAATGCAAAAATCTGCCAGCTCATTCTTTTCTTCGTCAGGAAGTTGCTGGTTGATGATTTGATTGACTTGTTCTTCGGAGCGATGGGGGTCTCGAAGGAGTATTCGAGCCATTCGGACGCGTAGTGGCGAGCTGACATTGATGACATAGTCGAGCTCTTCTGCCGCTCCTGTTTCAAAGAGAAGCGCAGCTTCTTTGATGAGGTAGGGGGCAGTTTGTTGCGTGATCCATTGTTCAAAATCTTTCCTTACAGCAGGATGTACTCGGGCATTTAGGGCAGCGATTTTTTCAGGATTGGGAAACACGGTTTCCGAAAGGAAGGAGCGATTGAGCTCTCCATTTGCCGAATAGGCGTCAGCTCCAAAGGTGGTTGAAATTTGATTTCGAAGTTCGGCATCATGAGCCATCAGCCACTTGGCGCGGTCATCGGCAGTGTAAACAGGGATTCCTAAAAGGGAGAATAGTTTGCAGACGGTGGATTTCCCAGAGCCGATACCGCCTGTAATGCCTACTAGCAATGGGCCTTTATTACTCATATTTAAGTTTAATCTGCGGAGGGCTGATTCGAACCTCTTTCAAAAAATTTGGATTAGGGCTGACTTCTAGTTGTAGCGTACTATCTGCTCGATTCCGCTTTCGATAGTCTAGGATTGCCTCAAATTTTAAATCTTTCAGTTGCGGAAGGTTAGCTTCTTCAATCAAATAGCTCAGGACAGGAACCAATTCCTCATTGGGTAGCGTCACTGTGTTGGGGAAATTTACTTTTCTGATTTTTAGCCTTTTGTTGCCCTCGAGGTAAGTAAGTACGGAGAAGCTGACTTGGATTTCCTTTTGCTTCAGTTGAACTAGCTTCGCCAAGCTTTCATCTACAGTTAGGGGAACCTTGCCTGAATAATCGGAATTGATTTTTGTTGCATTTAAGGCTACGAGGTATTTCCCGTCGAAAGCCTCTAAAACCGAAGAAGGCCCAGTGATTTCTAGTTGGTCAGGAATGAAATTGACCTTCCCTTCTAGCGCGATGTTTTTATCCAGGGAGTATCCCAAGGTGTCCAGCACTGGGCGGAGTGTTTTGGTTACAATCCGATCGATTTGGTAGTGAATGGTGTCTCCTAGTACGTTCTGGAGTTGTGTTGGGGTGATAAACTCTCCCAAGCTTCTTTTCAGGTCTGCGGTGAGCAGGAATTTTTTCTCTGATGGGGTATTGAGTTGAATGAGGTAGGGGGTGCCGCCAATTTTAAAATACTTGCGTAGCAAATCCCAGCCATTCCCTGAAATTTCAAGTTGAATGCTGTTTGGCAGGGACTTAACTGGAATAAAGTTTTTTTGATCGTATTCCCACTGTACGGGGTAATCTACGATGGTACTGTAATTATCCTTGTTGAGGGCGTTTAAAACCCAAAAAGTGGTAGCCGCTGCAACGCAGAGGACTACCACTTTTAGATTGGAGAGTTTCCGTTTGGATATTCTCCAAGGGGATTTTTTAGAATCAGGCAAGGTGTTATTTGGTTGGACTTGGTTTTTTCGAGAAGTCAAGAGAGATGGCAGACTTTTCAACTTTTACCTTCAGCCCTTTGTCAAGTTCCAGCAAGACGGTGTCACCTTCTACGCTGTAGACTTTTCCATGGATACCTCCAATGGTCACCACATCATCGCCTTTTTTTATTTCTTCGATAAACTTCTTGGTTTCCTTTTGTTTTTTCTGCTGTGGACGAATCATGAAGAAGTACATGATTAAAATGATTGATCCAAATAGAAATACTTGGCCAAGAATACCGCTGCTTCCGACAGAAGCTTGAGCTAAGATGAATAAATACATCGCTTATTTTCTAACTGGTCCAGTTGCAGCACCGCCAGCACCCTTAGGAGTTACACTTCCTCTCATGCTTAAACGGGTTACTGTTGGATTGGTATTTGCTTGGATCGTTACAGTTGGAGACTGAGCTCCTGACTTCGCAGCAGAGTTGAATACCACTTTTACGAATCCAGTTTCACCTGGCTGTACGGGTGCTTTGGTCCAATCAGGGCTAGTGCATCCGCAAGAAGCGGTGATGTTGGAAATCACCAAAGGAGCTTGTCCATTGTTGGTGAAATTGAAAATCTTTTCAATCACTTTTCCTTCGTTGATGGTTCCAAAGTCGTATTCCATTTCGCTAAACTGGAAAGACCCTAGTGTGCTTGGATCTGCAGAAGTGGTCGTTTGAGCCATATCCGCGGGAACAGGTACATTAGACCCATCCATTGCGGCAATTTTTTCTTCTAAAGCTTTGATTTTTTCTGCTTGTTCGTCTTTGCCTTGAGAGCAAGAAGTGATCAATACGACGGCTAGTGCGATGGCGCTGAGTAGTCTAGTTTTCATATTAGTTTTTGTCTTTATTTATTTGGTCAATTAGTTTGTTTACATCGTTTAGAAGGTCTTCTGCCTTGTTTTTTGCTTCAGAAATCACTCGCTTGCCTTCAGTTTTTGCCTCGTTTAGATGGATTTCTTTTCCATCCACCAACTCATTGATGAGGTCCTCCAATTCTTTCTTGTACTTGGATAGCTTAAAGGAGAGCTTGTCTCGGGTATTCGCTCCAGTATCGGGAGCAAATAAGATTCCTAAGGCTGCACCCACCCCAGCACCCAAGGCGAAAGCAATTAATGTACTTGTTGTTTTTCCCATTGTGGTCTTATTTATTATCCAAAAGGCCTCTACCACTCTTGCGGATTTGTCCTTTGTCGGTTAGTTCCTTTGCCAAAACATCCAGCAAACCATTTACAAACTGCTTGCTTTTTGGGGTACTGTATGTTTTTGAAATGTCAATGTACTCGTTGATCGTTACTTTCACTGGGATGCTTGGGAAATGAATCATTTCTGCAAGTGCCATGGAGATGATGACTTTGTCGGTGAAAGCCAAACGCTCGATGTCCCAGTTTTTTGTTTTTTCGGCGATAAGTACTTTGCTGCTTACGCCGTTAGCAATCGTGAAGTTAAAAATATTTTCAAAAAATTCTTTGTCTTCCTCCCAATTCATCGCAATTTCTGGAAGAGGTTCTGCAATAGCAACATCGGGGAGCGAGGCGTTTTTCAAAACTTTAGCTGCAAGACTTCTTACGACCGATTTATTTTCAGTCCAGTTCAAGTCTTTTTCTGCAAAAAAGGTAAGAATAACCTCGTTTTTGAAAATTATTTTTTTTAAGAGATCATCTGCTATCTCAAAATCCTGCTCTAGGGTAGGAGCAACAAGCGTCAAATAGTGCTGGTATTCCTCGGTTGGTTTGATGTACTCTCTAAACCATTCCTTTATCTCCAGTTCGAGTTCATCCAAGTTCACCCCATTTCGACTCAATGAAGCCTGGTATTCTGGGGATTCTCGGAGCCGTTTCAAAACTTGATTATTGGCTAGATTCAATTCATTGCCAAAAGCAACGGGTGCATCTCCAGCAAGTTTTTGCTTTTTTTCTACCTCTTTACCAACATGTTTGGAAAATGCTTGAAGTAGCTCGATGGCCAAGAGGTAAAGTTGTGGGATTCGCTCGGCAGACACCACCATGTTTTTCAACAGAAACTGCCGATCTTTTTCGTTGGCCTCAAGCACTTGCTTGAGGGCTTCTAAAGCAATTTTCTTGACTTTAGCCCCAGCGTCAGCTGGAAGTAATTTTTGGCCTAGTTCCACATTTTGCTCAAAAATCTGGATAGCCTCCTCTCCTTCACGGGAGAGAGCTGCCTTATCTTGAACCTCCATGCTGTTGAGGTCAGGTAAAAAAGACTCTCGTATAAAGTCTTTGGCTAAATTAATGTTGGATCCTTTACACTGTTCAAAAGCATATAAGTTCTGAAATGCTTTGACTCTAAGGATTCTTCTGTTGAGCATATGGGATATAAAGAGCCACAAATATAAGCAATTAGGTGCGTCTTCTCCTCATGGGGCGAGGCACAAAAAAACCACTGAACCTAGGCTCAGTGGTCATTTATTTTCTTGCAGAATGGGTTAAAAAGGAAGTTTAATTCTTCCGATCGCTTCAATTCTTGCCTTTGCCGCTTCGATTGCTGCTTGTTGAGCGGGGATATGTTGTTTCTCTGAAGTGTTTAAGATAGCCAAGCAGGTGTCGTAAATTTTTTCAGTTTGTGCAAAAACCGTCTCTTCCTGATATTCTCCGTAATATTCTGCTCCCACATTGATTACTCCACCAGCATTGATCAAGAAGTCTGGGGCATAGACAATGCCTTTTTCCATCAAGATTTTTCCGTGCTTGGCTTCATCTTCCAGCTGGTTGTTGGCTCCGCCTGCAATGACTTTACAGGTTAGGCGGTCAATGGTCTGATCGTTGATGGTGGCACCAAGGGCACAGGGAGCATAAATATCCATCTGGATGTCATACAGGACATTGCTGTCGACCACCGTCGCGCCAGTTGATTTGGCCACTTCCTGGAGTTTGTCTTCAAAAATGTCCGTAATCAAAATATCCGAACCTTCCTTGACGAGGTAGTTGATGAGGTATTTTCCAACTTGACCTACACCTTGCACCCCAATCTTCTTTCCTTGAAGGGAATCTGAACCAAATGCTTTTTTGGCGGCTGCTTTCATTCCCATGTATACGCCAAAGGCAGTTACTGGGGAATGGTCTCCAGCGCCACCCTTGCTTTTAGGTAAGCCGGTCACATGGCGAGTTTCTAAGGCCATGTATTCCATATCGGAGGTTTTCATGTTGACATCTTCGGCAGTTACATATCGGCCCCCTAAGCTTTCCACAAATCGACCAAATCTTCGTAAAAATGCTTCGGTCTTCAATTTAGGATCTCCAATAATCACGGCTTTGCCCCCTCCTAAATTCAAGCCTGCAAGTGAATTTTTGAAAGTCATGCCGCGAGAAAGGCGCAACACATCTCTGATGGCTTCCTCTTCGGTGGTGTAGGGCCACATGCGGGTTCCCCCAAGTGCGGGTCCCAAGACGGTGTTGTGAATCCCTATCAGTGCTTTTAGACCTGTAGCTTCGTCATGACAAATGACCAATTGCTCATGATCCATCGTAGTGATTTGTCCAAAAATGGAACCCTCACCTACTGTTTCGGTGGTATTAATCGCTAACATCTTAAAATAGCTTTTTAGAATGTGTTATATTTGGGATAGCACTCGGAAATGGAGTGGCCACAAAATTAAATACTTTTATTAGCTTACAAATTTTCCAAAGCCAAATTTTATACAAGATTATCATTAAAAACTAAGACTTTATTTTGTGAAGGAACTTTGGAGAATAAATAAATACCTAATCAAATACAAGGGATTATTGTCTTTAGGAATACTGTTTACGGTGATATCCAATATTTTCGTAATTATTCCGGCTCAATTGGTTCGAATTGCCATAGATTATGTGGTTGAGAGTTATGCGCTTTTTGCTCCTCTCACCAGGGGTGGAATAGGTGAGTTGGCTCGGGACTATTTTTTAGAATCGGTCTTTATTTTTGGGATTTTGATTTTGGTCATGGCCCTGCTTCGAGGCTTCTTCCTATTCTTGATTCGCCAAACGCTCATCATCATGTCGCGAAAAATTGAATACGACATGAAAAATGAGCTTTTTGAACATTTTCAATTTTTGCCCCTAAGTTTTTACAGAAAAAACAGCACGGGAGATTTGATGGCTCGAATATCAGAAGATGTAAGCCGAGTGCGCATGTACTTAGGTCCAGCAATCATGTATGGACTCAACCTGCTGATCTTATTTCCTTTGGTGATTTCGTACATGATCTCGGTCAACTTGGAGCTTACGCTTTATTCGCTCTTGCCTTTGCCGATTCTTTCTTTGAGTATTTACTATGTAAATAATCAAATCAACCTGCGTTCTGAAAAAATTCAACAGAGCCTTTCCCAACTTAGCACCTTTGTGCAAGAAGCATTTTCTGGGATTCGGGTGTTGAAGGCCTTTGTTCGAGAGCAGGATTCTGCTGCGGAGTTTGCCAAGACAAGTGAAGAGTACAAGTACCAATCCATCGAATTGACCCGTGTAAATGCCCTGTTTTTTCCATTGATCATGGCCTTGGTGGGGATATCTACCATCATCACCGTATATGTAGGAGGGATGATGGTCATTCAAGGGGAGATTGGCTATGGTGTTATCGCCGAATTTATACTCTATGTCAACATGTTGACTTGGCCAGTGGCATCCCTAGGCTGGGTAACCAGTATAGTGCAGCGTGCGGAGGTTTCCCAACGAAGAATCAATGAATTGTTGGATCAGAAAACGGATTTGGTATCTGAGAAAAACATTGAAGCCACACTGGAAGGGGCAATTCAGGTGAGCCACCTTTCTTTTGTTTACCCAGATTCGGGGATCCATGCGTTGAAGGACATTTCCTTTTCGATTGAAGCTGGCCAGACCTTGGGGATTATTGGTACCACAGGCTCAGGCAAATCTACGCTTGCCAATTTGCTGATGCGGATGTACGATGCTACTTCCGGGGAGATTCTGGTTGACAATAAACCCATTCAGCACTATGCATTGGCTAGCCTTCGTAGTCAGATAGGTGTGGTTCCTCAAGATGTTTTTCTTTTTTCTGACACCATTGCAAGCAATATTTCTTTTGGAGTTGACAATCCAGATATTGAGCTAGTGACGCAGGCAGCTAAAGATGCAGACGTTTACCAAAACATTTTAGACTTCCCCAATGGCTTTGATACCCTTCTTGGTGAACGAGGGATTACGCTTTCTGGGGGACAAAAGCAGCGCGTTTCCATTGCAAGAGCTATAGCAAAGGAACCCAAGATTTTGATTCTAGATGACTGTCTATCTGCCGTTGACACCAAGACGGAGAATGCGATTTTAAATTCACTCAAAAAGATCATGGAAAACCGTACCTCCATCATCATCTCCCACCGGGTGTCCTCAGCCAAGCTTGCCGATCAAATAATCGTATTGGATGAGGGACGAATTGTGGAGCGCGGCAATCATGCTTCTTTAATGACTCAAAAGGGAGTTTATGCTGCTCTTTTTGAAAAGCAGACGCAAGGCGGTGAATCCGTTGAAGAAATTAAAGTTTGAAGTTCAATTAAGTGAGTTCTGTCAACCAATTCAGTCAACGGCTAACGGTCCACGGTCGACAGCCGAGTCGTGGTGTGACTGGGCTATGAATCCAAATTTAAATACGTGTTTTTGTAACGGACATGAATTGACTGTGGTCTGTCGACTGTTGGCAACAAAAACAGGCACGCTGCCCACTGGTAGGATTGCGGATATTCTATTACTTGTCTTTCAAGGCATCGCATCGATCGTAGCTGGGGTCGATGTCAATGAAAATATCTTCTTTGGCAGTAACAAACCATTTGCTGAGTACCTCATCCTCTTTTCTGCGGAGGGTGGCTGCCTTTAATTTCTCATAATCATCTTCAAGGTTTGCCTTATGTGCAGGGTATCTGGCTTTGTAGAAAAGAATACGAACCTTTGTACCTTCTCGAGGATCTTCAAAACGAATTGGCGGAGTGATGTCTCCAACCTTCATGGTATCTATCGTAAAATAGAGTACAGGATCTTCTAGGGTGCGCAACGATAGCCTATTGGAAGTAGTGGCTGGATCAGTAAAAAATCCTCCTGCATCTGAAGTTGCTCTATCTTGGGAATATTCTTTTGCTGCTTTAGCAAAATCAATTTTACCAGCTAAAACTTCCTTCTTAAGGCTGTCTAAATAGCGTTCAGCCTTTACAATATCCTCCTCGGAGGCTTTTGGAATGCGTAGTATGTGCCGCGTATTGAAGGTTGAACCTTTATTTTCGAGGAGCTGGATCATGTGAAATCCAAATTGGGTTTCAATAGGGTCTGAGATCTCACCTAGTCGGAGTCCCATTGCGGTGGCCTCGTATTCTGGAGCAAGCTCACCTCTTCTAAAAAACCCTAAATCTCCTCCTTGGGCTGCTGATCCAGGATCTTCAGAATAGTCTTTTGCTAATTCCGCAAAAGTGGACTTTCCGGTTGCTATTGCCTCTTTAAACTGTTTAAGCTGCGCGATAATTTCTTCTCTAACCTTTGGATTTGTTTCGGGCTTTCTGACGATTTGGCCTACTGTAGCCTCAGAGGTAAATAAGGGAAGTGAATCTTTAGGAATGTTGAGGTAGAATGCACGCACCTCAGATGGGGAGACGGTAATGCCATCCGTGATTGTTTTCCTCATTTTCCGGACGATAAGTTGCTCTCGCATCACTTCTTCCAACTCCGCCTTTAACTGTTCAGCAGTCTTTCCATACATTTCTGCAAGCATCGACTCATCTCCGCCGAATTGTTGCATGACCATAGCAAATCGGTTGTTGGCCTCTAGGAGTACCTCGGCATCGGTGACAAGAACGGAGTCCACCACAGCTTTAGCTACCATCAGTTTATTGATCAGCAAGCTTTCAAATACTGCACATCGTGTAGGCGTCTCAATTCCCTGCTGAGCTTGGGAGAGTGCTTCTAGGTAGGACTTTTGAACTTCTGACTCCAGAAGAATATTGTTGTCTACTTTCGCGATGATTTTATCCAACACTTGGCCAGTGGCAGTTTCTTGGGCTTGAGCTTGTCCCAAGATCCAAAATGCAAGTAGGCTCGGAATAAGTCGGTTTAACAATTTCATAGGTTTTATCTTTTTCGGGAGATCCGAATGGGAAGTATTATTGATTCAAAGCGGCAAAGGCTTTTTCCTTAACCCCAGCATTAACTTGAATGGGATATTTTTCTTTTAATCTTTTGGTAAGCGCCTGATTGAGAAATTCTTGGTAATCTCGAATGATAAGACCTCGGGCCTCTTCAAATTTCCTCGGCCCAGGTGGATATACTTTTCCAACGACCAACACATAAGAAGTTCCATCAATCACCAACTCTTGATACGGCTTATTCAAATCTACTTTCGAAAGGATGGGATGTGCTTCGTATTCAAAAGTTCCTGACTCTGTAGCATAGGCATCGGGATAATTGTTCCGATAATCTGCTTCAAATGCAGCAAAACTGTCTGTATCGAATCCCTTATTTTGGAGGTATTTGCGTGCATTTTCTAGTTTGGACGCATCATTTACCTTCGTCAAGTAGGCCTGAATTCTAGCTTTCCATTGGTAGTTTTGACTATTTTTTTCGAAGAAGGCCTGCTGACCTACGGAGTCATTTAATCCTTTTTGCCATACCTCCTGGTTGGTCAATGAGAAGAGTAAAATCCCATCTCGATATTCCTTCAGTAGCATTTGGTAATCTTTGTTGTTTTTTTCCAAATCCACTTCTTCCGTTTTTGTCAAGGTGGCCTCTGTGAATTTATCCAACCAGAGTTCAAAGAAAGTCCCATTTCCTTTTGGAGTGGCCTCTTTGGATTGCATAAAATTCACCAAGTCCTTCACGGTGTAGGAAGAGTTATTTGATTTAAATAGCTCCGTGTTTCCAAGTTTTTTTTCTTGAACGGCAGTGCCAAAGCTAATTATGTCTGTAGCATTCACTGCGCCAGCTACTGTTGAAATCCCTACCTCATTTTCTTGAAAACCGTAGCGTGATTTTTGAATTGCAATCACCTGGGATTTAATCATTCCAGTTTTGGAATTGCGTAAAATTTTTGATCGGATGCTTTGTTCCACTTCCTCGTAGGGCTGCAGCCCTCTTTTTCCTTCAAGGCGCAGAATATGGTACCCATATGCCGTTTTTATTGGGGGAGAAACCTCCCCAATCTCTGTCAAGGAGAAGCCTGCCATTTCAAACTCTGGGATCATGGTACCCACAGCAAACCAAGGCAACAGTCCTCCTGCTGATTTGGTAGCAGGATCTTCGGAATAAGCTTGTACTATTTCTTCCCAAATCGTGTTCTCCTTTTGAATTTCCGCATAGATATCTGAAATTTTTCTTCGCGCATTTTCTTCTTGGCTTGGATTTTCTGAATCAAACCGAACCAAAATATGAGATACTTGAACTTCCCCTGGGTTGGTTTGGCGGCTACTTACTTGGATGATATGGTAGCCAAAATCTGTCAAAATAGGATCTGAAATACTGCCCACTGGAAGGGTGTAGGCAGCCTCTTCAAATTGCTGAACCATCTGAAGTCCAGTAAAGTAGCCTAAATCACCCTTGTTCATTTTAGCCGAAGGATCATCCGAATAGGTAAGGGCCAATGCACCAAATTCAGCTCCATTTTCCAGTTCAGCCTTCACTTTCAAGGCCATTTGGAGTACTGCAAGGCTGTCTTCCTTTTTAGGATTTGGAGGAAATTGAAACAAAATGTGTTTTGCCCTGACAATTTCTTGGAGGCGCGCATAGACTTTTTTTACTTCCCCTTCTTCGATTGAATTTTTGATTAGATAGGGAGCAATTAAGGACTCCTTGACGGATGAAAATTCTAGATTAAACTCCTCCAACTGGTCAAGCTTGATGGACTCAGCCTCGATGACCTTTAGTTTGTAGGTCAAAAACGATTCAAAATTCTCTTCAAACTCCTTTCTCGTCAAGGAATTGGCTGGACTCTCGCTTTGCCTTTCTTTAGACATGAGTTGCAAAAATTCTTCCTTGTCAACTGAAATAGTACCAACGACTACCAAAACCTCCTTCTTTTCTTGGGCTAGCGCCAAGAAAGGAGAAGTACTTAGTGACAGTATAAGTGCAAGGATTGCCGGAAGGGCTCTTTTATTCATCGAAAGGAAGACCAAAGTAAAGTTCAAAGATACAAAAATTATAAAGATAAAATGCGGGGAATCATTCCTCCAACTTAGGGTTCAAAGGAGGAAGGAAAATTTTTAATTAGCCTACAGGTATTTTTTCCGTTTTTGGATTCAAATTCAATTTCATCCATGATTTTTTTCACCAAGAATATCCCGATTCCACCTTTTCGTTTCTCCTCAATCACCTTTTTGAGATCTGGGACTTCGTATTCCAACAAGTTGAAAGCGTCCCCTTTGTCGGTGATTTCAATGGACAACTTCTTTTTCAATTCTTTAACTTCCAGGTGAATTAGTTCTTTGGGATTGCAGGCATGGGAGTGAATAATCAGGTTGGCACAGACCTCTTCCACGGCCAAAATAAGTTGGTGTCTGTCTACTTCCGAAAACCCATAGGTTTTTAAGCTAAGCTGTAAAAAACTTCGCAACTCCACCAAGGCAGATGTGCAACAGGATAAGTTTAATTTATGGCTCATTCCCAAGGGTAATTGCAGTGGATTTGTCAGGAACTATCTGGATCAAGCGATCTAGGCCCAGAATTTTAAAAACTTCAGTCACCTGTTCATTCAGACCAAAAATCGCAAATTGAATTCCTTGTTCTGAAAAATCATCCAAATAGGACATGAAAACACCTAAGCCAGCAGAAGAAATATAGCCCAATTGGTTTCCATCAATCAAAAGAAAGGTAGCGCCTTGTTGTAAGATCTCCTGCATGGATTGGTCCAGTAGGACCGAATTGCTTGCATCCACCTCTCCAATCAAGCGTAAAATGTCTTTATTTCCTTCTTTTGTTCTTTCGAGTTGCAGCATGCTTAAGCTAGTTTAATCAGTTTACTTGAATTTGACTACCATTAAGGAATAATCATCGTCAATCATTCCATCACCACCCACAAATTGATGGAGTGCATCGATGATTTCCTGCTGTAGTTGAATGGGTGATTTTTGATGATTCTCTTCTACTATTATTTTAATTCGGTCATAGCCAAATTGTTCACCTGTCTCTTTTCTGCCTTCTAGTATCCCATCTGTAAGAAGCACTAAGATATCTCCCGAACGGTATTCAAATGTTTCTTCCTGTACGTGGTTTTTGTAGCTTGGGTTTCTTACAATCCCCAAACCAAGGCCTTCTATTGAAATAAAATCAGCCGCTTTCTCAGCGGCCTTGTACCATAAAGTAGGAATATGCCCGGCTCGTGCATGGCAAAAACTCTTATTTATAGTATCAATTTCAAAGATAGAAGCTGTTATAAAGTGGTTTCGCTCCAAGCATTTACTCAGGGCACCATTTGCTTTATTCATAAACTCCGCAGGATGAATTCCAAGTTGAATTAAGCTTTGGAATACCCCTTTCATTTGAGCCATATGAAAAGCGGCTGAAGTTCCTTTGCCAGACACGTCTCCCATGATGAGTACAAAATGAGTTTCATTCACTTGGTAGGTGTCGTAATAATCTCCCCCAACTTCATCTGCTGTGTTGGAATAGGCACAGATATCAAAGGAGGCGGGATGGTCAAGTTTCAGGGGTAAAAGTGCCTTTTGAACCCGCTGGGCAATTTTCAGCTCCTCTTGGTACCGCTCATTTTCAATGGCCTGGTTGAGTAATCGGTGGTTTTCAACCGAAATACAGGCCTGTCTCGCAAAGGTGCCAATGATGCCGATCATCTCCTTGTTGAACCCTTCCTTCACCTCCTTGATTAGGACAATCCGCGCTAGAAGAGATTTGTTGACCAGTAAATGGACCATCAAAGCAGACTTATAATTGGCATGGGCAATTCGGATGGACTGCGCTTGATGTGCTTCTGTCATACTTGCAGGGACCCAACTTTGCGTTTCTTTAGGGAGGAGGGAGCGAATTTCTGTTTTGATAGATTCATCCAAAAATCGGAGTGGATTTTTGACTTGAAAGGATTCTTTGGGGTTGAGCTCAATCCACGCTGCATCAGAAAACGAGGCGCTTATGCAGGAGTCAAGCAAGATATCAAGTACTTGTTCTTCGCTTTCTTCGGGCTGTATGGACTGACTTAACTTTTGGAAATTTATTGCCTCGGTGAGTTTCTGTTCAAAAACTGAAGAAGTAGGCAAGTTGAATAAGGTGACCAAAAAGCTAAACAGACCGTAGACGAATACAAAGCCAAACAAGGCCAAGAGGAACAGGTTGTCCGTCAGGTTAATCTGCAAATTCCCTTCATTTCCAGAGTCGAGTACCCGGTAAAATAAGACTACAGTACAGCCCATGATTAGAAAGAGAAATAGTAATGTTTTCCATTTCTCTTTAAAATTTAGGTAGGGGATCCATTTCAGGTTGACCGCAAGTAGTATGGAAATGACCAACAGAATGGTGAGTCCAAACAGGAAGCTGTAGTCTAGATTGTTGTGGTTGAAGAACACAAAAAATAAGGCTCCCAAAAGGGAAATCTCAAACACTTGCCATTGGTTGACTACCTGCTTATTTTTTTGATACAGGATTAAATGCTTCCATAGCAATGTGATGAAAATTAAAAAAGCACTTGTCAGGGCAAAATTTATGTGGTAGAAAACATTCCGTAAGAAGGGGTCTGTTCCAATTTTACTCTCCCCAAGCGCCAGGTAAATTACTTCGGTAAGCAGTCCAGCAGAAGCCGCAAAAAGTCCGGTGGAGACTCCTCTCCAGATTAGGGTTAAAAAATCCGATTGCTTGTTTTTCCAAAATATGCGGCGGTAAACGAGGTAAATGAAAATGAAAAAAAGAATTTCTAAGATCCAGGTAACTTCCTCGGAGACGCCTGAGTCGAGGTTATTGATCATCCCAAAAATCCGAACCAAGTCCACCAACAGCAAGGCCAGCCAAACTAAAATGGCTAAAAAAAGGCTGATTCTGCCAAGAGGAAGTGCGCTTTTTTTGATCATGGATTTACCTTCCAAAAATAGGGAATGTCAATCAATGCAAAGGTATTTAAAGGGGTTCGAAATGAGGGAGAACTGTTAAATATCACTACTGTCCGACTAAATTTTTCTTTCGGAGCAAAGTGGTTGAATTGATAAATTTTGAGCACTTTTTTTAATTGAATTGAAAAGTAAGCCCCTAGGTTGGAAATAGTGAGATCTGCCCTTG
>Ga0172372_10000493_pt1 | contig 60258 bp, 43 predicted proteins | sample LakKiv5m_2_FD_114544 | JGI IMG/M metagenome (GOLD analysis project Ga0172372, IMG submission 114544) | Freshwater microbial communities from Kabuno Bay, South-Kivu, Congo - kab_092012_9.5m | ecosystem: Environmental > Aquatic > Freshwater > Lake | place: Democratic Republic of the Congo...
ATCGAGGGCGAGCAGGGGCTCCGGCGCGGTGCGCTGGTCGGCGTGCTCGAGCTCGCGGCGACGCCCGGGGTGCTCGTCGATGCGGCCGCGGCGCAGGTGGGGCAGCAGCTCGCGCCCGCCGCCGATGCCCTCGCCCCTCGTGCGGCGGCGCGGCGTCGGCAGGGGCTGGGGCTCGCGGTGGTCGCCATGCTCGGCGCCTCGCTCGTCGCCGGCCTGACCTGGCGTGCGGCGTCTGATGGCTGGCGTGTGATGCGGCGGCCGATCGCGGCCGCGCGTGGACAGCTGCTGGCCCCGCTGGGGTTCGAGGGGCTCCCCATCGGGGTGGCGCGTGGGAGCTCGCTCGCGATCGATCTGCGTGCCGAGGCACGGCAACGGGTGCGGGTGCGGTGGCGCGCGCTCGGGGCGGGATGGCGAGACACCCTGCTCGCGGTCGCTACCGATGGGCGCGCGCGGCTGATCCTCGGGCGCGTCGAGGCCGACCTGCGACTCGTCGCCTCCGATGGGCGCACCACCACCGACACGGCGCTCGTGCGCGCGGTCGATCGCCCCTTCCTCGGCGAGGTCCGGGTGACCGCGGTCTTTCCGGGGTACCTCGGGCGCGCGTCGGAGTCGGTGGATCCCGAGCTCCCGGTGCAGATCCCCGAAGGGACGGTGCTGACGATCGCGGGGCGCGCCTCCGAGCGATTGGCGTCGGTGGCGCTCCTGCCATTCGCGCCTGATGCGGGGGCGTCCGGTGCGACCCCGCCGCCGGCGCGCGTCGCACTCGCGGCGGATGGTCTGCGATTCGGCGGGCGCTTCGCGCCGGTGCGCAGCGGGACGTACGTCTGGGAGGCGGTGGGGGAGTCGACGGCGATCGAGGATCTCCCCGCCCCCTTGGCGCTAGAGGTGATCCCCGATCGCGCGCCGCAGATCAGCATCGTGAGCCCTGAGGGGCCGGTGCGCGTGGATCCCGCCGCGCGACTCGCGCTGGAGGTGGTGGCGGAGGATGACCATCGGCTCGGGACGATCCTGCTCCGGCGGCAGGTGGTCGATGCGCAGGGGCGCGTCGGGGCATCGATGGAGACGGCGCTCACCACCGGCGGGGAGGCCGCCTGGGTGGGCGGGGTGCAGCTCGATCTCGCGGCGCTCGCGCTGACGCCGGGGGCGAAGGTCCGGCTCGTCGCGGTCGCGCGCGAGATGGGACCGCGAGCGCGGGTGGTGGAGAGCGCCCCGCTCGAGCTCCAGGTGCCGACGGCGGATGAGGGGCGTGAGGCGGCGCGTGAGGTCGGGGATGCGGCGGCCGCCGCCGCCATCGCCGCCGCTCGCGCCCAGACGGCATTGGCGGAACGTACCGCCGATGCGGCGCAGGCCCGCGATCGGGGTGCGCTCCGGGCGGAGCGCGCCGAGCAGGTGCGAGAGATCGCCGCCCAGCAGCGCGCGGTGCAGGAGCAGGTGGCGGCGCTCGAATCCACCGCCCAGGCGCTCGAGGAGCGGCTGCGACAGGCCGGGGCCCTCGACACCACGCTCGCTCGGCAACTGCAGGACGCACAGCGATTGTTGCGCGAGGCGCTCGCGGGATCGCTCGACGCGTCGCTCCAGCAGCTCGACGCCGCTCGGGAGTCCGGTGACGCCGACCGGACACGGCAGTCACTCGCGGAGGTCGCGGCGCAGCAGCAGCGGATGCGTGAGGCGCTGGAGCGGAGCGCGCAGATGCTCCAACGGGCGGCCCTCGAGGGGGCGATGCGTACGACCACCGACCAGGCGGAGGCGCTCGCCAGGGACCAGCGCCAGTTCGCAGAGGCCGCGTCGGACTCGGCGGCGCGTCCCAATACCGCCGAGCCGTTGGCGCGCCGCGCCGATGCGCTCGAGCAGGCCGTGGAGGCGATGGCGCAGCGACTCGCCGCCGCGCGCGCGCAGACTGGCGCCCGAGGCGCGCGAGAGGCTGCCGATGCGGCCCGACGCGCCGAAGCGGCCTCGCGCGAGGGGGCGGCAGAGACCGCGGCGCAGGCGGCGGAAGAGGCGGCACGCACCCTCGCCGAGACGCAGCGCGCGCAACTCGCCGAGTGGCGTGGGGAGCTCACCTCCGCACTCGATCGCTCGGTGCAGGAGCTGCTGCAGCTCGCCCGGGAGCAGGAGCAGGTGGCGCAGGATGCGCGCCAGGACCCGGCCGACCCCGCGCTCCGTGCGCGGCAGAGCGCGGTGCAGCAGGGGGTCCAGGCGGCGCAGCAACGTCTCGCCGAGCAGGCGCGGCAGTCGGCCCTTGTCTCTCCGCGCTCACAGCAGACCATGGCGGCGGCGCAACAGCAGGTGAGCGAGGCGGCGCGCCAGGTGCAGCAGAGTGGGCAGGGCGCATCGACGGCCGAACTGCGCGAGGCTGCCGATGCGTTGCGGCAGGCGGCGCAGCAGCTCACGCGCGACCGCGAACGGGCGGCTGCCGCGTCCTCGGCCTCGGGGCTGCCGGAGCTGATGCAACAGCTGCAGCAGGCCGCGCAGCAGCAGGGGGCGATGAACGGGGAGCTGCAGAGCCTCCTCTCGATGGCGCGGGCGGCGGGGCGATCGGGGAGCGAGGGGCTCGACGAGCAGGGGCAGGCGCGGGCACGGCAGCTCGCCCAGTCGCAGCGGGCCGTGGCCCAGGCGCTCGACGAGGCCGCCGATGCCGATCCGAGTGGTCGGGCGCAGGAGATGGCGCGCGAGGCACGCGGGCTCGCGCAACAGCTCGACCAGGGGATCGCGACCCCCGCCACCGAGCAGCGACTCGAACGGTTGCTCCGCCGGATGCTCGACGCGGGGCGGTCGCTGGAGCAGGAGGAGCGCGACGCGACGCAGCGTCGCGAGGCCCGGGCCGCCGCACGGGAGCCCGCCCGCTTCACCCCCGCCGGCTCGCGTGCGACGGGGGCCGAGGCCCAACGCTTCGCGACCCCCTCGTGGGCGGAGTTGCGCACGCTCTCCCCGGAGGAACGGGCGCTCGCGCTCGAGTACTTCCGCCGCTTGAACGCCGAGCGTGTGCCATGATCCGGCGTCTGATCGGGTTCGCGGTCGTGGTCGTGACGCGTCTGGGCGCCCAAGCCGATCCCGCCGCCGCGGTGCTCACACGGGCGATGGACGCGGAGAACCAGGGCCGCGTGCGGGAGGCGGTGGCGGCGTACCGGGAGGCGATCGCTCGTGGGGCGGTCATTCCCGGTGTGCTCGGACTCGAGCGCGCCTTCGCGCTCGTCGCGCAGGAGGATTCCGTCCTCCCCGCGCTCGATACGCTCCTGCCGCGCTTCCCACAGGAGGCGTCACTGCGCAACGCCCAGCTGCGCGCGCTGGTGGCGGTCGGACGTGACCGCGAGGCGCATCGTGCCTTCGATGCATGGCGTGCCGTCGATCCCGCGTCGATCGATCCCTATCGCGATTACGCGCGCGTCCTGTTGTTCCATGGGAGGATGGCATCGGCCGACACCCTCCTCGCGGAGGCGGTGCGTCAGTTGGGGTCCACGCGAGGGGTGCTCCTCGAGGTGGCGCAGCTCCGGGCCGGTCTGGGACGCTGGGCCGAGGCCGCGACGGCGTGGCGCGACGTCATGGCGAGTGAACCGTACTACGAGACGGCGGCCTTCTACGCGATGCAGCCGACGCCGGTGGCGCTGCGGGACAGCGTACGCGTGCGCTGGGGCGCCGCGACCGCGCCACTCGGCGCGCGGCAGGCGCTGGCGCAACTCGAGGTGGCGTGGGGCGCGCCACGTCGGGGCTGGGCGCTGCTCGCGGCGCTCCCGGTGCGCGACACCACCATCGCCATCTGGGAGCAGTTCGCGCAGGAGGTGGAGCGCGCGGAAGGGTGGGGGGTGCTGACCGAGGTGATGGTGGCGATCCAGCGGGCGCGGCCGTCGAGCGCGCAGGCCGTGCGCGCCGCGCGGATCGCCGCGCGGGCCGGCGCCGATACCGTCGCGCTCCGTCTCGCGCGCGAGGCCCAGCAGGGCCCGGTGAGCGAGCGGCGCGTGGCGGAGGCGGTCCCGATCGAGCTCGAGGCACTCGCGCGCCTCGGGCGCGCGGCCGAGGCGGAACGGGTGCTCGCGGCCGCGGCGCCGGCGCTCGGGCCGGAGGGGACGCGCCGACAGGCCTGCACGATCGCGATGGGGTGGATCCGCGCGGGGGAGGTGGATCGCGCGCGCCGTGCGGTGCGGGAGGCGCCGCTCGAGGACGTCGATGCGGTGAGCGGGTGGCTCGCCCTCTACGAGGGGGAGATCGGTGTCGCGCGGACGGCGTTGCGTCAGGCCGAGGCCGTGGATCCCCTCCGCATCGAGGTCCTCGCCCTCCTCGCTCGGACGACGGCGACGCGGTCGCGCACGATCGGCGAGGCGTATCTCGCGTTGGCGCGTGGGGATTCCACGCGGGCCGTGCGGGCCTTCGAGCAGGTGGCGACCGAGCTCCCCGAGCTGGCATCGCTCGCGCTCCTGTCGGCGGCGCGGGTGCAGGCGGTGCGCGGGGAGGCGGGGCGTGCCGCGGCCCTCTGGGCGCGGATCGTCGAGGCGCATGCGAGCACGCCCGAGGCGGCGGAGGCCTGGCTCGAATGGGGGCGGCTCGCGCGGCGGATGGGGGATCGCGCGGCGGCGCGGGCCCGGTTCGAGCAGTTGATCCTCAACCATCCGACGAGTGCGCTCGTGCCGCAGGCGCGGCGCGAGCTCGACGGCCTGGCCATGGAGGAGCGGCGATGAACCTGATGGACCGACTCGCGCGTGGGTGGCGCTTCGCCCTCGCCGTGGTGATGGGTGTCACGGCGCTCGGGGGCGTGGTGACCCCGCTCCACGCCCAGCATCTCCTCCTCCCGATGGATGCGATGCAGGCCAATCACCTCAAGGCCTACGGCGTGACCTTCGGCGCGCTCCGCGAGGGCGTGCGCGCCGAGTGGTTGTTGAATTATCGGGGCGGGGCCTTCCTCCTCCCCGATCTCCCGAGCCTCAGGCGGGCGGCGCTGCTCGCCGGCGTCACCCTAGAGGCGATGGATGCGGGCGCGGTGCGCACGCTCCGAGGGGCGATGGCCGAGGGGAACATGGACGCGGTGCCGCTCGAGAAGGCCCCGCGCATCGCGGTCTACACCCCCCCCGATGCGCCCCCCTGGGATGATGCGGTCACCCTGGCCCTCACCTATGCTGGGATCCCGTACGACGCGATCTGGGACGACGCGGTGCTCGACACCGACCTCTCGACGTACGACTGGATCCATCTGCACCACGAGGACTTCACCGGGCAGCAGCACAAGCTCGCCTCGGTCTATCGCGATGCGCCCTGGTTCGTGCGGAGCCGTGAGCGTGACCTCGCGATGGCGCGGCGGTTCGGACATGCCGACATCCCCGCGCTCAAGAAGGCGGTCGCGGCGCGGCTCGCCGCCTTCGTCTCGCGCGGGGGGTTCCTCTTCGCGATGTGTGGGTCGACCGAGACGCTGGAGCTCGCGCTCGCCGGTCGCGATGTCGACATCGCCGGGGTCACTGCCGATGGCTCCCCGATCGACCCCGCCGCCGACGGCAAGATGGACTGGACGCGCGCGATGGCCTTCGCCGGTGCCACCCTCGAGATGGCGCCCGGGGTCAATGCGATGAGCGACATCGATGGTCACCAGGTGAACGTCCCCCTCCGTCGCCAACCCTTGGGGACCTTCGCCCTCTTCGGCTTCTCGGCGAAGTTCGATCCGGTGGCCTCGATGCTCGTCCAGAACCACCGCACCGTGCTCCGCGACTACTTCGGTGTGACCACCTCGTTCACTCGGAGCCGGCTCAAGCCCGGGGTCACGATCCTCGCGGAGGAGGCGGGGGCGCCGTGGGTGAAGTACGTCCACGGGAGCTTCGGACGTGGCTCGTGGACCTACCTCGGCGGGCACGACCCGGAGGACCCGCAGCATGCGATCGGGGCCCCGCCGACCGATCTCGCGTTGCATCCCAATTCGCCGGGCTATCGCCTCATCCTCAACAACGTCCTCTTCCCCGCGGCGAAGCAGAAGCCGTTGAAGACGTGAGCGAGTCCGCCGTCGAGCGCGCCCCCCATGGCGATCCGGGGCGCGTCGCCCCGAGCGCGGCGACGGCGATCCGTCTCGCGATCCAGCTCGCCGGCGGCCGCGAGGTCTGCTTCGTCTGCACCGTCGATCCGGAGGGGGTGGTGCAGTCGGCGCGAGTGGTGGCGCGAGGCGATGTGCGGAGCGTCCTCGCGCTGCCGGGGTTCGCGAACCGGGGGGAGCTCTTGCTGCATAACCATCCGAGTGGGTGGTTGGAGCCCTCGTCGGCGGACCTCGAGGTGGCCGCCCGCTTGCACGATGATGGGATCGGCTTCGCGATCATCGATAACCAGGCGTCGCGGCTCTATGTGGTGGTGGAGGTCCCTCGCCCACCGGCGCCGGCCAGCCTCGAACCGATGGCGGTCGCCGCGCTCTTGGGGCCCGAGGGGCCGATCGCGCAGCGCCTCGGGCGCTACGAGGACCGACCGAGTCAGCGGGAGATGGCGGCGCGCATCGCCGATCTCTTCTCGATGGGCGGGATCGGATTGCTCGAGGCGGGGACCGGGGTCGGGAAGTCGCTGGGGTACCTCGTGCCCGCCTTGCGATGGGCGGCGGCGAGCGGGGAGCGCACGGTGGTGAGTACCAACACCATCACCCTGCAGGAGCAGCTCGTGGGGAAGGATCTCCCCTTTCTCGCGAAGACGCTCACGGACCAGCGTGTCTCGTTCGCGCTCCTCAAAGGATGGCGGAACTACCTCTGCCTGCAGCGGCTCGAGCAGGCGCAGGTGCAGGGGCCGGCGCTGTTCGAGGACGATGTCGCGAGCGACCTCGGGCTGTTGGAGGCCTGGGCGGAGCAGACCACCGATGGCTCGCTCGCGGACCTCGCCGTCCCGCCGCGTGCGGAGGTGTGGGATGAGGTCGCGGCGGAGAGCGATCTCTGCACGCGGCTGCGCTGTCCGCACTTCGATCAGTGCTTCGTCTTCAAGGCGCGCCGGGCGGCGGCGACCGCCGATGTGATCGTCGTCAATCATCATCTGTTGATGGCCGACCTCGCGGTACGGCGCGCCTCGCAGCGGTGGGACGACGCGGCGGTGCTCCCGGCCTACAAGCGGCTGATCATCGACGAGGGACATCATCTCGAGGATGCCGCCGCCGAGCACCTCGGGCAGTCGGTCTCACGCCGCGGGTTGGAGCGACTCTTCGCGCGGCTCGAGCGGCGGGGGAAGGGGTTGTTGCCGGCGCTCGAGCGGGCGCTCGCGGTGGGGATCGATGCGCTCAGCGTCGCGAGTCTCGACCTGGTGCGCGCCCGTCTCTTTCCCTCGCTCGGCGCAGCGCGGATGCGGACTGCGGTGCTCTACGATCTCCTTGCCCGGTGGGTGGAGGAGCAGCGGGAGTCGCAGATCCGGCTCACCGATCGCTTCGATGAGGATCCGATCTGGACCGCCGGCCTCGGGGCGGCGCTCGACGATCTCCTCGCGGAGATCGATCTCCTGGGCGATGGGTTGCGTCTGGTGCGGGACCGCCTGGAGAGCGATGAGAAGCGGGCGGACGAGTTGGCCCCGTTGCTCAACGAGGTGCGCGGGGTGACGCGCCGATTGCAGTCGTCGGGCGATGCGCTGCGCGTGGCGCTCCGCTTTGATGCGGCGGGGGCGCCGCGGGTGCGGTGGCTCGAGCGACGCGGGGGGGATGGGAACATCGGCGCCACGGCGGTCCCGCTCGACCTCGCCCCGGTGCTCCGCGAGGACCTCTTCCGGCGCGTGGAGACCGCGGTCGTGACGAGCGCGACGCTCACGGTCGGGGAGGATGGCTTCGATTTCATGGCGACGCGGCTCGGGCTCGCCGATGACGATGCCCTGACCCCGGTCACCGCCTCGCTCCCCTCGCCCTTCGATTATCCCTCGCAGGCGATCCTGGCGATCCCGAGCGACTTCCCGCTCCCGAATGTCGAGGGCGCCGCGCATCTCCAGCGCACCGTGGAGGCGGCGGCGGAGCTGATCACGATGACGGAGGGTGGGGTCTTCGTCCTCGTCACGAGTCATCGCGATGTGAAGGAGGGCGCCCGGCTGCTGCGCGAGCGCGGGGTCGCGGCCGCGCATCCCTTGCTGGTGCATGGGGAGTCCCCGCGGGACGATCTCCTGCGACGGTTCCGGGAGCATGGGGATGCGGTATTGGTCGGGACGGCAAGCTTCTGGGAGGGGGTCGATGTGCCGGGTCGTGCCTTGCGCGGCCTCGTGCTCGCCAAGATCCCCTTCCGCGTCCCGACGGAGCCGATGACCGCCGCGCAGTGCGAGGCGATCGAGGCGGAGGGAGGGGATCCCTTCGCGGAGTACATGATCCCCCACGCCGCGTTGCGCCTCAAGCAGGGGTTCGGGCGGCTGATCCGCACCGCCACCGATCATGGGGTGGTGGTGATCGGCGATCCACGCGTCGTCACCAAGGGGTATGGGCGCCGGCTGCTCGAGGGGCTCCCCCCGGCGCGCCGATTGCAGGGACCGTGGGCCCTCATCCGTCCCGAATTGGAGGCATTCTACCGGGGGCGTCCGAGCCCCGTCGATGCCTCGAACCACACCGTCTCCACGGGGTAGATTGCTCAGATGCCCACTCCCGGAAAGATCCTCTGCGTCGGTCGGAACTATCGCGAGCATGCCAAGGAGCTCGGCAACGAGGTCCCCACCACGCCCGTCATCTTCCTCAAGCCGCCGTCGTCGGTGATCGCCTCGGGGGAGGCGATCGTCCTCCCCGTCGGGATCGGACGGATCGATTACGAAGGGGAGATCGGCCTCGTGATCGGCCAGCGATTGACCAAAGGCACGCCGGCGGCCTGCGCCGCGGCGGTCCGCGGGGTCGTCGCGGTGAACGATGTGAGCGCGCGCGAACTCCAGAAGAGCGACCCGCAGTGGTGGCGCGCCAAGGGCTACGACACCTTCTGTCCGATCGGCGAGGAGACACAGGGCACCCCCGACTTCGCCGCGCTCGAGGTGATCACCCGTGTGAATGGGGAGGAGCGGCAGCGCGCGAGCAGCGCGGAGATGCTCTTCCCGATCCCGGATGTGCTCAGCTTCATCTCGCAGGCGGTGACGCTCGAGCCAGGGGACCTCGTGATCACGGGGACGCCGGCCGGGGTGGGACCGCTCGCGCCGGGTGATGTGGTCGAGGTCGAGGTCCCGGGGTGGAGCCTCGTCCGGAACCCGGTCGTCGCGGCGGGGTGACGCCGCGCGGACGATTCACGCTGATCCCGACGCGGCGGAGCGATCCGCGCGCGTCGCTCCTCGCGGTCGTCCTGCAACTCCTCTTCATCGTCATCCTCGGCTCGGCGATCGCCGTGCCGATCGCCTACGACGTCTTCCAGCCGAGCGAGGTCCGCGAGGAGCGCCTCCGTTTCATCGCGGTCGACACGGCGCCGGCCCCGCGGGTGGCGCGCGGCCGCGTCGAGCAGCGCGATGGGGGAGATGACCGTCCGCTCTCGCCGCTCACACCGACCGAGCCTTCCGCGCCGATCGTCGCCCCGGGCGATGTGCCGGTGGGGATCACCGAGCCCTCAGGCCCCGCGCGTCTGCCCTCGGGCGGCACGGGGCCCTTGGTCGGCGGGGGTGGGCCCACCCAGGGGATCCGGCCCTCCTTCAACGACCCGCGGCTCTGGCTCGCCCCAGCGCGTCCCGGCGACTACATCGAGGGCCCCTATCGCCCGATGACGCGCGCCGACTCCCTCAAGGCGATCGTCGATGCCTTCGGCGCGGCCTATGTCGATTCACTCCGTCGGCTCCCGCCGGGCTCGACCGTCCCGAGTTGGGTCTTCGAGCGGAATGGGAAGAAGTATGGGCTCGATGGGGGGATGATCCGCCTAGGCGACTTCTCGATCCCCACGGCGCTGTTGGCCTTGCGCCCCCTCAACATCCCGCCGGGGAACATGGATACGGAGCGCGCGCGTCGACTGACGGCGATGCGATCCGAGATCATCGAGCAGGCGGAGCGACGGCAGCGCGACGACGACTTCTATCGCGCGGTGAAGGCGTTGCGGGAGCGAAAGGAGCGGGAGCGGAAGGAGGCGGAGGAGGCGCGGCGCGCGGGGACCACGCCGCCGTAGGTGCTCGGCGGTTCGCCCGCGTTTAGGGGCCCGATGCGCCCGGCGTGCCGCGCGACGCGCGAATCACCCCCGCCACCACCCCGAGCACCGCGTAGTCCTCGCGCCCGCCGAGCCGCAGCTCGTCCGCTGCGGTCGCACCGCCGAGTCGCAGCATCACCCCACGCTCGAGCAAGGGCCGCACCGCGGTCCGTCCCGCCACGCGTACCACGAGGAGCGCCCCCTCGGTCGCGCGCCCACTCGGATCGACGAGGAGGAGGTCCTCCGGGCGCACCGCGTGCGAGGGGAGGGCCGGGCCGGCGTGCACGAGGAGAAAGGACTCCTCGTTCGGGACGAGCGCGCGATCCAGGGTGAGATGGTGCGAGAGGACGAGCGTCTCTCCCGTCGCATCGCGCGACGCGTCACTCGCGGCGGTGTGCGGCCCGTCGACCCGCATCACCGGGACGGGGATCGTCCCCACGCCCCCCGCGAAGCCGAGCAGCACCACCCCGCGGGAGCGCCCCCCGCCGCGCCGCACATACCCCTTCTCCTCGAGGCTCGAGAGAAGGTCGGTCACCGTCTTCGTCGAGGGGATCCGCAGTTGACGTCCGATCTCGCGCACGCTCGGTTGGAACGTATGTTCCGCGAGGTGGTCGATCAGCAGGTGATAGACCGCGCGCTCGGCGGGGGTGAGCGGCGCGCGGGTGGTCACGCCGAGGCCAGCGTCTCCAGGTGGTCTTCGGCGGAGGCGATGCGCGCGAGGGTCCGCTCGCGGCCCAGCAGCACCATCACATCGAAGATCCCCGGTGAGACGGTGAGGCCGGTGAGCGCGACGCGGAGCGGCTGGAAGATCTTCCCGCCACCGACGCCCTTCGCCTCGGCGAGTTGGCGAAGCGCCTCTTCCATCACTGGCGGGGTCCACTCGGCGAGTGCGGTCAGGGTCTCCCGTGTCGCGGTGAGGAGCGGGAGGACCGTCGCCGGCTCCTTCCACTGCTTTGCGACCGCCTCGGGATCGTAGGTGATCGCGTCGACGAAGTAGGGCCCCGCCTGCCGCACGATGTCGTCGATCAGACGCGAGCGGACGCGGAGCAGGTCGAGGAGGGTGCGATACCAATCGTGATGCGCCGCGAGATGCTCGGCGGTGGTGTAGCCTGCCGCGACAAGCGCCGGGGTGACCCGCGGTTCCAGTTCGGCGATCGGGAGCTGCGAGAGATGCTGCCCGTTCATCCACTCGAGCTTCTTCGGATCGAAGACGCTCGCCTTGCGCAGCAGGCCATCCTCGGAGAAGGCGTGGATGAGTTGCTCGAGGGTCATGACCTCCTCGAACTCCCCGCCCGGCGACCAGCCGAGGAGGGCGAGGAAGTTCACCATCGCCTGCGGGAGGATCCCGAGGTGCTGGTAGTCGCCGACCGCGGTCGCACCATGACGCTTGGAGAGCTTCTTCCCATCGGTGCCGTGGATCATCGGGAGGTGCGCGAACTGCGGGAGGGGCGCGCCCAGGGCCTCGTAGAGGAGGATCTGCTTCGGGGTGTTCGAGATGTGATCGTCCCCACGCATCACGAGGGTGACGGCCATCGCGATGTCGTCGGAGACGACGGCGTGATTGTAGATCGGCGTCGCGTCGGAGCGGAGGATGACGAAGTCCTCGATGTCCTTGTTCGGGAAGCTGATCTGCCCGTGGACGAGATCGAACCAGGTCGTCTCGCCGGCGGGGACGCGGAAGCGGAGGACGAAGGGCTCACCCGCCGCGACGCGGCGCTCGACTTCGGCGGGAGGGAGGCGATCACAGCGGCGGTCGTACTTGAAGGCCTCCTTGCGGAGCTCGGCCTCGGCGCGGCGCGCGGCGAGCTCATCGGTGGTGCAGAAGCAACGGTAGACGGCGCCCGAGGCGAGCATCGTCGCGGCGTCGGCGCGATGGCGCTCGAGGTTCGCCCCTTGGAAGACGACCTCCTCGTCCCAGTCGAGGCCGAGCCAGGTCAGGCCTTCGAAGATCGCGCGCGTGGACTCGTCGGTAGAGCGCGCCTTGTCGGTGTCCTCGATGCGAAGGAGGAACTTGCCGCCGGTCCGCCGAGCGAGGAGCCAGTTGAAGAGCGCGGTGCGCGCCCCGCCCACGTGGAGGTAGCCGGTCGGGGAGGGGGCGAAGCGGAGGCGGAGGGGACGAGCGTCGGTCATCGAGGTCGGGTCAAGAGAACGGGCCCGCCGGTGAGGAACACCGACGAGCCCGTGTCACGGAGACGGAGGGATTCGAACCCTCGATACAGGTGTAAGCCCGTATAACGGTTTAGCAAACCGTCGCCTTCAGCCTCTCGGCCACGTCTCCTCTCTGGCGTCGGAGTTCTGTGCGCCACAGACTCGCAATATCACGCGAGTGAGAGGGCAGGGCAAGTAAACGGAGGGCCTGGGACTCGAACCCAGAAGTCCTTTCGGACGGCGGTTTTCAAGACCGCTGCAATAGCCATTCTGCCAACCCTCCCGAGGGCGGGAGCACGCGGCTCGGCCCACGCCGGGGAAGATAGTCGAGCGGGGGAAAAGGTGAACTTGACTATTTCGTTCGGGATTGAATAGACTGAGCAGCCATCAGTTGAGAACAATTCTCATTTAATAAAAGGGGACTGTTTTGCTTGGATTTGCTCGTTGGACCGCTCGATACCCCCGCCGCACGAGGTCGCTCGCCAGCGTCGGATTGGTCGGGGCGCTCCTCGGCCTCACCATCCCCATCGCAGCGCAGCACCCCGTTCCAGGAGCCCCGGACAGTGCGACGACCGGCAGCACCCCGGCGACGCGCCTCCCCGGCCTGACCATCCTCGGCACCGCCACCGACCGCGCGCGCATCCCCGGCTCCGCCCAGATCCTCGATCGCGCCACCCTCACCCAGGCCCGGGTCTTCACGACGAACGAGGCGCTCCGCAAGGTGTCGGGCCTCGTCGTCCGTGACGAGGAGGGGCTCGGACTTCGTCCCAACATCGGCGTCCGCGGACTCAACCCCACGCGCTCCACCAAGGTCCTGCTCCTCGAGGACGGCGTCCCGATCACGCTGGCCCCCTATGGCGACAACGCGGCCTACTACCATCCCCCGATCAGCCGGATGGAGAGCATCGAGGTGCTCAAGGGCGCCGGCCAGATCCTCTATGGGCCGCAGACGGTGGGCGGCGTCATCAACTACCTCACGCCGGGACTCCCCCGCGCCTCCAGCAGCTCGCTCCGCATCGCCGGCGGGTCGAACGCGTTCGCCAGCCTCTACGCCCGCGTCGCCGCGGTGCAGGGGGAGGGCGGGGCGGTGTTCGATCTCGGGCGCTTCCGTTCCCTCGGGGCTCGCGAGAACACAGCCTCCGATGTCTCTGACGCCTCGGTGAAGTTCTTCGTGCCCGTCTCGCCGTCGCAGCGCCTGGTCGCGAAGGCGAACCTCTTCCGGGAGGGCTCGCAGGTGACGTACTCCGGCCTGCGCGAGGAGGAGTGGTTCGCCGATCCACGTCAGAATCCCTTCCGCAACGATCGCTTCGACATCCAGCGCGTCGGCGGGTCGCTCTCGCACGAATGGACGCGGGGCCCCCGCCGCCTCGTCACCACGCTGTACGGCCACGCCATCGGACGGGACTGGTGGCGGCAGTCGAGCAACTCGGCGCAGCGCCCCAACGACGCGGCCGACCCGGCCTGCGGCGGGCTCGCGAACCTCGAGCGCGGGTGCGGGAACGAGGGTCGCCTGCGGCAATACCAGATCGCCGGCATCGAGCCGCGTTACTCCCAGCCCCTCCTCTTCGGCCCGCTCGCCGGCACCCTCGATGCGGGGCTGCGCCTGCATCGCGAGGTGCAGACGCGTCAGCAGGTGAACGGCGCGGCGCACGACAGCCGCAGCATCGGCCCCGTCGGTGATCCCGGCTCCGGGCTCCTCGAGGACAACCTGCGCACCACCGACGCCCTCGCGAGCTTCGTGCAAGCGCGGATTGGCGGTCTCGCGTGGAGTGTCACACCCGGGGTGCGGGTGGAGCACATCGACATCTCGCGCACCAATCGCCGCCCCCTCGCCGATCACCCCTCTGGTGTCTCGGGGCGGACGGCGCTGACGGAGGTCATCCCGGGGATCGGCGCGACGTTCGTGCCGCGCGACCGCGTCACGCTCTTCGCCGGCGCCCATCGTGGCTTCGCCCCGCCTCGCAACGAGGATCTCATCAACAACACCACCGGCGGGGTGCTGGAGCTCGACCCCGAGCGTTCATGGAACTACGAACTCGGCGCTCGCGTGACCCTGGGGACCGGTTGGCACCTCGAGGCGACTGCCTTCCGGCTCGACTTCGAGAATCAGATCGTGCCCGCCTCCGTGGCGGGCGGGATCGGGGCGACCGTGACCAGTGCAGGGCGTACCCTCCACCAGGGTGCTGAGCTCGACCTGCGAGGGGAGTGGCCGTCGCGCGCTGGGCTGACGCCCTTCGTGCAGGTCGCGACGACCTGGCTTCCCATCGCACGCTTCTCGAGTGAGCGCTTCGCCTTCGTGGGCGCGACAGGAAGCGATGTCGTGGGGAAGGTCTATACCGAGCAGAATGCCTCCGCCACGCGCACGCCGGTCCGCGTGACGGGGAATCGCGTCCCCTACGCGCCCGAGCGCACGCTCACCGCGACGGTCGGTCTCCGCCATCGGGCCGGGATCGATCTCTCGGCCGAGGCCGTGCACGTGGGACGCCAGTACGGTGACCCCGTGAACACGCGCGTGCTCGTGGCCGATGGCCAGCAGGGGCCCCTCGCGGCGAACACCATCTGGAATGTCGCGGCGAATTGGACCGCGGCCCCGCTCGGCGTCACCCTCTTCGCGACGGTGAAGAACGTCTTCGATGCGGTGGTGCTGGTCGACCGCACGCGCGGGCGACTGCCGGGCATGCCGCGTCTGATGCAGCTGGGGCTGGAGCGGCGCTTCTAGGCGCCGCCCCGCGTCGAGCGCTGGTGGATTCGCCGGCGCTCACTCCGGCTGGAGGCTCTCCGCCACGTCATCGAAGCGCACGCCAAGCGCGATCCCCCGCGTCTGGGCGATCAACGAGTCCGCGGCCGCGCGCTGACCGGCACGATTGAGCGCTTCGGCGGTCATGATCCCCGTGTTGATGACGAGGAAGGGGATCCCGCGCGACGGGGCGTCGACCCAATCCCCGCGGGCGCTGAGCGAGGCGGGGGCACGGAACTCCTTCCAGAGCGCGGTGCTCCGCGCGAGGTCGACGAACCCCTCTCCCGGCATCGGGATCAGATTCTCCGAGGCGACGAGCGAATCGGGATAGACCTTTCGCGTGTGCCCCTGCATCGCGACGTAGGCGCCGAGCCCGAGCTCCTCGGCGAGGGTGGCCGAGGTGCGGCTGAAGTGGATCGCGCGCTGATCGTTGTCGTTGAGCAGGCGGAGGACGAGGGCCTCCGCGCGTTGCAGGAAACGCGGCTGGATGGTCGCGCGGATGTTCCCCTTCTGGAAGAGCACGGGGCGCGTGATCTCCTGCCCGAGCGGGACGGCATCGGCCTCATCGAACGACATCTTGAGCACCGGACCGGTCGGCTTCACCCAGGTCTGCCCGCGGTAGGCGGCGGGGCCCTTCGCCTCGTCGTACGCGAAGACGGGGCGTCGGATCAGCTGGCGCGTATACCACTCGGTGTTGAGCAACGAGGTGTTCGCGATCACCACATCCTGCCGCACCCCGAGCACCTCCTGCGCATACCAGAGGGGGAAGGTGTCGTTGTCGCCGACGGTCACGAGGATCCCGTACGGCTCCACCGAATTCAGCATGTCGATCGCGAAGTCGGCGGTATCGGTCTGCCCCGCGCGCGAGGCCGCCTGCCAGTTCCCCCACATCGGGATGAAGGCGAGGGCGAGCACCGGGGAGGCGAGCAACCATCCCCGCTTGGTCGGGAGTTCGAACCTCTGGGCCCCGACACTCACCGTCTCGCGGCCGAAGGCGACAGCGATCGTCTCCCAGACGTACACGAGCCCCAGCGCGGCCCAGACGCTCCACGCGGAGAAGCTCCAGAGGAAGAAGTAGTCGCGGTCACGCACCTCGCGGTCTACCGTCCCGCCCAACTCCGGCGCCTGCGAGGCCCCGTACTTGAAGTTCAGGTAATAGATGAGCACGAGCGTCAGGGTCAGCATCAGCGGCCCGAAGAAGGCGAAGCTTCGAGGGTCGCGTCGCCAATGCACCCAGCCCCCGAGGAGCCCCAACAGGAAGAAGAGGCTCGCGAGCGCCCCCTGCAGCGCAGGGCGCTCGGCGTGCGCATCACGCAGCCACTGCCATTTGAAATAGAGCCACCACATCCCGATCTGCGCCGAGAAGGGGGCCATGCGCTCCGTCACCGGGGGCTTCTGATACTGGCCACGGTCGAAGTTGTACTTGAATGCCTTCCAGGTGCCCTCGGAGAAGGTGCACGCCACTTCGAGTTTCTCACGGCAGGCCGTCGGCTCCCCTTCGTTGATCGCGGGGAAGTGCGCGGCGCGGATCGGCTGTGTGGCGAACGGCGTGGCACCGAGGACGAGGGCGCCGACCGCGGCGAGGATCAACCGCCACCGGGTGAGGATCGCCGGCTTGCGGATCAGGACCGCGAGGCCAGCGGCCGGGAGGACGAGCATCCCCGCCATGTGATTCGCGTAGCCCAAGCCGCAGAGATAGGCGACGAGGATCAGGAGCCGGTCGGCCTTGGGGCTATCGGGCTCATCGCACCAGCGGACGATCAACCAGGCGCAGATCGCCATCCCGACAAGCGAGACGGTGTAGACCTTCTCGTTGACGACGGAGTTGCTCCAGACGGTGAAGGCGGTCGCGCCGATCACCACCGAGAGGGCGCCCCCGACGATCCGCTGCCACCGCTCGGCGAACCATCCGACGAGGACCCGCTCCGTGATGAGGAACCACATCCCGGCGCTCACCGCGCTCGAAAGCGCCGCGAGGAGGTTGACCCGCATCGCGATGCTCGAGCCGAAGGGGAGGATCGAGAAGACGCGCCCGATCAGGACGAAGAAGGGATTCCCTGGGGGATGGGGGAGTCCCATGGTGTACGCCGCCGCGATGTACTCGCTCGTGTCCCACATCGCCGTCTCGGGGGAGAGGGTGACGAGGTAGAGGAGGAAGGTCAGCCCCGCCGCGATGGTGGCGGCGAGGTACGAGGGGCGGGTGTCGAGTGACGTCATGAGTCGCGTGGCTCGGGGGATCGCGGAATGCTGGTGAAACCTAGTGCCGGAAGGTGCGCCGACCAGTGAATACCATCGCCATCCCATGTTCGTTCGCGGCGGCGATCACCTCGGCGTCCCGCACCGACCCGCCCGGCTGGACGATCGCGGTGACCCCCGCGGCGGCGGCCTGGTCGATCCCATCGCGGAAGGGGAAGAAGGCATCGGATCCGAGGGAGGCCCCGGCGGTGGCATGCCCCGCGCCCTGCGCCTTGTGCACCGCGAGGAAGGAGGCGTCGACCCGCGACATCTGGCCGGCGCCGATCCCGATCGTCGCCCCGTCACGAGCGAGGACGATCGCGTTGGACTTCACGCTCGCCACCGCGCGCCAGGCGAAGAGGAGGTCCTGGGCCTCGGCGTCGGTCGGCCGACGCGTGCTCACCACCGTCCAGTCGGTCGCGTCGATCACCGGTCGGCTCCGCTCCTGCACGAGGACGCCGCCACGCACCCCCTTCAGGTCGAGGGATGGGGCCAGCTCGCGGGCGCTCCCCTCGAGGAGGCGGACGTTCTTCTTCGCGGAGAGGACGGCGATCGCCTCCGGGGTGAAGGCGGGGGCGACCACACATTCGACGAAGAGCGAGGCGATGGCCTGCGCGCAGGGGGCATCGACGGGGACGGAGAAGGCGAGGATCCCCCCGAAGGCGGAGACGGGGTCGCAGGCGAGCGCCTTCTGGTACGCCTCGAGCGCGGTGCGTCCGGTCGCGAGCCCGCAGGGCGTCGTGTGCTTCACGATCGCGCAGGCGGTCTCGGTGCCGAAGGGGTCGATCGCGAGCATCGCCCCTTCGAGGTCGAGGAGATTGTTGAAGGAGAGCTCCTTCCCGCCGAGCTGCTTGAGGGCGCCGAGTCCGACCCCGCGCCGTTCCACATAGAAGGCGGCGGCCTGATCGGGGTTCTCCCCGTAGCGGAGGGATTGCGCGCGCTCGTAGCTGAGCGAGAGGCGCTCGGGGAAGCGCTCCCCCCGCTGGGCGGCGAACCAGGTGGCGATCGCCGCGTCGTAGGCCGCCGTGTGCGCGTAGACCTTCTCGGCGAGATCGCGGCGTAGCGTGCGCGCCCCCTGCGTGACCGCCTCGGTGGTCGCGGCATCGGTGGCCGGCGCCGCGAGACCACGCAGCGTCTCGAGCACCCGATCGTAATCCGTCGGATCGACGACGACGGTGACGCTGTCGAAGTTCTTCGCCGCGCTGCGGAGCATCGACGGGCCGCCGATGTCGATCTGCTCGATCACCTCATCGGCGTGGATCCCCGGCTTCGCCGCCGTCTCGCGGAAGGGATAGAGGTTCACGCAGACGAGATCGATCGGATCGATCCCATGCGCCGCGATCGCCGCCATGTGCGTGGGGAGGTCGCGGCGCGCGAGAAGGCCGCCATGGACCACCGGGTGGAGGGTCTTCACCCGCCCGTCGAGCATCTCGGGGAACTGCGTCGCCTCACTGACGTCGGTGACCGTGAGCCCCGCCTCGCGGAGCGCCTTCGCGGTCCCCCCGGTGGAGAGGAGGGTGAAGCCAAGGGCGCGCAGACCGTGGGCGAATGGGATCAGACCGGACTTGTCTGAGACGGAGAGCAAGGCGACAGGCATCAGGGATCAGGGATCAGGGATCAGGGATCAGGGATCAGGGGGCGCGCCGGGGGCGGCCCGCTCGGAGGTCAACTCGTCGGCGCCGCGGACGGTGCCATCGGCGTCGAGGGTGATCGTCCCGGCACAGAGGGCGGCGACGACGCGGGGGTAGAGCTGGTGCTCGGCCGTCAGGACGCGGGCGGCGAGGGTCTCCGGGGTGTCCTCCGCATAGACCGGCACCGGTCGCTGCGCGATGATCGCGCCTTCGTCGTAGCGAGTGTCCACGAAGTGCACCGTGGGGCCACTGACGCGCACCCCGGCGCGGAGGACCGCCTCGTGCACATGCCGGCCATACATCCCTGGGCCCCCGAAGGCGGGGAGGAGGGCGGGGTGGACATTCACGATCCGGCCCTTAAACGCGGCGATCACCTCGGCGGGGATGAGGCGCAGATATCCAGCGAGGGCGATATGCGTGATGTCCTGGGCCTCGAGCAGGGCCGCCAAGGTGTGCGATTCGCTCGCGGGGAGATGCACCGCGAGGATCCCGGCGGCGCGGGCGCGATCGAGGGCGCCCGCCGCGGCGCGGTCGCTGATCACCACGGCGACCTCCGCCGGTGAGGCCGTCCCCAGGCGGCGCAGATGGTCGAGGATCGCCTGGAGGTTGGATCCCCCCCCTGAGGCGAGGATCGCGAGGCGCGCGCGGGGGGTGCTCATGCGGCGAGGACCCGCGTCGCGATCTCGTCACGCGACTGCGCCACCTCGGCCTCGCGTTCGGCACGGGCCACCTCGTCCGCGGGGGAATCCTCGCTCGGGATGAGGATCCCGCGTCCGCCGAAACGCTGCGCGGGGGCGATGTCGTGCCAGCGATCCCCGATCCAGACGCTGCGCGGGAGATCGAGGTCGAGCCGATCGCGGGCGGCCTCGTGCAACGCCGTCCCGGGCTTGCGACAGGCACAGGGACCGGTGAAGTCGGGGTGATGCGGGCAGTGGAGGGTGAGATCGAGCGTGATCCCCTCGGCTGCGAGGAGTGCATCGAGTCGCGCACGCACGGCGTCGTATTGCGATTCGGTGATCAGCCCGCGAGCGATCCCCGCCTGATTGGTGACGACGACGAGCGCCCATCCCGCCCGTTGAAAGGCGCGGAGCATCTCGACCGCCCCGGGCAGGAGACGGACCTGCGCGGGGTCGTGCAGATAGTGCGCATCGTGGATCAGCGTGCCATCGCGGTCGCAGAGGAGGGCTGGGCGCGGCATACGGTCAGCGCGCTCCCCGCTGGAGGGACTGGGAGAGCATCGGGAGGAGCACCGCGTCATCCTCGGGTGGCACGCTACGCAGATCGAGCCAGAGCCGCCCGTCGGCGATGCGGCCGACGACGGGGATCGCACCATGGCGAAGGCGCGCCTCGAGTCCCGGTGCATCGGTCGCGATCGTGATCGCGAAGGAAGGGATCCGTGCGGTGGGGAAGGCGCCCCCGCCGACGGTCGCCTCACTGGCGTCGACGGCGATCGCGGCGCCGGTCGCCTTGGTGACGGCGTCAGCGATCGCGATGGCGCGTGCGCGGATCCCCTCGGGCGCCTCGGTCAGCATCGCAAGCGCCGGGATCTCGCGGCGCGCTCGCATGGGATCCCGATAGAGCGCGAGGGTCGCCTCGAGCGCGGCGAGGGTGAGCTTGTCCACGCGCAGGGCGCGGGCGAGGGGATGCTTCCGCAGGGCCCCGATCGCCTCGCGCGTGCCGAGGACGATCCCGGCCTGCGGGCCCCCGAGGAGCTTGTCCCCGCTCATGATGATGAGCGACGCCCCGTCACGGACGGTCTCGGGGACGGTCAGCTCGCCGGTGAGGCCCCACGGCGAGAGATCGAGCATCAACCCGCTCCCGAAGTCGTGGATCAGCGGGATCCCCGCCTCGCTCGCGATCGGGCGCAGGTCGCGCACCGAGGCCTCGGCGGTGAAGCCCTCGATCACGAAGTTGCTCCGGTGCACCTTCACGATCGCCGCCGTGCGCGGGGAGAGGGCGCGACGATAGTCGTCGGCGTGCGTGCGGTTGGTGGTCCCCACCTCGACGAGGGTGGTCCCGCTCGCCGTCATGATCTCGGGGACACGGAAGCTCCCACCGATCTCCACGAGTTCGCCGCGGCTCACCACCGTCTCGCGTCCGGCGGCGAGCGCCTGGAGCGCGAGCACGAGTCCTGCGGCGCAGTTGTTCACCACGATCGCATCCTCTGCCCCCGTGAGGTCGCACAGGAGACGGGCGCAGTGCGTGTGGCGCGAGCCGCGGACCCCGCGGTCGGCATCGTACTCGAGGGTGCTCGCCCCATGTGCGATCTCGCCGATCGCGGCGAGGGCGACGCGGGGGAGGGGGGCGCGGCCGAGGTTCGTGTGGAGGACGACGCCGGTGGCGTTGATCGCGGCGCGGAGGGAGGGACGGGTCTGCTCGGCGAGCCGGGCGTCGATGGTGGCGACCCAGGTGGCGTCATCGACGGGGAGGGGGCTCCCCGTGCGCGCGGCAGCGATGATCGCGCGGACCGCATCGGTCACCATCGCCGAGGTCCAGCGGTCGCCGAGCGCCCGGATCGCCGCACGCTCGATGACCGATCCGACGGCGGGGAGGGCGCGCGGGGAGATGCTCACGGCCGGCGCGTGGGCGCGGTGCGCCCTCTCGAGGTCGTGTCGCGCGGCGCCGGCGGGGGCCGCAGCCGGATCTCCCGCTCCGAGTCGCGCACCGCGCCACTCATCCCGGGGACCTTCGCGAGCTTCAGGCGATAGAGCCCCGGTGGGAGTGGCTCGGTCAGGATCGCGCCCCAGCTCTGCGCCGGGATCGGGCGTTGCAGGACGGGGCGGGGGAGGGACGGGATCGTGTCGATTGGGAGCGAATCGGCGAGGGCCGGCACCAGCTGCTCCTGGGGGAGGCGATCGCCAGGCGCCGGCTCAGCGGCACGATCCGCCGGACGCGCGAGCGCATCGCGCGGCACGGCGTCCGTCGGGGCCGGCTCCACGGCCGCGGTATCTCGTGCCGTCGTATCCCGTGCCAACGAGTCCTTTCGGACGGAGTCTCGGAACGCCGCACGCGCGGCCCGCGCCTGGGCGATCGCGGTGTCCAACGGTTCGCCCGAGAGCAACGGTCCGAGCGGGACCTCGGTGCTGTCGGTGCGCAGGAGCCGGATCGCCTCCGCCGTCGGTGTCCAATCGACGGCGGTCGGGCGATCGAACCGGATGCGGATCGCGACCGAATCGACGATCTCCACCTGCTCGATCCGCGGCCCGATCGTATCCCGGGCGAAGGCGTAGAGATCGATCGTCGCCGTGGAGTCGACGCGCACCGTCGCGGTATCCACCGCCTCCCGCGTGTCGATCATCCCGTTGTTGTTCTGATCGACCCAGCCTCGGAGGAAATAGGTGCCAGGGGTCAGGTACGAGAGGGAGAAGCGACCGGTGGAATCCGTGCGGGTGCGCCACCGGAAGAGGGTGTCGCTCGGGAGATAGGCCTCGAGCGGCGCATTCGACGCGACCTTGCCGGCGGGCCAATCGAAGAGCGCGCCGCTGATCGCGCCGGCGGCGAGCGTCGGGCCGGTGGAGAAGACGAGGTCGAGTCCCTCCGGCGCGAAGTTCCCGCGGAGGTCCCCCATCCCCGGGAAGAGGACGACGCGATAGGTGGTCTGCGCACGGAACCCACCGCGCGGCACGACCTCGATCGCCTCGCGCTTCCAGTTGATGCGTTCCCGTCCATCGCTCGGGGAGATCACGAACATGCTCGCGAGGCTCGAGTTCCCACTCGCGCCGCCGCCTCCGAATCCCCCCCCGACGAACTCGCCGCCCATACCGGCACTCGCACCGCCGGTCATCCCACCGCGATTGCCCTGGGTGGCGCCGCGGCCGGTGGGGACCGGGCTCGCCGCCCGCGGCGACGACCGTTCGTTCACCACCTCATCGAACCGCAGCGTGATCCGGTCGGCCTTCACGTTGCGGCTCCCCGTATCGGGCGAGATCCCCAGCAGCTTCGGCGGCTCCGTGTCCGGGGGCCCGCCGGGCGGCTGACCGGGCGCGGCGCACCCCGCGAGGAGGGCGAGCGCGGGGAGGATCCGTCTCACGCGCCGAGCTCGGCGAGCTTCGCCTGTAACTGATCCACGCGCGCCGTCCACTCCCGCTCCTTCGCGCGCTCCGCCTCCACCACCGCCGCCGGTGCCTTCGCGGTGAACGACTCGTTCGCGAGCTGACCGCGCAGGCCGGTGAGCTGCTTGGTGAGCCCCTCGATCTCGCCGGTGAGCCGCGCGCGCTCCTTCGCGACGTCGACCATCCCCGCCAAGGGCAGTGAGAGCTCGAGTCCTGAGGGGAGCACGGCGAGTGCCGCCGCCCCGCTCGGCGCCGCCGCCCCATCGAGCTCGCAGCGCGCCATGCGCTGCACCAGCGCCGCGTCGCGCAGCAGCGTCTCACGCGCCGCGTGCGCGCTGACATGTGCGCGGATCCCCGCGCCAGGCTGCACGCCATACTCGGCACGGAGCGCGCGGATCGCGTCGATCGCCTCGCGGATCACCTCGAATTCACCCCCCTCCGGCGCCGCGGCGCCCTGCATCGTCGGCCAGGGTGCGACGGCGAGGAAGGCCCCAGGTTGGGTGCCAGGGAGGCGCTGCCAGAGCGACTCGGTCACGAAGGGCATGATCGGATGGAGCAGACGGAGTCCCTGATCCATCACATGCACCAGCACCGCACGCGCGACCTCGCGGTCGGCCCCCGGCTGGGCGAGCCGTCCCTTGACCGCCTCCACATACCAATCGGCGAGCTCGTTCCACAGAAAACGACGCGCCCCCTCCGCATAGGCGTCGAGCCGGAGCCCGACCTGTCGCGTCGCCTCGGGCCAGTGCCCATCGGCGCGTGCGCTGGCATTCGCGGGACGCGCCGGCCCGAGCGCGGCATCGCACTCGGCGATCGTCGCGCGGAGTCGCCCGAGGATCCACCGATCCGCGAGGGCGAGCTGCGCCGCATCGAGCAGCGCCAACGGCTGCACCGGCTCCTCTCCGACCTGGAGCAGGATGAAGCGGCCGATGTTCCAGAGCTTCGTCGCGAAGTTGCGCCCTGGCGCGAACGACTTCTCGAGATCGTTCGGGTCGAGCATCACGTCGACGCCGAGCCCCATCCCCTGGATCAGCGTCCAGCGCAGCGCGTCGGCGCCGAACTTCTCCACCACATCGAGCGGGTCGATCCCGTTGCCGAGCGACTTGGACATCTTGCGATGCTGCATGTCGCGCACGGTCCCGTGGAGATAGACCGTGTGGAAGGGGGGGCGCCCCTGGAAGGCGTACCCCGTCATGATCATCCGCGCGACCCAGAAGAAGAGGATCTCGGGGGCGGTGACGAGGACATCGCTCGGGAAGAAGGCCTGGAGGTCCTTGGCTTTCTCGTCGGGCCAGCCGAGGGTCGAGATCGGCCAGAGTCCGGAGGAGAACCAGGTGTCGAAGACGTCGGGGTCTTGCTCGAGCTTCGCGGAGCCGCACGACGGACAGGCGGAGGGATCCTCGCGCAGCGCTGAGACCGCGCCGCAGTCGCCGCAGGTCCAGACCGGGATGCGATGCCCCCACCAGAGCTGGCGCGAGATGTTCCAGTCACGGATCCCCTCGAGCCAGTTGATGTAGACCTTCTCCCACTTCTCGGGGAGGAGGCGGATGCTCCCCTCGCGGACCGCGGCGAGGGCGGGCTCGGCGAGCGGCGCCATCTTCACGAACCACTGCTGCGAGAGGCGCGGCTCCACCACGGTGTCGCAGCGATAGCAGCGACGGATGCTGTTGGGGTGCTCGGCGACCTTCACGAGCACGCCTGCCGCCTCGAGCAGCTCGGCCACCTGCTTGCGTGCCTCGAAGCGATCGAGCCCCTCGAGCGCGGCGGGGATGCGCCCCGCCGCGTCGGCCACGGCACGGATCCGCCCCTCGGCGTCGATCACCACCGGACGCCCGAGCTGATGCCGCGCCCCGACCTCGAAGTCGTTGGCATCGTGCGCGGGGGTGATCTTGAGCGCCCCCGTGCCGAACTCCCTCTCCACGTACATGTCCGCGATCACCGGGATGCGGATCCCGACGAGGGGGAGGGTCAGCTCCTTCCCGACGAGGTCGGCGTAGCGCTCGTCCTCGGGGTGCACCGCGACGGCGACGTCGGCGAGCAGCGTCTCCGGGCGCGTCGTCGCGATCGTGATGCTGCGCGACGGGTCATCGGCCAGCGGGTACGCGATATGGTACAGCTTCCCCTGGCTGTCGTGGAACTCCGCCTCCTCGTCGGAGAGCGAGGTGAGGCAGCGTGGGCACCAATGGATGACGCGATGCCCGCGATAGACCAGCCCCTGCTCGTAGAGGCGGACGAAGGCCTCGCGGACCGCCTTCGAGAGGGCGGGGGAGAAGGTGTAGGCGGTGCGGGACCAGTCGGCGGAGGCGCCGATCGCGCGGAGCTGCCGGAGGATCGTCCCCCCGGTCTCCTCGACGAAGGCCTCGGTCCGCTTCACGAAGGCCTCGCGGCCCAGGTCGAAGCGGGTCTTCCCCTCCTTGGCGAGCTGCTTCTCGACGACGTTCTGCGTCGCGATCCCGGCGTGGTCGGTCCCGGGGAGCCAGAGCGCCTCGTCCCCCGACATCCGGCGCCACCGGACGATCACATCCTGCACCGTGTTGTTGAGCCCGTGCCCCACATGGAGCACCGCCGTCACGTTCGGCGGGGGAATCAGGACGGTGAAGGGGTCGCGGTCCCCACCGAAGCGGGTGGTCCGGTCGGCCTCAGCCCGGAAGAGCCCGGCCCCCTCCCAGGCGGCGCTCAGCTCGCGTTCGGCGGTCGCGAAGTCGAAATGGGTAGGGAAGTCGGGGGCGGCGGACGGGGTCTCGGACATCTGAGAAAGCTAGCCGCTCGGAGGGGGCGCATCCACGCGCCGCGCTTGAGGTTGGCGCGGTTGGCCCCCATTCGGCGGGCGGCTAGCTTTCCCCCGATATGGTCGACGCCGCGCCCTTCATCCTGACCCTCCCCGATGGGGCGACCCGCGAGGTCCCCCCCGGCACCCTGGCCCGCGACGTCGTCGCGACGATCGGGCCTCGACTCCTGCAGGCGGCGATCGCCGTCGCCGTGGAGGGGGAGGTGCAGGATCTGATGACTCCGATCCGACGGAGCGGGAGCTTCCAGGTCATCACGGAGAAGGACCCGCGCGCCCTCGCCGTCCTCCGGCATTCGGGGGCCCACATCCTGGCGACCGCGGTCCGCCGCCTCCGCCCCGACGCGCATATCGGCTTCGGCCCCGCCATCGATGACGGCTTCTACTATGACTTCGAGGTCGAGAAGCCCTTCACCCCCGAGGATCTCGAGGCCTTCGAGGCGGAGATGCGGAAGGTGGTCGCGGAGGGCTTCCCCTTCGTGCGCGCCGAGGTCTCGCAGGCGGAGGCGAAGCGGGTCTTCGCCGACGATCCCCTCAAGTTGGAGCGCCTCGCCGACTTCGAGGGGTCGGACGAGATCATCTCGACCTACACCGACGGCCCCTTCACCGACCTCTGCCGCGGCCCGCACGTCCCCGACACCTCGTATCTGAAGCACTTCAAGCTCCTCTCCGCGGCCGGCGCCTATTGGCGCGGCGACGAGAAGCGCCAGATGCTGCAGCGCATCTACGCCACCGCCTTCTTCAAGAAGGACGAGCTCGAGGGGCATCTCCATCGGATCGAGGAGGCGCGGAAGCGCGACCACCGGGTGGTGGGGAAGCAGCTCGACCTCTTCCACTTCTTCACGCACGCGCCCGGGGCGGCCTTCTGGACGCCGAAGGGGACGCAGCTCTGGAACACCCTCGAGGGCTTCATCCGGGAGCGGCAGCAGGAGCGCTTCCTCGAGATCAAGACCCCGCTCCTCTATCACAAGCGCCTCTGGGAGCAGTCGGGGCACTGGGGGAAGTACCAGGAGAACATGTTCCTCGTCCTCGACAACGAGACGGGGGAGCATGACTACTCCCTCAAGCCGATGAACTGCCCCTCCCACCATCTGTACTTCGGGTCGGACAAGCATTCGTATCGGGAGCTCCCCAAGCGCTACGTCACCTTCGATGCGCTGCACCGCAATGAGATCTCGGGCGCACTCTCGGGGCTGACGCGCGTGCGGCAGTTCTCGCAGGACGATTGCCACGTGTACCTGCGCGAGGACCAGATCGCCGATGAGGTCTCCTTCCTCATGCGTTTCATCCTCGAGTACTACGATACCTTCGGGCTCGAGGCGCGGCTCAAGTTCGCGACGCGCCCGGAGCAGCGGATCGGCTCGGACGAGCTCTGGGACCGCGCCGAGGGGGCGCTCCGTGCGGCGCTCGACGCCACCGGGCGGCCCTATGAGATGAAGCCGGGCGATGGCGCCTTCTACGGGCCCAAGATCGACTTCGATGTGCTCGATTCGATCGGGCGCGCCTGGCAGCTCGGGACGATCCAGCTCGATTACAACGCCCCCGAGCGCTTCGACCTCACCTACACCGGCGAGGACAACGCCGCGCATCGCCCGGTGGTGATCCACCGGGCGGTGAGTGGGTCGTTCGAGCGCTTCCTCGCGATCCTGATCGAGCACTTCGCCGGCGCCTTCCCGGTCTGGCTCGCGCCGGAGCAGGTCCGTGTCCTCCCGATCTCCGACGAACTCCTCTCGTATGCCGAGCAGGTGACGGCGACGCTCAAGGCCGCCGGGGTGCGCGCGCACCTCGACGCGCGGAGCGACACCCTCAACTATCGCATCCGCGATGGGGAGCTCCAGAAGACCCCGTACATGCTCGTCTTGGGCAAGCGCGAGGCCGAAGCGGGGCAGGTCGCGGTCCGCGTGCGTGGAGCCGGGAAGAAGCAGGAGGTCGTCGCCCTCGACGCCTTCGTCGCCCGGGTGACCGACGAGATCCGCACCCGCGCGCTCACCCCCTCCTCCGCCGGAGCCGAGTGATGCGCGGCGCGCGCCTCGCGATGGTGCCGCTCGCGCTCGTCGCGATGGCGACGCTCGTCGAGGCGCAGCAGCAGCCGAAGCCGCGGCTCGAGCCGGCCCGCGTCACGGGCCAGGTGGTGCTCGGCGCCTACGCCGGGATCGGCGGCTTCATCGTCGGGCGCTTCGTGGGTGAGGAGCTCGTGCAGCGCCTCGGCAGTGAGCATGAGCCGACGATCCGGCGTGTGGGGTTCGCGACCGGCGCGATCGGGGGTGGGCTCGCCACCGCCGGTGTCGTGTACGGCATCGGGAGCCTCGGCAACCAGTCCGGCGATTTCGATGCGACGGCGCTCGGTGCTGGCATCGGGTTCGCTACCTCGACGGCGCTCGCGCGCCTCCTGCTCGGTCCTGAACTCAGTCCCCCCTCGGGGATGCGCACGACCGCGCGTTGGGCGACCGCGAACCTCATCGCCCTCCTTCCTGCCGTCGGCGCGTCGGTCGGATTCCACTCGACGCGCCGCTCCCCCTGAACGCCTTCATCACTCCCCCCAGACGGTGATCCCCTGATGTCCAGTGAGCGTACCCCAGTCATCGTGAGCGCGGCTCGCACCCCGATCGGTCGGTTCCTCGGCGGGTTGAGCACGCTGCAGGCCTCCGACCTCGGTGCCATCGCGATCCGTGCGGCCGTGGAGCGTGCCGGTGTCGATGCGAACGCGATCGGCGAGGTGGTGATGGGCCATGTGCTCCAGGGCGGGGCGGGGCAGGCGCCGGCGCGGCAGGCGATGATCAAGGCGGGGATTCCGGGGACCGTCCCGGCGGTCACCATCAACAAGGTCTGCGGCTCCGGGCTCCAGGCGGTGATGATGGCGGCGCAGGCGATCCGCGCCGGTGACGAGCAGCTCCTCGTGGCGGGGGGACAGGAGTCGATGTCCAACGCGCCGCATTACGTGCGCGGGATGCGCACCGGGGTGAAGTTCGGCGCACAGACGATGGCCGATGGGCTCATCGCCGATGGGCTCTGGTGCGCCTTCTACGATCGTCACATGGGCGGACACGCGGAGTACACCGCGAAGAAGGCGGGGATCACCCGCGCGCGGCAGGACGCCTTCGCGTATCGCTCGCAGCAGTTGGCGGTCGAGGCGATCAAGTCGGGGCGCTTCGCGGCGGAGATCGTCCCGGTGGAGATCCCCGGGAAGAAGGGGCCGACCGTGGTGAGCACCGATGAGTCGCCACGCGCCGATACGTCGATCGAGGCACTCGGCGCGCTGAAGCCGGCGTTCGCGAAGGACGCGCCGAAGGATATGGCGCCGAACGAACTCACCGTAACGGCGGGGAACGCGCCAGGGCTCAATGACGGTGGCGCCGCCCTCGTCGTGGCCTCAGAGGCGTATGCGAAGGCGCATGGGCTCCCGATCCTCGCGCGGATCACCGGCTATGCCTCCGGCGGCGGCGATCCGCAGGATCTCTTCTTCGCGCCGATCGTCGCCGTGCGGAACCTCATGGCGAAGACGGGCGCGTCGATTGGCGACTACGATCTGATCGAGGCCAACGAGGCCTTCGCCTCGCAGGCGCTCGCCGATGGCGACGCCCTCGGATGGGACGAGGCGCGCGTGAATGTGCACGGTGGCGCGATCGCGCTCGGGCATCCGATCGGCGCGAGCGGGGCGCGGATCCTCGTGACCCTGGTGCATGCGCTCAAGGCGCACGGGAAGTCGACCGGCCTCGCGACGCTCTGCCTCGGTGGCGGGAACGCGGTGGCCCTCAGCGTGGAGATGGTCTGATGACGACGGGTACGGATCGGTTCGCCGTGATCGGCGCCGGCCAGATGGGGAATGGGATCGCGCATGTCTGCGCGATGCAGGGGTTCCCGGTGACGTTGATCGACGTCTCGGCCGACGCGCTCACCAAGGCGCTCGCGACGATCGGGGGGAACCTCGATCGCCAGGTCAAGAAGGGGACGGTCGACGAGGCGGCGAAGGCCACGACCTTGGGGCGCATCACCACCGCGACCTCGCTCGAGGCCGTGAAGGGCGCGACGGTGATCGTCGAGGCCGCGACCGAGCGGAAGGAGCTCAAGTTCCAGATCTTTCGTGAGCTCGACCGCCTCGCCGATGCGGGGGCGATCCTCGCGACGAACACCAGCTCGATCTCCATCACCGAGATCGCGGCGGTCACCAAGCGCCCGGAGCAGGTGATCGGGATGCACTTCATGAACCCCGTCCCGGTGATGAAGCTGGTCGAGGTGATCCGTGGGCAGGCGACCACCGATGCGGTGAATGCGCGGACGGTCGAGCTCTCGAAGGCGCTCGGGAAGATCCCCGTCGAGGCCAATGATTTCCCGGGCTTCCTCGCGAACCGGATCCTGATGCCGATGATCAACGAGGCCTGCTACGCCGTGATGGAGGGGGTCGGGACCCCCGAGGCGGTCGATCAGGTGATGACGCTCGGGATGAATCATCCGATGGGACCGCTCACGCTCGCCGACTTCATCGGACTCGACACCTGCGTCGCGATCCTCGAGGTGCTCCACGAGGGGCTCGGCGATCCCAAGTATCGGCCCTGCCCGCTGCTCAAGCGCTACGTGGCCGCCGGGTGGTATGGCCGGAAGTCGGGGCGCGGCTTCTACGACTACCGGAAGGCCTGAGCCGATGTGTCGCTCCCCCCGGCCGGCACGCCGCACATGACCGACCCGTTGCTCGAGCTCACCGAGGAGCAGCGCGCGATCGTCGAGACGGCGCGCGCCTTCGCCGATGAGCATCTCCGCCCGAACGCGGCCGCCTGGGACCGTGACGCGCACTTCGAGCCCTCGCTGATCCCGAAGCTCGGCGAGCTTGGCTTCCTCGGGATGCTCTTGCCGCCGGAGCACGACGGCTTAGGGCTCGATGCCCGGAGCTATCTCCTCGCCCTCGAGGAGATCGCCATCGCCGATGCGAGCACCGCGGTGATGATGTCGGTGCACAACTCCCTCCCGACGCAGATGCTCCTCCACTTCGGGTCGGCGGCGCAGCAGGCGCGCTTCCTCGCCCCGATGGCGCGCGGCGAGCTGCTCGGTGCCTTTGCGCTCTCCGAGCCCGACTCCGGCTCCGATGCCGCCTCGCTGCGCTGTCAGGCCCGCCGCGAGGGGGACCACTGGGTGCTCGACGGGGCCAAGTCGTGGGTGACGAGCGGGACGCATGCCGGGGTGATCCTCGCGATGGCGCGCACCGATACCCCCGAGGCGCGCAAGGGGGCGAAGGGGATCTCCGCCTTCATCATCACCCCCGACCTCCCTGGGTTCTCCGTCGGCAAGAAGGAGGACAAGATGGGGATGCGCGCCTCCCCCACCGTGCAACTCGTCTTCGACGGGATGCGCGTCCCCGCCGACCGCCTCCTCGGCGAGGAGGGGATGGGGTTCACATACGCCATGCGGTCCCTCGAGCATGGGCGCCTCGGGATCGCCGCGCAGGCTCTCGGGATCGCACGCGCCGCGTATGAGGCCGCCTGCGCCTATGTGGTGGAGCGCAAGCAGTTCGGGAAACCGATCGCCGAGTTCCAGGCGGTGCAGTTCAAGCTCGCCGACATGGCGACCCGGATCACCGCAGCGCAGAGCCTCCTCCATATGGCGGCCGCTGCGAAAGACCGCGGCGTCGATATCGGGACGCAGGCCTCGATGGCGAAGCTCTTCGCGAGCGAGACCGCGATGTGGGTCACCACCAATGCCGTGCAGCTCTTCGGTGGCTATGGCTATGTGAAGGAGTCCCCGGTGGAGCGCTACTTCCGCGACGCAAAGGTCACGGAGATCTACGAGGGTACGTCGGAAGTGCAGCGCGTCGTCATCGGCCGCGCCGCGATCAGCGGTATGTAGTGGCAGTCCCTGTCCCCTGACACCTGTCTCCTGACACCTGTCTCCTGACCCCCGACTCATGAAGCTTTTCGACAGCATATCGAAGCTCGGCCACGAACAACTCGTGGTGTGCGCCGACGAGACCGCCGGCTACCGCGGGATCATCGCGATCCATGATACCACCCTCGGCCCCGCGCTCGGGGGCACCCGATTCTGGACCTACGCCTCCGACGAGGAGGCGATCGTCGATGCCCTGCGCCTCGCGCGCGGGATGACCTACAAGAACGCCGTCGCCGGTCTCAACCTCGGGGGCGGGAAGTCGGTCATCATCGGGGACAACCGCACCACCAACCGCGAGATGATCTTCCGCGCGCATGGCCGGTTCGTCGAGTCCCTCGGCGGACGCTATGTGACGGCCGAGGACGTCGGCACGAGCACCGCTGACATGGACTTCGTCCACATGGAGACCGACTATGTGGCCGGGCTCGCGAATAAGTCGGGGGATCCCTCGCCCGTCACTGCGCATGGCGTCTTCCGCGCGATCCAGGCCTCGGCGATGCATCGCTGGGGCTCCTCGGACCTTGGCGGCAAGACGATCAGCGTGCAGGGGATGGGGAATGTCGGGACCTACCTCTGCAAGGAGCTACACGCCGCCGGTGCGAAGCTCATCGTGAGCGATATCCGCGCCGAGAAGGTCGCGCATGCGGTGAAGGAGTTCGGCGCGAAGGCGGTCGAAGGGGACGCGATCTACTCGGCCAAGGCCGACATCTTCGCCCCCTGCGCGTTGGGCGCGATCCTCAACGATCAGACCATCCCGGCGCTCCAGGTCGAGATCGTCTGCGGCGGGGCCAACAACCAGCTCCTCGAGCCGGAGAAGCATGGGGAGCTGCTCGCGCAGCGCGGGATCGACTACGCCCCGGACTTCGTCGCGAACGCCGGTGGCGTGATCAACGTCTACGGCGAGCTCGCCGGCTGGACCCGGGAGCGCGCCCTCCGCAAGGCCGACGAGATCTACGATACCGTCCTCGGCGTCTATCGGATCGCGAAGGAGCAGAAGGTCTTCACCTACCTGGCCGCGGACACGCTCGCCGAGCAGCGGATCGCGGCGGTGGCGGGGATGGTCCGCACCTGGCCGCAGTGGCCGCGAAAGGAAGCATGAGCCAGCCAGAGCGCATCCCGATCGGGTCCGACCACGCCGGCTTCGAGCTGAAGGAGAAGCTCGAGGCGGTGTTGACGGGCTTGGGCTACGCCGTCGATGACGTCGGGACGCACTCGACGGCGTCGACCGACTATCCCGACTACGCGCATCCGGTGGCCGCGCAGGTGGAACAGGGGCGCGCCAAGCGCGGGATCCTCCTCTGTGGCACTGGCCTTGGGATGTCCTATGCGGCGAATCGGCATCACGGGGTCCGCGCGGCGGTCGCCTGGACGCCGGAGGTCGCGGCGCTCTCGCGGCAGCACAACGATTCCAACGTCCTCGTCCTCCCGGCACGGTTCCTGAGCGAGGCCGAGGCGACCAAGATCCTGACGACCTGGCTGGAGACCCCCTTCGAGGGGGGGCGGCACGCGTCGCGTGTGAAGAAGATCGAACCGGAGGCACCATGAGCGGGACGGCGGACGGGCAGCACACCCTCACTTGGAACCAGTGGGACCGACGACTCCCGAGCGCGGCGCTCGCGGGGAGCGATCCGGAGGTCGCGGCGCTGATCGGCGAGGAGACGCGGCGGCAGAGCGAGGGGATCGAACTCATCGCGAGTGAGAATTTCGTCTCGCCGGCGGTGCTCGAGGCGGCGGGATCGATCCTCACGAACAAGTACGCCGAGGGGCTCCCCGGGATGCGCTACTACGGCGGGTGCGAGGTGGTCGACAAGATCGAGCAGCTCGCGATCGACCGAGCCAAGCAGCTCTTCGGGGCCGAGCACGCGAATGTCCAGCCGCACTCGGGGGCGACCGCGAACGCGGCGGTCTTCCTCGCCTTCCTCAAGCCGGGGGACACCATCCTCGGGCTCGATCTCTCGCAGGGGGGGCATCTCACGCACGGCTCCCCGGTCAACTTCTCCGGATTGAACTATCGGGCGGTGCACTATGGGGTCACCAATGAGGGACTGATCGACTACGCGCAGATGCGTGAGCTCGCGCGGAAGGAGCGCCCCAAGCTCATCATCGCGGGGTACAGCGCCTACTCGCGCGTGCTCGACTACGCGCAGTTCGCCGAGGCGGCGCAAGAGATCGGTGCGATCTTCATGGTGGATATGGCGCACTTCGCGGGGCTCGCCGCGGCGGGGGTCTATCCGAACCCGGTCCCCTACGCCGATGTCGTCACCACCACGACGCATAAGACGCTCCGTGGGCCGCGTGGCGGGCTGATCCTCTGCAAGGCCGCGCACGCCAAGGCGATCGACAAGGCGATGTTCCCCGGGACGCAGGGGGGGCCGCTCGAGCATGTGATCGCCGCTAAGGCGGTGGCGTTCAAGGAGGCGCTCGATCCGGCCTTCAAGACCTACTGCGAGCAGGTGGTCCGGAACGCCAAGGCAATGGCCGCCGCGTTGCAGTCGCATGGCGTGCACATCGTCTCCGGTGGGACCGACAATCACCTGATGCTCTGCGATCTGCGTCCCAAGAGCGCGGCGCTCACGGGGAAGGTCGCCGAGCAGGCGCTCGACGCGGCGGGGATCACGGTGAACAAGAACACCGTGCCCAAGGAGACGCAGTCCCCCTTCGTGACGAGCGGGATCCGGATCGGGACGCCGGCGGTGACGACCCGTGGGATGCGGGAGCCCGAGATGGTGAAGATCGCGGCCTTGATCGATCGCGTCCTTGCCGCACCCGACGACGCGGGGGTGCGCGCCGCGGTGAAGGCCGATGTGCATGCGCTGACCGCCGCCTTCCCGCTCTACCTCTGAGCGTGGGACGGATGCGCCCCCTCCTCGGATCGATCGATGGCTGAGCTCGCCTTCCGCGACGGGGTGATGGATCGCATCCGGCTCAAGGAGTCGCGGTACGACGAGCGCGCCTATCTCTTCGTCCTCGCGGCCCTCGAGTTCTGCCAGCAGCGGTTGATCGAGCGGCGGCACCTCACGGGTCGGGAGCTCGCCCTCGGGTGCCGCGACCTCGCCCTCGAGCGCTACGGCGTCCTCGCCCGCAGCGTCCTCGAACACTGGGGGATCCGTGCCTCGGGCGACCTCGGGGAGGTGGTCTTCACCCTCGTCGATGTCGGGCTCCTCCATGCGCAGCCCAACGACGACAAGGCGGATTTCGTCGATGTCTTCGACTTCACCGACGCCTTCGACCGCAACTATCCTTGGCGCGCGGTCCCGACCGCGTAGGGCGCCCATGACCACGCGGTGGCCTCAGTCATGACGGTCCGGGTCTCAACCGCGGCGGGGATGCGTGCGCGCGAGGACCAGGCCTTTGCTGCTGGCGCCTCGTCTCACGAGGTGATGCGAGCCGCCGGTGAAGGCACGGCGGCGGTGATCCTCGCGCGCTACCCCGAGGTCCGCACGCATGGAGCCATCGTCTTTGTAGGGACCGGGAACAACGGTGGCGACGGCTGGGTGATCGCCGATGTGCTCGCGCACGAGGGGTGCCCCGTGCAGGTCGAGTCCCTCGGCGAGCCGACCTCCGCCGATGCGCAGCGCGCCAAGGGTTCCGCCTCGGTGGCGCTCGAGCGCGCGGCGGAGCGCGGGGCGGTGACCGCGCCGGCGGTGGTGGTCGATGCGCTCCTTGGCATCGGCGCGAGGGGGGAGCCGCGTGGCGTGGTTGCCGAGGCGATCGCGCGGATCGGTGCCCTGCGTGCCCACGGGGCGCGCGTGGTCGCCGTCGATCTCCCGAGTGGGATCGATGCCACGACCGGAGCTGGGGGTCGCGTGGTCCACGCCGACTGTACGGTGACCTTCGATGCCATGAAGCAGGGGCTCCTGCTCCGTCGTGACGAGGCCGGCGCGCTCGTCGTGCTCGACATCGGGCTCGGTCCGTTCGCGGACGAGCGCGTGGCCCGCGACTTCGGTCCCGAGCTGATCGACGCCGAGTGGGTGCGAGCGGTGGTGCCACCGATCCCAGCGGCGGCGCACAAGGGGGTGCGGCGGCGGATCGCGATCGTCGGGGGTGGGGAGGGGATGGCCGGTGCCCCGCTGCTCGCCGCGCGCGGCGCGTTGCGCAGCGGGATCGGGATGGTGCGGCTCTTGGTGGCGCCACCCAATGTGCCGGTGGTGCAGGGGGCGTTGCCCGAGGCGATGGCGGCGCGCTGGCCGATGACCGAGGAGGAGCAGACCCCGGTCCTCGAGTGGTCGCATGCGCTGCTGCTCGGTCCGGGGCTGGGGCGGGGGACCAAGTCGCGCGCCCTCGTCGAGCGACTCCTGGTGACCTGGCGTGGGCCGGTGGTCCTCGACGCCGATGCGCTCAATGTGTTCGAAGGGGAGCCGCGCACCCTCGGCTCGTTGCTTGGCGCGCGCCCCGCGATCGTGACCCCGCATCCGGTGGAGGCGGCGCGATTGATGCGGCTCGATCCCGCGGCGATCCTCGCGAATCGGTTCATCGTCGGGGCGGAGTTGGCGAAGACCTTGGGGGCGGTGGTCCTCCTCAAGGGACCGCCGACGGTGATCTCCGCGCCTGATGGTCGTATGGCGGTCGTAGCGGCGGGGAGCCCGGCGCTCGGGACCGGCGGGAGCGGGGATGTGTTGAGCGGGATCGTCGCCACCTTGCTCGCACAGCTCGGTGATCCCTTCGTGGCGGCGGCTGCCGGCGCCTGGGTGCATGGGCGGGCGGGGGAGCTCGCGGCGGGGATCGATGCGCCGGGAATCGACGCGAGCGCCAAGCGGTCCGTGCGCGGCGCGACCCTCGGTGATGTGATCGACGCGCTCCCGATGGTCTGGCGGCTCGACGATCCCGCGCCCCGCGCCCCGATCCTCGCCGCGTTGCCGAAGGTCGGAGGGGAGCGGTGAGCACGCATCTCCCCCTCGGCCCCGGTGCGGAGTTCGATGCCGTGCGGACGCTGCTGGCGCAGTGGGGGCCGCGTGCGCGCGGGATCGGCGATGATGGCGCCGTGCTCGAGGTGCCGGCGGGCGCCAAGCTCGTCGTGAGCACCGACACCACCGTGGAGCATGTGCACTTCCGTCGCGAGTGGCTCACGCCGGAGGAGATCGGGTGGCGCGCGACGATGGCCGCGCTCTCCGATCTCGCCGCGATGGCGGCCGCCCCCCTCGGCGTGCTCCTCGCCCTCACCGTCCCCGTCGGGTGGCGCGCGCAGCTCGCGCCCCTCGCGCATGGGATCGGGGAGGCGGCGGCGCGCTGTGAGATCCCGATCGTCGGGGGGGACGTGACCGATGGGGACCGTCTTGCCCTCGCGATCACCGTGCTCGGGCATGCGACGCATCCCCTCGCGCGGAGTGGGGCGCGGCCCGGCGATACCATCTATGTCACCGGGCGACTCGGTGGCCCCGGTGCCGCGCTTGCCGCGTGGCTCCAAGGCAACGAGCCCACGCCGGCGCATCGCGCGCGCTTCGCACGCCCCGAGGCGCGGCTCGCCGCCGCTCGCTGGTGCGCGCGGCAGGGGGCGACCGCAGCTATCGATCTCTCCGACGGGCTCGCCGGCGACCTCGCGCACCTCGCTGCGGCGAGCGGTGTCTGCTGCGAGGTCGAACTCGAGCGTCTCCCCGTCATCGAGGGGGTGACGCCGAGGGCGGCGCTCACGAGCGGGGAGGAGTACGAGCTCCTCCTCACCGCACCGGCGCTCGATGCGACGGCCTTCGCCGCGGCGCATGCGGGGCTCCAGCTCATGGCGATCGGCCAGGTCATCGAGGGGCCTGCGGGGTCGGTGCGTCTCCTCGAGGGCGGACAGCGGCTGGAACGTCCCGCCACCCACGATCACTTCGCCTCCTGATGGCCTTCCTTCGCTTCCTCATCCTTCAGCTCAGCGTCGCCGTCGGGACGATCCTCTTCGGCGGGAGCTGCATCGTCGCCGCGCTCCTCGGCGTGCGCGACCGTCCGGGGTCGACCTATGATCTCGCGCCACGCCGTTGGGGGCGCTTCGCCCTCTGGATGGCGGGGATCCGCGTCGAGGAGCATGGGGTGGAGCACAAGCAGGGGGCGGGGCACATCTTCGTCGCGAACCATCTGAGCCTCCTCGACGTCTTGGCGCTCGCCGGCCATCTCCCCTGGATCAAGTTCGTCGCGAAGGCCGAGCTCTTTCGGATCCCGATCCTCGGACCGGCGATGCGTCGCGCCGGGATGATCCCGATCGAGCGGGCGAATCGGAAGGCGGCCTTCGGGTCCTATACGACGGCCACCGAGCGCATCCGCGCCGGCGCCTCGGTCGGCGTCTACCCCGAGGGGACGCGCGGACGCGCCTACCCCCTCCGCCCCTTCAAGAAGGGCCCCTTCGTCCTCGCCATCCAGGCGCAGGTTCCCGTCGTCCCGATGTTCGTCCATGGGGTGCTCGAGCTCGCCCCGCGCGGGAGCTTCCGGGTGTATCCGGGAACGATCCATCTGCACTATCTCCCCCCGATCCCGACCACCGGTCTCACCTACGACGATCGTGATGCACTCGCCAAGCGGACCTATGAGGCGATGGCCGTCTGCGCCCGCGACCGTTACGGGGTCCATTCCCCACCGTACGGCCCCTCCTGACCCGATATCTTTCGGGGCGCACCACCTGATCCCTGACCCCTCTCACCTGACCCCTGATGTCCACGATTCTCGCCGTCCAGGCCCGTGAGATCCTCGACTCCCGTGGCAACCCCACCGTCGAAGCCGATGTCATCCTCGAGGATGGCACCTACGGCCGCGCCGCGGTCCCGAGTGGCGCCTCCACCGGTGAGCATGAGGCCAATGAGCTCCGTGATGGCGATGCCAAGCGCTATCTCGGGAAGGGGGTCCGGAAGGCGGTCGCGAACGTCAGCCGCCTGATCGAGCCCGCGCTGCTCGGGCTCGACGTCACCGAGCAGCTCACCATCGATCGCACCCTCATCGCCCTCGACGGGACCAAGACCAAGTCGCGGCTCGGTGCCAATGCGATGCTCGCCGTCTCGATGGCGTCGGCGCGCGCGGCGGCGGCGAGCGTCGATCTTCCGCTCCACAAGTACCTCGGCGGCCCGATGGCGCGTACCCTTCCGGTGCCGCTGATGAACATCCTGAACGGCGGGGCGCATGCGACCAACACCGTCGACTTCCAGGAGTACATGATCGTCCCCGTGGGGGCGTCGAGCTTCAGTGACGCCCTGCGGATGGGGACCGAGGTCTTCCACTCGCTCAAGAAGGTCCTCGTGAAGCGGAAGCTCTCCACCGGGGTCGGCGACGAGGGAGGCTTCGCCCCCGATCTCGCGAGCGATCAGGCCGCGCTCGATGTGGTGATCGAGGCGATCGAGGCCGCGGGCTATGCGCCGGGCACTGAGATCGCGCTCGCGCTCGACTGTGCGGCGAGCGAGCTCTTCAGCAAGGGGAAGTACACCTTCAAGAAGAGTGGGGCGGGGACCAAGACCGCCGAGCAGATGATCGAGATGTACGCCAAGTGGTTGAGCAAGTATCCCATCGTCTCGATCGAAGATGGGTTGGCCGAAGGGGATTGGGAGGGGTGGAGCCAGATGACCGAGGCGATCGGCGATCGCGTGCAGCTCGTCGGCGACGACCTCTTCGTGACCAACGTCGAGTTCCTCGCGCGCGGGATCGAGGAGGATGTCGCGAACGCGATCCTCGTGAAGGTGAATCAGATCGGGACGCTCACCGAGACGCTCGAGACGATCGAGATGGCGGGGCGGAACGGGTATGCCTCGATCATCTCGCATCGCTCCGGGGAGACCGAGGACACCTTCATCGCCGATCTCGCCGTCGCGACGAATGCGGGACAGATCAAGACCGGCTCGGCGAGCCGCACCGATCGCGTGGCCAAGTACAACCAGCTCCTGCGGATCGAGGCGGAGCTCGGGGCGCACGCTGAGTTCCCGGGCGGGGCGCTGTACGGGATCGAGGGGTGATGGCCAAGGGTCGGTCGGCGGAGCGGGACCCCAAGGCGATCGCGAGGCGGCTCGCGGTCTGGGGGCTCTGGCTCTTCGTCGCCTTCTGGGCGGTGCAGGGGGGGGAGTATGGGACCACCGATCTCCTCAGGCAGCGGGGGCGGGTCCAGGAGGCCCGGGCGCGGGTGGACTCACTGGAGCGGGTGGTGCAGGGGCTGCGGGAGCGGAAGCGGCTCGTGGAGTCGGATCCGGCGACCCAGGAGCGAATCGCTCGCGAGGAGTTCGGGATGGTCCGGGAGGGGGAGTTGCTCTACCGGTTCGTCGATCCCTGAAGGAGATCGGACGGGCGCGACTGGCACCTTGAATCCGCGGGGTCGCGGGTCTAGATTTCCGAGACTACCGCGGGGTGGAGCAGCCTGGTAGCTCGTCGGGCTCATAACCCGAAGGTCGCGGGTTCAAATCCCGCCCCCGCTATTCCCGAGGCGGTCGGTTCATCCGAACCGGCCGCCTCGTGGTTTGTGGGAGGTGTGGCTGGGTAGCTCAGCCGGTTAGAGCACGGCACTCATAATGCCGGGGTCGCGGGTTCGAGTCCCGCCCCAGCTATCATGCAGAAGCGCCCGGCGACCTTTGAGGTCGCCGGGCGCTTCGTCGTTTCGCTCAGCGGCCCGCGGCGGTGTGCGCCGCCACGGGCCGTGTTCACATCAGAACCGATCGAGCTCCATCACCTTCGTCCACGCGGCGACGAAGTCCGTCACGAACTTCTCCTTCGCATCCTCGCCGGCATAGACCTCGGCCAGCGCGCGCAGCTGCGAGTTCGACCCGAAGATCAGGTCGACCCGCGTCGCGGTCCACTTCACCGACCCCGTCTCACGATCACGCCCCTCGAAGGTGTCGGCGGAGGCGCTGGTCGGCGCCCAGATGGTCCCGATGTCGAGGAGATTCACGAAGAAGTCGTTCGTGAGCGTCTCGGGACGGTCGGTGAAGACCCCGTTCCGCGACTGGCCGACGTTCGCGTTGAGGACGCGCATCCCGCCCACGAGCACCGTCATCTCCGGCGCGGTGAGGGTGAGGAGCTGCGCCTTGTCGACGAGGAGCTCCTCGGTGGAGACGGTGTAGCTCCCCTTCTGGTAGTTGCGGAAGCCGTCGGCGATCGGCTCGAGCACTTGGAATGACTCGACGTCGGTCTGCTCCTGGGAGGCATCCATCCGCCCCGGGGTGAAGGGGACGGTGATCGTGATGCCGGCCTTCTTCGCGGCGGCCTCGATCGCGGCGCCCCCACCGAGCACGATCAGGTCGGCGAGGGAGATGCGCTTCCCGCCACTCTGCTTGGCGTTGAATGCCTGCTGGATCTTCTCCAACGCCGCGAGGGTCTTGGCGAGGAGCTTGGGCTGATTGACCTCCCAGTCCTTCTGCGGGGCGAGACGCACGCGCGCGCCATTGGCACCGCCGCGCTTGTCCGAACCGCGGAAGGTCGAGGCCGAGGCCCACGCTGCGGCGACGAGCTGCCCGATGGAGCAGCCGCTCGCGAGGATCTCCGCCTTGAGGGCGGCGATGTCCTTGGCGTCGACGAGCGGGTGATCGCAGGCCGGGATCGGATCCTGCCAGATCAGCTCTTCCTGCGGGACGAGCGCGCCGAGATAGCGATTGCGCGGCCCCATGTCACGGTGCGTGAGCTTGAACCAGGCGCGCGCGAAGGCATCAGCGAGCTGCTCCGGATGCGCATGGAAGCGCTTGGAGATCGCGAGATACGCCGGGTCGGTGCGGAGCGCCATGTCGGCGGTCGACATCACCGGGGCATGGCGGCGCGTGGGATCATGCGCATCCGGCACGGTGGTGGCGGCGGTGGGATCCTTCGGGGTCCACTGGTGCGCACCGGCGGGGCTCTTGGTGAGCACCCACTCGTCGTAGCCAAGCAGCGTATCGAAGTAGCTGGTGTCCCACTGGGTCGGGGTGGGGGTCCAGGCCCCCTCGAGCCCGCTGGTGGTGGTGTGGACGCCCGTGCCGGAGCCGAAGGCGTTCTTCCATCCGAGCCCCTGCTCCTCGATCGACGCGCCTTCGGGCTCCGGTCCGACGAGGGCCGCATCACCCGCGCCATGCATCTTGCCGAAGGTATGTCCGCCGGCGACCAAGGCGACGGTCTCCTCGTCGTTCATCGCCATGCGCTTGAAGGTCTCGCGGATGTCGCGCGCCGAGGCCATCGGATCGGGATTCCCGTTGGGCCCCTCAGGATTCACATAGATGAGTCCCATCTGCACCGCGGCGAGCGGGTTCTCGAGCTCACGATCGCCGGAGTAGCGCTTGTCGCCGAGCCATTCGGCCTCGGGGCCCCAGTAGATGTCCTGCTCGGGCTCCCAGACGTCCTCGCGGCCGCCACCGAAGCCAAAGGGCTTCAGCCCCATCGACTCGATCGCGCAGTTCCCGGCGAAGATCATGAGGTCGGCCCAGGAGAGCTTGGCGCCATACTTCTGCTTGATCGGCCAGAGGAGGCGTCGCGCCTTGTCGAGGTTGCCGTTATCGGGCCAGCTGTTGAGCGGGGCGAAACGCATCGTGCCGGAGGCGGCCCCACCGCGACCGTCCCCGGTGCGATAGGTGCCGGCGCTGTGCCACGCCATGCGGATGAAGAAGGGGCCGTAGTGCCCGTAGTCGGCGGGCCACCACGCCTGCGAGCTGGTCATCAGCTGGAAGAGGTCCTGCTTGAGCGCCTCGAGGTCGAGGGTCTTGAAGGCCTCAGCGTAGGAGAAGTCCGCCCCCATCGGATTCCCCGCCAGGGGGTTCTGATGGAGCATCGAGAGGTTGAGCTGGTTCGGCCACCAGTCGCGATTCGACTGACGTCCCGCCGCGGCGGCGGTCGGCGTGCCGTGCATGACGGGGCACGTGCCCCCCGTCGCTCCCTTGGTTCCGTCCATTCGGATGTTCCTCGTGCGGTGGTGATCGCGGAGTGTCGGCGCAAACCTGCTGAATGCCGACGGGGCCCTCGAAGGTTCCGGGGCGTGGACTGACTGGAGGCAAGCTAATCGGTCGGGCGCGCCGCCCGAAGATGGGCCATCTTTCTCAGATGACCGGCCGACCTTGGATCCTCGCCGAGCAGCCCCTCCCCGCGGTGCGTGCCGCGGGGTATCAGGTCGCCGTCCTCCCATGGGGTGCGACCGAGCCGCACAACCACCATCTGCCGTATGGCACCGACACGATCGAGTGCGACGCCCTCGCGGCGGAGTCGGCGCGTCTGGCCTGGGGGCGCGGGGCGCGCGTCGCGGTCCTCCCGACCGTCCCCTTCGGTGTGAACACGACGCAGCTCGATCTCCCGCTCACGCTCAACATGCATCCCACCACGCAGCTCGCCGTGCTGCGCGATCTGGTGCAGGCGCTCGAGGGGCAAGGGATCCGCCGCCTGCTGATCTTCAATGGGCACGGCGGGAACGACTTCAAGTGGATGATCCGCGAGGTGCAGCCCACCACGGACGTCTTCCTCTGCACGCTCAACTGGTGGCAGGTGGTCGACGCGCGCCCCTACTTCACCGATCTCGGCGATCATGCGGGGGAGTTGGAGACGAGCGTGATGCAGGTGATCGCCCCCGACCTGGTGCGGCCGCTCACCGAGGCGGGGGATGGGCGGGCGCGGCCCTGGCGCCTCGCGGCCTTCCGCGAGGGGTGGGCGTGGGCCCCACGCCGCTGGACGCAGGTGACGCGCGATACGGGGATCGGGGATCCTCGCGCCGCGACCCCGGAGAAGGGGATGGCGTTCCGCGATGCCGTGTGCGAGAAGATCGCGGGGTTCCTGGTGGACCTCTCCCAGCTCGATCCGAACGACCTCTACACCCCGTGAGATGACCGCTCCCATCTTCGTCACCGGCGCCACCGGCTACATCGGCGGCCGGCTCGCCCCCCGCCTCTTGGAGCGTGGCTAGCAGGTCCGGTGCCTCGCACGCAACCGCGCGAAGCTCCTCGGACGCCCCTGGGCACAGGATCCTCGCGTCGAGGTCGTCGAGGCTGACGCGACCGACGAGGCGCAGCTCACCGCCGCGATGCAGGGGTGCTCGGCCGCGTACTTCCTCATCCACTCGATGGACACGCAGACCGGGGCGGACTACCGGTCCCGCGACCTCGCGATCGCGCAGACCTTCGGGCGCGCGGCCAAGGCGGCAGGGGCCGCGCGCATCGTCTATCTCGGGGGGCTCGGCGACGGTGCGGATGATCTCAGTGGGCATCTCGCCTCCCGGCGGGAGGTGGAGGTCGCACTCGGCGAGGCGGGGGTCCCGGTCACGGTGCTGCGTGCCGCGATGATCATCGGCTCGGGGTCGGCGAGCTTCGAGATCCTGCGCTATCTCGTCGAGCGCCTCCCGATCATGATCACCCCGCGCTGGGTCCGCACGGAAGCACAGCCGATCTCGGTGCGCGACGTGCTCTACTACCTGATGCAGGTGCTCGAGACCCCCGCGACGACGGGGCAGGTGATCGAGATCGGAGGCCCCGAGGTGAAGGACTACGAGGAGATGATGCAGCTCCTCGCACGCCTCTTGGGACTGCGGCGGCGGCTGATCGTCCCGGTCCCGTTCTTCACGCCCAAGTTGAGCTCGCTCTGGATCCATCTCATCACCCCGCTCTCCTCCGCGATCGCGCGGCCCCTCGCCGAGGGGCTCCGGAATCGGGTCGTGGTGCAGCGCGATGACGCGCAGCGGCTCATGCCGCATCGGTGTCGGACGATCGAGGAGGCGATGGCGGCGGCGGTCCATCGCGTCGAATCGGGGACGGTGGAGACGGCGTGGACCGACGCAGGACCGATCGTCGGCGACCCCGAGTGGGCCGGTGGCGCGGTGCTCGAGGACCGCCGGGAACGGACGACCATGGCGGCGCCAGCGACGGTCTGGGCCGCGGTCAGCGCGATCGGTGGCGACCGTGGGTATTACGCCGCCGATTGGCTCTGGCATCTGCGCGGCTTCCTCGACCGACTGATCGGTGGGCCCGGGCTCCGTCGCGGCCGTCGGAATCCCTCCGAGCTGCACCTCGGGGACGTCGTCGACTTCTGGCGGGTCTCGGCGCTCGAACCGGGGCGCCGACTCGAGCTCACGGCGGAGATGCTGGTGCCGGGCACGGCGATCCTCTCGTTCGAACTCGCGCCGCACGGGGCGCAGGGCACCCGGGTGACGCAGACGGCGCGCTTCCGCCCGCGTGGGCTGTTAGGGCTCGCGTACTGGTATGCGATCGCCCCCCTGCATGCGTACGTCTTCCCCGGGATGCTCGGCGGCCTCATCCGCGCCGCGGAGCGGACACGCGGCTGACTGGCACCGAGCGCCAGAGGCGGCGACCTTTCAGGTGATGCGCTCTCTCCCCGTGCGGCTCGGACTCCTGATCGCCTGCCTCGTCGGTGCGCTGCCACGTGGCGCGCAGGCCCAGATCCCCTCGTCGGACGCCCCGCGCGTCTCCATCGTCTATACGGGGCGGAGCCTCGGTGCCCTCGGGGCGCGGCGCCAGCAGGACGAGCATGAGCTCCTCACCGAGCAGGCGCACGCCGAAGGGATCACCTTCTCCTTGGTGAGTCACGCCGCCTGGCGGGTCCCGGGCATCGTGATCTTCCTCCCCGGGGCGGAGCCGGAGGGCGACGAGCTCGAGTGGGCGCTCGCGAATCGTGCCGCGGCGGAGCGTGTCGAGCAGGTGCGCGCGCTCCGGTCGGAGAATGGCGTCTTGCTCCAGGATCCCTGGCAGCCCGGCCCCGACCTGCTTGGCATGTTGCTCCGGAATCCGCGCCAGCGGCTCGATTTCGCCGATCTGATCTCGACCACGGTGACGGTCTCGCGACTCCGGCAACCCGGGGGGAACCGGATCATCATCGTGGAGGAGCCGGGGGCGATCTGGCCCACCGATGCCCGCGCTTGGCAGCTCGGGGTGATGAACCGGATCGATCTGCTCGAGTCGCGCGTCTTCGAATTGCCGATGAACATCGGCGGGGTGGGGCCACGGGCGACGCTGATGCGCCGCTTCGCTGAGGAGTCGACGCAGCGGGGCGGGGCGGTGGTGCAGGTCGACCTCGGGCATCAACGCGGCGAACTGAATGTGGCGCCGGCGCGGCGGGCGATGCTCGACTTCACCGCGCTACAGGCGATGGGGGTGACGGCCGTCGTGCCCTACGAGTTCGAGCTCTCGCTCGGCGTGGAGGGGCTCGCCACGCTGCGGGACTCCTTCCCTGAGGTCGCGCTGGTCTCCGCCAACCTCCGGCCGTCCAAGCCCGGGCTCGTGGTCCCACACCGCATCATCACGCTGGATGGGGCGCGCGTGGGGTTGATCGGCGTGACGAATCCGGCGTTGCGCGAGCGGTTGCCGCGTGCCCGGCTCGGCGATTTCACGATCGACGCACCGGTCCCGGCCGTCCAGCGTGAGGTCGCGGCGCTCCGTGAGCGCGGGGTCGAGGCGATCGTCGTCCTCTCGAATCTCGATCCGGCCGCCAACGCCCAGATCGCGAGCGAGATCCGCGGTGTGGACGCGATCCTCGCCGACATGCCGGTGCGGTGGGCGCCCGAGGTGATGCGCACGCGGGTGGAGTTGCCGGAGCGGCCCAACGTGCGCCCCGGGACCCCCGCCTTCGTCGCGCGCGGCGTGGCGAATGGGCTGGCGGTCGGGAAGCTCGACCTCGAGTTCCAGCGCACGACCGAGGGGCGCGTCGCCCTCTCGGCGGTGGAACATCGCCATGAGCGAGTGAACGACCGGACGCCGGCTGACACCGCGCTGATGGCCCGACTGTTCACGATGGCGGCGGTCCAACGTCCCCCGCGGGGCGAGCTGCTCGTGCCCTCGTTCACCGACCTCCTCGATCGGCATCAGGACATCGGCGGGGAACGGGAGGAGGCGCGCGGGCGCATCACCAAGCCGCTCTGGGAGGAGTTCATGGCGCGTGTGCTGCGCGTCCGCGGCGAGGCCGAGGTCGCCGTCCTGCCGCGACTCGACCAGTTCCCGCCGCTCATCGGTAAGCTCCATGAGGAGGAGATCCAGGAGTGGGTCTTCAACGAGGACCGCGTGGTGGTCCTCGATCTCTCCGGTGGCGACCTGAAGGCGCTCCTGCGGTCTGACACCCGCGGGGAGCTGGCGACCAATGGCATCGACCTGGCCGCGAACACCGTCCTGGGGCATCCCATCCGGGACAACGTGCTCTATCGCGTGGCGACGACCGAGGTGCTCGTCGATGGGGCGCGGGCCGGGTTCTTCACGCGTGCCCGTCGGGCGCGGCGGAGCTTCACCCCCGATTCCACGGGGACTTTTCACCCGGCGGTGACCGGCACCGACGTCACGATGCGGGACCTCCTCCTCTCCGAGCTGCGGCGCATCCGTCGCGTCTCCAAGGGGGACTCGCAGATCGACTCGGTGGCGGCCTGGATGCGTCCCGATCCCGCCTTCGTCCCCCTCACCACCCTCGCCTTCGAGCGACCGACGCTCTCGCTGCTCGTCAACGATGTCGCGGGGAACGAAGGGTATGGCACCGTCCCCGAGAGCCGCATCCGTTCCAAGGACGCCTGGGTGATCGCGCTGGGGGGACGCCTCGTGCTCTCCCGGGCGATGCCGACCGCGGTGACCGACTATGGCCTCACCGTGGCCTATGGGCGGCAGACCGTGACCGCCGACGGCTCCTCCGATGTCTCGGAGACCGCCGACGACATCCGGCTCGACGCCACCTATCGCCCGACGCTCTCGGGCGAGGGATGGCTCGGCCGCTTCTTCCCCTTCGCGCGTGGCGAGCTCGATACCGAGTTCTCGCCGACGGAGAACCGCGTCACTCAGCAGAAGAATCCCCGCCAGCAGGCGGTGCGGGCCCTCGGCGGCGTGCTGATGCCCGCGAATGGGCGCTGGCCGCGTCGCGAGGCCTCCCTCGCGGTCGAGAACGACTTCGGGCAACCGAACGTGCAGGTCGGTGTGCAGTCGCGCGTCGAATATGTGCGGCCGGTGGGGAAGGCGCCGCCGCCGGGGTCGGCGCCGATGACCTATCGGCTGCGCAACGACCTCACCTATCTCCTGCCGGCCCGCCGCGACAACGCCACGCAGCTCGCGCTCCGCTACAACCAGATCCACGATCTGGTGATCCCGCTCGCGAACGAACTCTCCCTCTCGGTGACCGCGGACCTCTTCGTCTTCCAGGGCAAGGTGAAGGCGACGCGGGGGATCGGGACCAACTCCCAGCTTCGCGTGGGGCTGACCTACGACCGGATCTGGAAGCCGCGCTACCAGCCCTTCTTCTAGCGCGCGCGGGGCCGACTCAGGCGCCCCGGAATCCGCTCCGCGCCATCAGGTTCACGAGCGCCACGGTGGAGTCGACGCCGAGGCGCTCCTTCATCCGGTCCTTGTGGAAGGCCACGGTGCGCTCGGTGATCCCGAGGCGCTGGCCGATCTCGCGCGCGGTCATCCCGTTGGCGACGAGCGCGAGGACCTCGCGCTCCCGGTCGGTGAGCACCTCGAGGGGATCGCCAGCGGTGGGCGTCGGAACCTGCGGGAGGTCGACGATCGCCGAGCGGTACGATCCACCCGCAGCGACCACGCGGATGGCGGTCCGGAGATCGTTGGCGGCGGAGCTCTTCACCACGTAGCCGCGGGCGCCCGCGTCCATCGCCGCCTTCACGAGCGCGGGATCGGAATGGGCGGTGAGGACGATCACCTCGGGGGGCTGTGGCATCGCGCGGATCCGGCGAATGGTCTCCAGGCCGCTGAGCCCGGGCATCGCGAGATCGGTGACCACGAGATCGGGGTGGTGCGTCGCCACGAGCGCGAGGAGGTCCTCGCCGTTGGTCGCCGTGCCGAGGACCGTGGCGCAGGTCCCCACGAGATAGGCGAAGGCGTCGAGGAGGAGCTGGTGATCGTCAGCGACCAGGACGCTCGGGAGGTCCGTGGTCGACTGCGGAGAAGGCAGGGATGGGGCGCTCATTGCCACGAAGAATACACAGGTCCGGACACCACCGGGGACTGGCAGAGCTGACAGGCCCAGCGGCCATCACCCGCAGCCATCACCCGGCGAAGAGCCGCACCGCCTCCGCCAGATGGCGCATCGGGGCCGCGGTGGGCATGAACTCATGCGCCACATACCCCTGGAACCCCGTCCCGGCGATCGCTCGCGCGATCCGACCGTAGTTCAGCTCTTGCGTCTCGTCGAGTTCGTGGCGGCCGGGCACCCCCGCCGTGTGATAGTGCCCGATGTAGGGGGCGTAGCGTTCGATGGTGCGCACGACATCCCCCTCCATGATCTGCATGTGGTAGATGTCGTAGAGGAGCTTGAAGCGCTCTGACCCCAACGCCTCGGCGATCGCGACGCCGAAGGTCGTGCGATCGGCCTGATAGTCGGCGTGGTCGACCTTGCTATTGAGGAGCTCCATCACGAGGGTGACGCCGAGGTGCTCCGCCGTGGGAAGGATGCGCCGGAGGCCGCGCACACACTGGCGGATCCCCTCGCCATCACTCTGGCCGCGTCGGTTCCCGGAGAAGACGATCATCTGTGGGATCCCCGCCTTCGCGATCAACGGGAGAAGGCGCTCGCTCTCGGCCACGAGGGCGTCCTGGCGCTTGGGGTCGTTCCAGCCATCGGTGATCGGGCCTGGCCCGTTGGCGATCGCGCAGCGGAGGCCGTGGCGCGCGGGGATCTCCCACTCATTCTCGCTGAGCAGATCGATCGCGTGCAGGCCGACCCGCTTGGCTTCGACGCAGAGTTGGTCGAGCGGCAGGCTACTGAAGCACCAGCGCGCGACGCTCTGTCGGTAGGCGGGGGCGACGGGGGGGAGGGGATCCCTCCCCTGCGTGTTCGGTTCCTTCGAGGGTGCGCGCGCCGCCTGTAGCGTCGCGGGGAGTCCCGCTGCCGCGAGCGCCGCTGCCCCGCGTGTGATCACGTCGCGTCGGGAGATCGTCATAGCTCCCCTCGCTTCATCCGCTCCACCGCGAGCGCCGCCGCACGCGCGGTGATCGCCATGTAGGTGATGCTCGGGTTCTGGCAGGCGGAGCTCGCCATGCAGGCGCCATCGGTGACCATCACGTTCGGTACCTCCCAGAGCGCGTTGTTCGCGTCGCAGACGCTGACGTCGGCGGACCGCCCCATGCGCGCCCCTCCCATCTCGTGGATGCAGAGCCCCGGCGGCACATCGGGACGATTCTGATAGATGTTGGTCGCGCCGGCGGCCTCGAGCATCTCGGTGGCCGAGGTGACCATGTCGCGCATCATCGCCCGCTCATTCTCGCCCCATTTGCAGGTGATCTTGAGGGCGGGGATCCCCCACTTGTCCTTCACCGTGGGATCGAGCGCGAGGTGGTTCGACTCGTGCGGGAGCATCTCCCCCCACCCATTGATGCCGATCCCCCAGGGGCCGAGCTCGGTGAGGAGCTTCTGCTTGAAGTCGGCGCCGTAGCCGGGCCCTGACCAGCGCCCGCGGCCACCCGCGCCGCCCTGCATCCCATAGCCGCGCAAGAAGTCCGCGCTTGGCTTCGAGCTCTTCGTATTCCGGAAGCGGGCGACGTACATCCCGTTCGGGCGGCTCCCGGTGGTCTTGTAGTCGTCGAACCCGGGCATGATCCCACCGGCGCCGTGCAGCATGTGATGGTCCATGATGTATCTGCCGAGGGTCCCGCTCGCGTTCCCCATCCCCTGCGGGTGCGCCCCGCTCGTGGAGTGCATGAGGATGCGCACCGATTCGAAGGCGGAGGCGCAGAGGAAGATGACGCGCGCCTCGTAGACCGTCTCCTGCATCGTGCGGGCGTCGATGACGCGGACCCCCTTCGCGCGTCCCGTCCTCTGGTCGAGCACCACCTCGCTCACCACGCTCCAGGGGCGGAGGGTGAGACGGCCGGTCTTCTCGGCGGCGGGGAGGGTGGATCCGTTGCTCGAGAAGTAGGAGTGCGTGATGCAGCCGCGCTCGCAGGGACCGCAGTAGTGACAGGCGGCGCGGCCATTGTGCGGGCGGGTGAGGATCGCGGCACGGCCGATCGTCCAAACGCGCTGACCCCCGAAGGCCTTGAGGACCTTCTCGCGCACATGTTGCTCGACACAGGTCATCTCCATCGGGGGGAGGAACTCCCCGTCGGGGAGCTGCTCGAGCCCTTCCGCGGCGCCGGAGACACCGATGAAGCGCTCGACGTGCGAGTACCAGGGGGCGAGGTCGGCGTAGCGGATCGGCCAATCGGTGCCATGGCCATCCTTGGCGTTGGCCTCGAAGTCGAGATCGCTCCAGCGATAGACCTGTCGTCCCCAGGTGATCGAGCGGCCCCCGACCTGACGGCCGCGGATCCAGCGGAAGGGGGCGTCGTCGGGGGTGGTGTAGGGGTTCTCGCGATCGTTCACGAAGAACTTCGCGCCCCACTCGTCGCAGGCATAGCACTCGCGCTGCACCGCCTGCTCGCGCGCCATCCGCTCGCGCTCGCCGTAGCCGCGGTAACGCTTCTCGTAGGGCTGCACATGCTCCACGTAGTCGCGCGCGGGGTCAATGGGACCGCCGGCTTCGAGCACGAGGGTGCGGAGGCCGCGTTCGGTGAGCTCCTTGGCGGCCCACCCGCCGCTGATCCCTGAGCCGACGACGATGGCGTCGTACTGGCGACCGGGCTGCGGCGCGCCGAAGAGGAGGTGGCGACGATCAGGCATGGGAGATCCCTCCCATCGGGCGGGCGGGGGTCGGCGCGGCCTTCACCGGGACGGAGCCGCGGAAGCTCTCGTGGATGTAATTCACCCTGAGCACGTCGCGCCGCACCGTCTCGCTCGTGAGATAACCATGGAGCACCAGCCCCTTGAGGCGCCGATAGGCGCGCTTGGCGGGGGTCGTGCCGTCAACGGTGTTCTCTCCCCACTGGAGCTCGCCGTCGCGCTGCACGGGGTCGAGGTCGGGCCAGCGGGCGCCGTACATCGCGAGCGCGCGCTGATCGAGGGCGGCGAGTCCCGCGCGGAACTCGTCACGGTCCTTCGCCTCCATCCACTCGCCGGCGATGACCTCGACGAAGGCGGGGACGCCGACATCGAGCGCTCCCGGGGTGTCGGTGCGGGGGAGGATCCCGTCGGCGATGGTGCGGACGAGGGCGCGCTCGTCGGCGGTGAAGAAGCGTGGGGGATCCTGGAGGGCGCGCTGCAGAAGCGCGTCGGTCCACCGGGTGACCGTGGTCTCGTCGGCGTGGACGAGGGCGGGGAGGGCCGCGAGGCCCGCCAGCTGCAAGAGGGTACGACGGGTCAGGGTCATCCCGGCTCCGATCCGAGAGGGTCTGCGCAACGTTGCACCTCGTCTGCAGGCGGGGCAAGGCGACCAGGGCGGCCGATGGCATCGCGCCCCACTTGCCCTGGCTGCGCTCATCTGCCTATCCATTCCTCCGTAAGCCGCCAGGGGTATCCCGCGTCCGCGGGGTTGAGATAGTCCCTTGGAACCTGACCCGGTTCAGACCGGCGTAGGGAGCGCGGCGTGTCTCGACGATCTCCCGTCCGGGAGGCGCGAGCACGGCGATCCCGACGCCCCTTCGTTCGAGGATCCGCCACGATGTCCCGCTTGCCAACACGTTCGTTCGTCATCGCGCTCGCCCTGCTGTCCGCCGCGCTCCCTGCCGGCGCGCAGGGCTCGCGGCCCGCATCGCCTCGCGATTCCACCCAGGCGCGGGATACCCTCGAGGCGGTGGTGATCCGCGCCACCCGCCGCGGGGGGACCGCGCCCACCTCCCAGTCGACCCTCGATCGCGCGACGATCGAGCGCACCTATGCGGGCCAAGACGCCCCCCTCGCCCTCCAAGGGCTCACCGGGGTCACTGCCGCCTCAGACGCCGGCACCTTCAGCGGGTACTCCTCGCTCCGTCTCCGCGGGATCGACCAGACCCGCCTCGCGATCTCCATCGATGGCGTCCCGCTCAACGACCCCGAGGATCAGGTCCTCTACTTCTCGAACGTCCCCGACTTCATGAATTCGATGCAGTCGGTGCGGGTGCAGCGCGGGGTGGGGGCGAGCGCCTTCGGGCCCGCGGGGTTTGCTGGGTCACTCAGCTTCGAGTCCCTTCCGCTGGCGACGACGCCGGCCTTCCGTGAGCTCCAGCTCACCTCAGGGTCGTGGGGGACCAACCGCGTGAGCGTCGAGGCCGCCACCGGCCTGCAGCGCGGGTTCGCGGCCTATGCCCGGGTCTCGGGCCAGGAGACCGACGGCTTCCGCGAGCGCTCGGGGAATCAGGCGCGGTCGGCGTTCGTGAGTGCGGGGTGGTTCGGGGCGCGCGACGCCGTCAAGTTCACCGGCTTCGCGGGGCGCTCCAAGATGCAGCTCGCCTACTACGCCGCGAGCGAGGACGAGCTCCGGGTGAATCGGCGCTTCAATCCGATGTCGCCGGAGGAGCGCGATGACTTCTGGCAGGCGATGGCGAGCGTGCAGCATACGCGGACCTTCGGATCGACCGCGGCGCTCACGACGACGGTCTATCGCAACGCCGCCGGGGGCGCCTTCGACGTGGCGGCAGGGGACCTCCTCAACTTCAATCTCGATCATGGCTGGGTCGGACTCCTCTCGACCCTGACCTGGCGCGCGCGGTCGACCGACTTCGCCGCCGGCATCCACCTGAGCGACTACGCGCGCGATCACCACCTCAAGGTCCGCCCCGACCTCGAGACGCGCCTCTACGACAACACCGGGTTCAAGCAGGAGCAGAGCGGCTTCGTGAAGGCGAGTCGCCAGTTCGGGACGGTGGAGGTGAACGGTGACCTGCAGCTTCGGCGCGCCGCCTTCCGCTATCGCCCCACACCGGGGAGCGGCTTCGCCGACCCGCGCATCGACTGGCTCTTCGTGAATCCCAAGGTCGGTGTCACCTGGCAGGCGCGCAGCGATCTCGCCCTTTTCGCCTCACTCGGGCAGGCGGGGCGCGAGCCGACGCGCACCGATCTCTTCGCCGGTGCCGATGATCTCGATGCGGCAGCCGCCGCCGAGCTCCTCCCGCTCTCGCAGGTGAAGCCGGAGCGCCTCACCGATCTCGAGGTCGGCGCACGACTCACCCGCGGCACCGCCACGCTCCAGGTGAACGCCTTCGCGATGGCCTTCCGAGAGGAGATCGCTCCCATCGGCGCGATCGCGATCACCGGGAGCCAGCTCCGGCGCAACGTCGATCGCTCCTCGCGCATCGGCGTCGAGGTGGAGGGGACGATGTCGCTCACGCCGACCCTCGCCGTGCGCGCGAATGCGATGGCGATGCGCGCGCGGATCGCCCAGTACGAGGATGAGGCGTCGGGGGTCATCTATCGCGATGTGCGGCCCGTGCTCACCCCGTCGGTGCTCGCCAACCTGCAGGCCATCTGGCAGCCGCGCACTGGGTGGGAGACGATCCTCGGCGTGCGGCATGTCGGCGACTCCCCGCTCGCCAACGACGGGAACGCCGCCCTCGTGACCCCGGCGTTCACCATGCTCGATGGCGACGTCACCCTCCCGATCGGACGCCAGCGGCTCCGGGTACAGGGGCTGAACCTCCTCGATACCACGGCCTACGCCGCCGGCTACACCGATGGGACCACCCGCTATCTCTTCCCGGTGGCGGCGCGCACCTGGCTCGCGACGGTGCAGGTGACCTTCTAGATTCGCGGCGTGACCCCGCGCCCCACGCGTTCCCTCGCCGACGAGCTCGAGCAGAACCGTCCCTTCGATGATCCCGCGGAGGAGCTGATGGTGGCGTTGCTGCGCACGGGGGCGCTCGTCCGGCGGGCGCTGGCGCAGATCGTCGAGCCGCACGGGATCTCGCCTGCGCAGTACAACGTGCTGCGGATCCTTCGCGGGGCAGGGGAGGAGGGGCTCCCGACGCTGACGGTCCGGCGGCGCCTGATCGAGGAGGCGCCGGGGATCACCCGCTTGATCGACAAGCTCGAGCTGGCGGGGCTCGTGCGGCGCGACCGTACCGGGGCGGACCGTCGAACCGTGCGCTGTGTGATCACCGACGCTGGTCGGGCGCTCCTCGATGCACTCGATCCCGCGTTGCGGGCGCTCCGCGACCGCGTGGTCCCGCCGGGGACAGGGTCGGCGAACGAGGCGCGGCGACTGCTCGAGGCGTTGGCGCGCCTCCGCGCCGCCCTCGACTGATCAGCGCCTCCGGTCGCGCGCGCGACCGGGTATCACGAGGCGGATCGATCGGATCTGATCACCCTCGAGGATCCCATCCACGATCGCGATCCCGCTCACCACCTCGCCCCAGACGGTGTAGTCGCGGTCGAGCCGCGCGTTGTCGCGCAGATTGACGAACCACTGCGCGTCGCCGGTGTCGTGCCCGCGCGTGCTCATCCCGAGGGTGCCGCGTCGGTGCGAGACGGTACCGAGCTCGTCGCGCAGGGCGAGGGGGTGCCCCACATATTCGTTCGCCCCTGGGCTCCCGCCTTGGATGACGAAATCGTGTTCGACGCGATGCCAAGTGAGCCCATCGTAGTAGCCGCGCTCGGCGAGCGCGGCGAGTCGGGCGGCCATGATTGGGGCCACATCGCCCCGCAAGCGGATGTCGAAGGTGCCCCCGCCGCTCCGCTTCGCCATCGTCACCCGCAAGGTCATGGTGTGGCCGAGGGCGAGACGGACGGCGTCGCGCGGGAGGGGGCGCGGTGGCGCCTGGATCCGATCCTCCGTGGCGGACCGTCCGGCGGTTTCGAGGAGTGCCACGCGCGCATCGCGCTCCGAGGCGTTGCCGCGCCTAACGAATCGTCGATGGGCGCGCATCGCGGCGTCGGCAAGCTCAGGGCGTGACGATCCCTTGAGCGCGATGGCGGCGGCGCGCACGACCTGGGCCCCCGAGCGTGAGAGCGCGGCGAGATAGATCGCGTCATCCGCATGCCCGGTGCGCTCGCGCAGGAGATCGATCGCCGTCTCGGCCACGTTGTCGTCACGGTCGGTCGCAAGGCGACGGAGGAGCGTCATGTCGTTCAGCACGCCGCCGGCCCGCGCCGCGGCACGCCGCAGGGGCCAGGAGCGATCGGTGGCGAGCGCCTCGAGGCGCGGTCGCGCCTCATCGGGCGCCAGACGGGCGACCGCGACGATCGCATGCGCGGCCCCCTGCCAGCTCACCTCCCCGCGGCGCCGGCGGTCGAGCGTGGCCGGACGACGATCGATCCAGCGGAGGAAGGACGCGACGAGCGCGGTGTCGGCGGCGCAGGAGGCGCGGGCGAGATCGGCGGCCCGGAGCCGGACCGGCCAGGCGCTGTCGGCGGCAGCGAGGCGAAGGGCGGCGCAGTCGTCGCGTAGGGCGGGGAGCTGACGGAACCGGATCCGCCACGCGGGCTCGACCCAGACCGGCGCCTGCGGGAGCGCCGGGAAGTCCGCGCGGTCGGCGAAGCGGGTGTCGCGCGTACGGGCCACGGCGCGCTCGGCGAGGGTGCGGAGGCGGGGGTCGGGGTGCGCGCGCCCCTCCGCGAGTGCCGCATCGGTGGTATCGCGTCGGTCCTCCGCCATCAGGATCCGCGCGACGAGGGCGGAGTCGGTGCGCGTGAGCGAGGTGGCTTGCGCGGCCCCGGTGAGGGGGATGCCCATCAGCAGCACGAGGCAGAGGACGAGGCGGCCGTGGTTGCGATCCGCGCAGGGGGCGCCCATCATCCGACCAGCAGCGGTCGCGCCATTCTCATCGGTCATCTGGGGAATATGCCATGAACGCCCTGGTCGAGTACTTCGCGAGCATCCCCTCCACCCATCGCGCGCTGATCCTCGCGGGGGGGATCGCCGTCTTCTGGCTCTGGGAGACGGCGGGGCCGCTGATCCGCTTCCGGTACGACAAGTGGTCCCACGCGCTGGTGAACTTCTTCTTCACCGGGACGACGATCGTCGTCAACTTCGCCCTCGCGTTTCTGTTGCTGCTTGCCTCGGAGTGGTCGGTGGCGAACGGGACCGGGTTGCTCGCGCTGGTCCCGGCGTGGCCCCTCTGGGCGCAGATGATCGTGGGGCTCCTCGTGCTCGATCTCATCTCGGCCTGGCTCGCCCACTGGGTGCAGCATAAGACCCCGGTCCTCTGGCGATTGCACCTCGTGCATCACTCCGACACCGAGGTCGATACGACCACGGCGAACCGGCATCACCCCGGGGAGAGTGTCGTGCGCTTCGCCTTCACGACCCTCGCGGTGCTCGTCACCGGCGCCCCGATGTGGCTCGTCTTCCTCTATCAGTCCCTGAGCGTGGTGCTCAGTCAGTTCAACCACGCGAACATCGCCCTCCCGCCGGCGCTCGATCGCGCGATCAGCTGGGTGCTCGTCTCCCCCGACATGCACAAGGTCCATCACCACTACGTGATGCCGGTGACCGATTCCAACTACGGGAATCTCTTCTCGGTCTGGGATCGCCTCTTCGGGACCTTCCGGACCATGGATCGCCACGCGATCGTCTATGGGGTGGACACGCACATGGCCCCGGAGGAGCATGCGACGGTCGGCGCGCTCCTCACCATGCCGCTCAGGCCGGGGACCAAGGCCCCGCGCTGAGCCTACTGGGCGATCGCCACGCCGTCCCGCCGCGGGTCGGCGACGCCGATGCGGCGGCCACCCTTCTCCACGACGATCGCGTGGAGCCCGCCGAAGGTGATGTCCGCTACGCGACTCAGCGGACGGTACCCCTTGGCGACGAGCCCCGCATAGACGGCGCTGCTGAACCCAGGCTCGACCTCCACCTCGGTGCGTGACGGGGAGGAGAGGATGCGCGGGGCCGCCATCGCGAGGGTCGGGTCCTCGCCGAAGGCTAGGATGCGCAGCGTGACCTGCGTGACCGAAGGCTGGATGTACTGCGAGCCCCCTGCGCCGATCAGCAACCGCACCCGATCGCGATCGAGGATGATCGTCGGGGCGATCGTCGAGTTGGTGTAGCGATCCGGGCCGCGTGTACGCGCGTCGAGATTCGCACCGGACGAATTGAGGAAGAAGCCATCGGTGTAGACCCCCGAGCCGAAGAGCAGCCCGACCGTCGTCGTCATCGAGACCGCGTTCCCCTCAGCGTCGATCACCGAGAGGTGCGAGGTGAAGCTTTCGGGGGCATCGGTGGCGGCATCGGCACGCGCCGCTGCGCCCTCGGGCCGAGCCATGTGCCCCGTCTGCGGGCGCGTCGCGACCGGCATCGCATACGGCGCACAGGCCGCCGGGAGGGGCGCCGCCTCGAAGGGCCAGGGATCACCGGCGCGCACCGTGTCGGTGGCTGCCGCCTGCACCAGCGCCGCACGGCTCCGCGCGTAGCCGGCGTTGACCACGCCGCGCATCGGCACCGCCATCACCGCCGGGTCCCCACGCCACGTCCCGCCATCGGCGGTCGCGGTGCGGATCACCCCCGTCATCGTCACCACCGCCTCGGGCGACATCGTGAACCCCCCGCCACGCGTGAGCCCCGACGCCTCGGCGAGATGCAGCATCGCGAGTACCGGCGCCCCTCCCACCGGGGCGGGGGCGCCGAGCACGGTGTAATCGCGCCATTCGGTGCAGAGCGGGGGACCATCGGCCACGGGGTACGTGCGGAGGTCGCGCTCGGTGATCAGCCCGCCCTGCGCCTGCACCGTCGCCGTGAGGCGCGCGGCGATCGGTCCCGTGTGGAAGGCGTCGCGCCCCCCTCGGGCGATCGCCTCGAGCGTCGCCGCCAACGTGGGCTGCGCGAGGCGATCCCCCGGTCGGAGGGCCTCGCCATTCGGCATCAGGAGCCGTGCGGCGGCGCTGTCTGCCAGGAGCTTCTCCCGCGAGGAGGCGATCGTGCGCGAGAGCAGGGGACCGACAATGAAGCCCTCGCGCGCGAGTCGGATCGCGGGGGCCATCACCTGCGCCAACGGGAGACGCCCGAAGCGCCGATGGGTCTCGAGGAGTCCCGCGACCATCCCTGGGGTCGCGGCGATCCGACCGGGGCGGCGTGACCCAGCCGCCTCCGCTGCCCCCCATGCGGGATCCTCCCCGGTACGCGGATAGAACGAGAGATGCGAGGCGCGTCGCGAAGAGGCGTCATAGTGGAGCATCGCCCCGCCACCGCCGAGTCCCGTCTGTGAGATGTCAGTGACGGAGAGCGCGAAGGCGACGGCGACCGCCGCGTCGGCCGCATTGCCGCCCGCGCGGAGGAGCTCCGCCCCCGCGGCTGCGGCATCGACCTGTGAGGCGACGACCATCCCGCGCGTCCCATCCGCGCGTTTCCCGCTCGCGGGGGTCAGCGAGGCATGGTCACCCGCGACACGCCCGCAGGCCGCGAGCGCGAAGGGGAGGGTGTACAGGAGTGCCGAGCGAACTGTGAGGAGCGAGCGAGGCGTGCGAATCAGGTCCGAGTCCGTTTAGGGTAGCCGCAAACGTGGCGTTCCAGCCGACACTTCGCTACGGGACCCTGTTCCCCGGTCCCAGGTATCAGGGGTTCGGGAGTGGGAACCGCAACCCGGCGAGGATCCCATCGGGCACGCTTTCGAGTACGGCACCATCGCCCTTCGGGTGCGCCGCCACCATCGCCCCCTCGAGCATCGCGCGATGCACCAGCTGCTCGATCACCTCGGGCTGCTGACGCCATGCCGACTCGGAGAAGATCAACTCGGCGAGGGCCCCCATCTGTGCGGCGGTCTGCGCACGGTGGAGCCCCTCGACGGCCTTCCCGTTGGCGCGCGCCAGGCCACGGAGCGACTCGACCCGCTGCTTGCGCCACTGCGCCGCATCGGCGTGCAGGGTCTTGTGGATCACCGAGGCGAGGTCGCCCCCGTGGGTCGCGAGCGTGAGACCCGGTACCACGCGGGTGCGCTCGCGCACCGGGGCGGGGAGTTCGGCGAGGAGCGCGGTCGTGGCATCGGTGGTGCCCCCGATCAGGATCGGCTCGTTCGGCTGTGCGAGCACCGGGATCCGGTGCCGCACCTGAGCGAGCATCTTCTCCGTGGCGTCCTGCTTGATCCGCTGCTCCTCATCGGCCCCGGTCGCGCCTCGCGTCCCCGAGTGAAACCCCGCCTTCGCCGGTCGCCCCATCGTCGGGCCGATCCCATGCACCTGCTCCGACTCGAACTGCTCGAGCGCCACGAGGTGCTCCCCCTCCCAGCGCCCGATGCGCGCATGGCCCCGATCGGCCTGCACGATCAGCGCATGCGTGTCGGTGGCCACGAGGAGATAGGGGACGATCTGCGGCCCGACCCCCCAGTGCGCGGAGGTCTCACGGATATCGGGGATCTCGCGGGCGACCGTCTCGCCATTCGCGGTCGCGAAGCAGACCCACCCCATCGTCGATGGGGGCGCATCCTCCTGCGGGAGCCGATCGAGCACGGCGGTCGCACAGCGCTCGAAGGCGTCACGCTCGCTGCGATCGGCGCGCGCCAGGGCGTGGCGGATATCATTGCTCCCCTTCCGGAGCTTGGCCTGCCATGCATGTCGTTGCGCGGGATCGGCGGGGGAGGCCTCGACGTAGACGCTCAGGGTGGGGAGGTCGCGATGATCGCGGACGAAACGGACGAGGTCGTCGGGGAGGCGCATCTGCAGCTGCTCCGGTGCAAGGGTAAGAGTCTCTACCCGGAGCTTCGCGTGAAGGTCCTGACCTCGCCATCGGGAAAGCAAGCCATCCGCGCGAGGTTTTCCCCGACAGTAACGCGTTACTTGGTCCCGTTGTGCGGCTGACGAGGGGTCGCGGTCAGCTCCCAGCCGCGATCCGCCAGAGCTGTGCCACGAGGAAACAGGTGATGAATCCGAGCCCCACGGGGAGAAGGGTGGCCACCGTCGTCCACTTCGCGCTCCGCGTCTCCTGCCAGATGGTGTAGATCGTGGTCGAGCAGGGGTTATGCAGGAGACTGAAGAGCATCAGGCAGAGCGCCGTCAGCGTCGTCCACCCATTCGCGCGGAGCATCGTCCCGACTGCCGAGGCATCGAGTTCGAAGAGCACACCCGCCCCGGCACCGGCCTCGGGGCCCCCGGTGGTGAGCGCGGTAAGCATCAAGACCGTCGGGATGATGATCTCGTTCGCGGGGATCGCGACGAGGTA
>Ga0172372_10000494_pt1 | contig 60182 bp, 42 predicted proteins | sample LakKiv5m_2_FD_114544 | JGI IMG/M metagenome (GOLD analysis project Ga0172372, IMG submission 114544) | Freshwater microbial communities from Kabuno Bay, South-Kivu, Congo - kab_092012_9.5m | ecosystem: Environmental > Aquatic > Freshwater > Lake | place: Democratic Republic of the Congo...
CGGGGCAGGGGTGCGTGGTCCGGGTTTGTGTCGTGGGTGGGCTGCGTGACCCGGCGATGGCCACAACCGCGATGCGGTTGGTTCGCGCTTCGGGATCAAACCCAGGGTTGTCCTCGTTCCTCGTCCAACCCTGGGCTGGGGGTCTCAACGCCGTTGGCGTTGGCGGGGCAAGAACCCAGCACGATGACAGGTTGAGTGGGACGAAACTGACCTTTCGGGAGGGGCAATGGGGCGGTCCGGCAGAGTGGACATGGAAGTCTGGTTTTGGAGGTGGCGTTCGAAGGGGGCAGGGTCGCTCTCCTTTCGGCGCGGTTCAGTTGGGTCGGCGGCCGGGATTGCGGCTGGCGGCTTGTTTGGGGTGAAGGCGGTGGCATGCCATGTGGATCGTGAGGTGGTCGTCATGGCTAGTGTTCAAGGGGGGCGGCTTCGTCGGATGGGAACAGTTTCCTTTTGCGTCTTTCTGTGATTTTTGACGCCAACCTCCTGGATTCGGGGCCAGAGGGGCTCACGCGAAGACGCGAAGACGCGAAGGGGGAAGTGGGACAGGAAGTGACCAAGACCGGATGCCATTCCATGCCTGTCTTGGTGTCTTTGCGTCTTGAGCGAAGCGGCCGTGAGAAATCCGCCCGAAGGGGGAGTTGCTGACCGGTGTGTGAAGTAGCGGGGAATCTGTCGCCCCGCTGGGGCTGGGTTTTCATGTGGGGACGGAACCCAGCGCTCACGCGCTGGGCTATCGTCTGTCGGCCCTCCGGGCCTGGGGCAACGGAGTGGGAAGGGCCGAAGGGGCCGAGGCGTATCGGGATCCAATCCGGTTCTTCCCCGTGAGATCTCGATACCGATGCCGATGCCGATCCCGATACCGACGCGTGCGGCGAGGGTTTGCCGGGCGGGTTCATCGTCCGCCGGGGGCGTGTCGGTTCGGCGGCTTCGTCGGATGGGAACAGAGTCCTTTTGCGACGTCTTGCGATTTTTGCGGCCATCTTTCTGGGATTGAGGCCAAAGGATCTCACGCGAAGGCGCGAAGGGGGAAAGGAACGAAGACCGGATGCCATTGCACGCCTGTCTTGGGGGCTTTGCGTCTTGAGCGAAGCGGGCGTGAGAATTCTGTCGATTACTTCACGAAGCGGGGAGGATGGACGGGACGTTCCGAGAGGGCGGCGAGGCGTTCGGCGAAGCGGCGGATGCCGTCGCGGGCCGGGGCATCCATGAGGTATTGGATGTAGCCGCCGAGGTAGGCCTGACGGAAGGGCAGGTCGTACTCGCTGCGCGAGGCGACGATGGAGGGGAGGGCGGCGAGGCCCTGCGCCGCCGAATCGAGGAGGAGCCTGCGGAGCGCCGTGGGGGAGTCCTTGCGCAGGACCCAGGCGGCGTACGTGAAGGGGAGTTGTTCCTGCGCCTGCCAGAGTTCGCCGAGGTCGAGCCAATGATGGCCGGTCGTTCCGGGGAGTTCGCTGGTGCCGCCGTTGGTGCGACGGAAGTCGATGGCGGGGTTCCCGATGAGCAGGACGTTGTCGAGGGACGGGGCGGAGGCGTAGTCGTTGAGGGGAACGAAACGCGGATGACAGCCGCATCGATCGAGCAGGACGCGGAGGAGGTTGACCGAGGTGCAGGAGGCGGGGTCGAGGTGGATCTCGCGGATCGCGGAAAGCGGTTGACGGTGGGCGAGCCCAACGCTGTAGACGGGGCCGCGGGAAAGGATGCCGACGCCATCAAGGATCTCGTGCGCGGGATGGAACAGGGCCTCGGTGATGGAGAGCAGGGCGGCGTCGAGTCGCCCGGCGTGCATCTCGACGGCGAGCTTCGAAGGCGGGAGCAGGACGAGGTCGTTGCCCAGCCCGTGGGTGAGGGGCAGGGCGTTGAGGTAGTGGACCGACCCGATACGGAAGGGGTGCGAATTCACGGGAGGTTCAGAAGGGATCGGGGTCACCGGATTCGTAGTCCGGGTGATCGGAATCCGTGGAGGTGGGGCGTTTCTGCCGGGGAGCGGCCGGGGAGGCGCCGCGTCGGGAGGGGGGCGGCGTGTTCCAGGCGGAGCGGAGGTTCCATTCCTCGAGGAGCGTGGAGGGCAGTTCGCCGATGAAGCGGCTGGCCTGCTGGAGACCTTCGGTGCCCTGGACGGCGCGGAGCAGGGGATAACAGAGGTAGAGCTCCTGCTCGGCGCGGGTGACGGCGACGTAGAAGAGGCGGCGCTCTTCCTCCATCGCGTCGGGATGATCGAGGGATCGATGGGTGGGAAAGAGTCCGTCGCAGAGCATGATCACGAACACGGCGTGGAACTCGAGTCCCTTGGCCTGATGCACCGAGGAGAAGCGGACGCGTTCGTCCTCATTGGTGGCGGCGCTGGCCTCGGCCTCGAGGTTGGACTGGAGTGCGAGCTGGCTGAGGAACTCGGCCGTCGAGGTGAACTGCTCGGCATAGGCGGCAAGTTGCGCGAGTTCATCGAGGCGGTTGCGGGGATTCTCGTAGTTCGATTCGAGGTAGTCCTTGTACCCGCTGTCGACGATGTGGCGGATGCACCGGCCGGGCAGGTCGCGGAACTCCGGTTTGCACAGTTGGGCCACGGTGGCGGCGAAGGCGGCCCAGGGGGCGGTGGTCTTGGCGGGCACGGCCTTGGTGAGCGCGCCGAGGACGGCGGGCAGGAAGTCGGAGGCCCGCGGTCCGTGCAGGTCGGGAGCAGGGGGCGTGTCGCCGCCGTCGTTGTCGGAAGGGGGCGGGGACGACGCCACGGCCGGGAGGTCGGCCATGCGCGGTTCCATGTGCGCGTTGAAGAGCGCCCAGAGTTTGTCGGCTCCCTTGCCGCCGATGCCGGGGAGCATCCGGACCAGTCGCTTGAAGGCGAGTTCGTCGCCGGGGTTGGCGACGAGCTTGAGGTGGGCGGCGATGTCCTTGATGTGGGCCTGTTCGAAGAAGCGGATGCCGCTGGTGATCAGGAAGGGGATGTTCCGGCGGGTGAACTCCATCTGCAACTCGAGCGCGTGGAAGTGGGACCGGTAGAGGATGCAGATGCGCTCGAGGGAGACGCCTTCATCGCGGAGTTCGAGCGTGCGTTGGGCGACGAAGGCGGCCTGTTCGGTGGAACTGAGCGCGGCGACGAGGGCCGGACGCGGGCCGGTGGGGCGGACGGCCTGGAGGGTCTTGTCGAACTGGCGGGTGTTGTTGCGGATGGAGGCGTTGGCGAGTGCGAGGATCTCCGGGGTGCTGCGGTAGTTGGTCTCGATCCGGAAGACCTGGGCGTTGGGGTGGCGCTTGGGGAAGTCGAGGATGTTGGTGAAGTCCGCGCCGCGCCACGAGTAGATGCTCTGGGAGTCGTCGCCGACAACCATGACATTGCCATGGGTGCCGGCCATGAGGTTGATGATGGCGGACTGGAGGTGGTTGGTATCCTGGTACTCGTCGACGAGGATCCATTGGAAGCGCTGCTGGTAGTGCACGCGCAGGTCCTCGTTCTGTTGCATCAGTTCCTTCCACAGGACGAGGAGGTCGTCGAAGTCCATGAGGCCGGAACGGCGCTTGCGGTCGCTGAAGCGTTTCCGGATGGCCGTGATTTCCTCGAGGATGGGTTCGAAGCTGGGGTGTTCCTCGGCGATGACCGTGGCGAGGGAACGCCCGGTGTTGAGCTGCATGGAGAAGATCTCGGCCAGGACCTCGGGCTTGGGAAACCGCGTTTCCTTCACGTCGATTCCCGAGTCGGCGATGCAGGCTCCGAGCAGGTCCTTCACGTCCTCGCGGTCGGCGATGGTGAAGTCGGGTCGATGCCCGAGTCGGTCGGCGTGGAGGCGGAGGAGCCGGAGCCCGATGGAATGGAACGTGCCGCCCCAGAGTTCGGGCTGGGCTCCGGAAAGGAGGTTGCCAACGCGATCCATCATTTCGCGCGCGGCCTTGTTGGTGAAGGTGAGGAGAAGGATGCGCTGGGGGCGGACGCCGTGTTCCAGCAACCATGCCACCCGGTAGATCAGCGTGCGCGTCTTGCCCGCGCCCGCGCCGGCCAGGACGAGTGCGGGACCCGGGCGTGCGGAGACGGCGGCGAGTTGCTGTTCATTGAGCTCGCCGGCGTAATCGATGCGGAGCTGGACCTCCGTCGACGGAGGGGTCTGGAGCACGTACTCACGCGACATGGGACGCACGGTAGGGGCGAACGGGGGAAGTTCAAAGGAGGGAGAGGGGTTGGGCCCAGCCTCCTGGCCACGATTGGTGGTAGCTGTCGAGGTCACGAGGCAGTGGAAGTGGGAGTTCGAAGTTTTTAGTTTCAAGCTTCAAGCCGGCTTCAAACTCCTTCCCTCAGCCTCCTCACGTCGTCTGCTACGACCGTAGCTGACGAGGTAACGAGGCAGTGGTTGGGAAGAGGTTTCCAGTTCCGAGTCTCCAGTTCCAGAAAGGAGCCTCCTTACGTCGGCTACGGTTGGGGAGGGTAGGTGACGAGGCAGTGGTCGAACCCTGCTTCCGCAACCTTTCGTCTGGCGGGGGGCGGGGAATGTCCGGAATGATCGGGATATGAAGACCGGCGTGCGATGGATGGCGACGATGGTGTTGTGCGGCCTGTCGCTGGTGTCGGGCACGGCACGGGCGGAACACCGGGCGACGTTCCTCGGGAATCCGTCGACGCGCTTTGCGGATCCGCTGGTGGCCTCGGAGGACCTGCGGTGGCGGTTCCGGGACCCGGCCCTCAAGCCTGATTTTGCGGAGGTCCTCCGCCAGTGGGGTTGGAAGGGTCGGATGGAGGACCTGTTCCGTGCGGCCGAGAAGGCGGAGATCGTTGCGGTCGAGATCCCGGTGGGCGGTCGCATGCCGTTCATGTCGACGCGGCGCGGTGGGCGTGCGGTGTGCCTGAAGGATGTGGTCTGGGTGGGGGAGAAGCCGGTGCCGGCGTTTGCGTTCACGTTTACGTCGCTGGGGCAGAGGTATCGCTGCGTGACGCCCCAGGCGTGCTCAAATTTCTTTCTGGAAGATCTGGGGCCGGAACCGAAGCCGGCGCTCGGCGTGGAGTGTTCCGCTCCGGCTGAACTGCTTCCCGGGCGTCCGATCCGGGTCTGCCTGACCGTACGGAATTCTGGCGATGGCCCGGAGTCCGGCGTGAAGGTGCGCCTGCCGATTCCCGAGGGGACCGTGCTTTCGGGTGCCACGGCGGGTGGGCGTGCCGAAGGTTCCGAGGTGGTGTGGGATGTGGAGACCCTAGGACCGGGAAGCCTTCAGGAGGTTTGCGCGATCCTGACCACCGATCGTCTGGGAACGTTCGCCTTCTCAGCGATTGCGCAGGGCGCCAAGTCGGCGGAGGCGAAGACCTCGTGTTCGACCTTCATCCGGGGTGTCCCCGCGATCCTGCTCGAGATTGTCGATCTGGAGGATCCGATCGAAGTGGGTGGCCAGGTCACCTACGTCATCCGCGTGACCAACCAGGGCTCGGCTGCCGGAACCAATGTCCGGGTGAAGTGCGTGCTGGCCGACAGTCAGGATTATGTGTCGGGGTCGGGAGCGACCGTGCTCGGTGTGGAGGGTCGGGTGCTGACCGCGGAGAAGATCCCGTCGCTGGCACCGAAGGACGTGGCCGAGTGGCGTCTGGTGGTGCGTGCCGCGAAGGAGGATGACGCCCGGTTCTCGGTGGAGTTGAGCAGCGATCAATTCGAACTGCCGATCCACGAGAACGAGTCCACAAGGCAGTATTGATGGGGACGAGTTGGAAGATTTCTGTCGCCCCTTCCGGGGCTGGGTGCCCATGGGGGGACGTAACCCAGCGCTCACGCGCTGGGCTATCATCTACCGGCCCTCCGGGCCTGGTGCGGGGAGCGGAAGCCAGGTCCCTTTCTGTTCGTGTGTTTTCCCAACTCCACCCTGATGACTTGATCAAGGAATCTGACGGGCGCGGAAAAGCTGGTGGCTCGGAGAATCTTGAGGTCCAACAGACTTTCGAGGCCACGGGAAGAGACGCAAAAAGGGGCGGCCGGATAACCGGCCGCCCCTGTGCATGGAAGGTTGCGGGTTGGCTTACTGGCCAACGATGCGGAAGAAGCCGGCGTCACCGTCCGCGGGCACCTCGACGCTGCGGTTGGAGGTGGTGCTGACGTCGACCCAGGTTCCACTGGTGGCGGCGGAACGCTTCTGGACCTTGAACGGCGCGTTGCCGCCGGCCCAGGTGAGGGTTACGCCGCCGGCCGACTTGGTGGTGCTGACCGTGATCGGCGTGGAGGCGATCGCGGACGGGGTGGGATCCTCGGCTGGGGCCGGGTGGGAGATGACGGTATAGAAGTTGAGCTCGCGCGGCGAGGTGGCGCCGAGTTCGGGCTTGTTCTCCAGGTTGATCTCACCCTTGGCGGCCACCAGGATCTGCTTGGTGGTCATGGCGACGCTCATCTGGAAGGTGCGGATACCACCGACGGGCGCCTGGTTGATGAAGGGCAGGAAGCTCGGCGTGAGCGCGCGGATCGAGGTGCCTTCGAGGGCGAGCACACGGGCGGCCACCTGCTGCTGCTCGTAGCCGTCCGGTCGGGCCACCCAGCTGACCACCACGCGGCCGAGGGCATCGGCCGCGACGTTGGCGCGGTCGAAGTCCCCGCGGAATCCACCTTCGGAAGCCTCGGCGGCGGCCACGTAGGTGCGCGTGCGGGCGTCAAAGGCGGCCACGCGGACGAAGGGTCCGGTGTTCACCTTGCCCGCCACGAACACGTAGGGCTGGTTGATGTGACCGGCGATGCGGGTGCCGTCGCCACGGCCGCGGTCGAAGCCTTCGCCCGACGTGGCCTGATCGACGGAACCGAGGGCGTTACCGGCGTTGTCATAGAAGTACAGGATGCCCGCGACGCGCGCGGCGAACCCACCCTTGAAGGGGGCGACGTTGGACCAGAAGTCGCCGTCGGCGACCTTGAAGGTTTCCTTCACGATCGTGCCGTCGGGCTTGATGACCGTCGCCACGGCGCAGTTGCCGTCGGCGCGGAACAGGCGGGAACGGTCTTCGACGACAATGGCGAAGTTGCCGTTGTCGAGACCGACGATGTCACCGCCGAAGCGGGTGTTCTGGTCCGAGGCCACCACGCCCGAGGTCCGACGGCCGTGGGCGGCGTCGAGAGCATCGGCGAGCGGGGTCTGGACGAGGGTGGTGGTGTTCAGGGAGAACGGCTGGACGGTGGCGTACCGGCTTTCGACGCCGCCCGCGGTCTGGCGGCTGTAGCCCGTGTTCCAGCGATTGCCGGAGTTGAGGGCCTCGAAGAAGTGCGGGGAGGCTTCGCCGCCGGCGACGAAGTTCACGGCACCGGGGCGGGTGTCGCCGCCGACGCGACCGGGGTTGCCATTCTGCCGGGAGGCGTTGACCTGCGCGAGGTAGGGAGCGCCATTGTCGGCATGGAAGGCTTCGCCGAGCTTGGCTGCGCCGCCCGTGGCGGGTTGCAGGGCAACGACGTAGCGCTGCTGGTCCGTCGTGCCATCCGCGAAGGCGTTGCCCTCGACCAGGAACGTGCTGGTGCCGAGCACGGAGGCGTTCGGCTCCCAGTTGCCGAGGGAGTCGAGTCCCTGGTTGATGACGGGCCGATCCGGCACGATGCGCGTCAGGCCGGCGGCCTCGATGCTGCCGGGCTTGACGGGGATCACGAACTGGCGGACCGCGACGGTGCGGACGTCGGGAACATCGGCGTTCCGGCTTTCCCAGGCGATCGCGATGGTGTCGTTGCGGAAGGCGATGCGCGGGTTGCGCGACTCCAGCAGGGCGTCACTTGGCATCTCGCGTTCGCTGACATAGAAGCTGCTTCCGAGGGGCGTGCCCTTGTTGTCGAACACCCGGGCGACGATACCCCGGGCAAAGCCGCCGGTGGCGACGACATCCGAGAAGGCCACCGCGACCCGGCCGAGGGAGTCAATGGCGACATCGCCACGACCGCCTCCGCCGATGGTGAGATCGTCGGCCACGGAGCGGCTCCAGCGGACGGTGCCGTCGGCATTCAGGACGGTGACGAGGACCGTGGGAACGCCCTCGGCGTTGTTGCCCGCGCCGAGGACGGCGTAGGCATCGTTGCCGTTGCCGGCGAAGCCGATGCCGTCACCGCGACCGCCGGTGGCGGCCACGGGGTTTCCGACGAGCGTGCCGAGGTCGATGTTGGTGGAGACGGTGGGCGTACCGGTGTTGTCGAACAGCCGGACCTTGGCGCGTCCGTCCGCTCCGGCGAAGCGGATGCCGAAGCCGTTCTTCGTGGACCCGAATCCGTGCCACATGTTCGCCTGCGTCTTCTCGGCGCTGACGAGTTGGGTGGCCTTCACCTCGTCGCCATTGGGCTTCACGATGCGTGCAACAACGTGCTGTGCTGCGGCGGCACCGCCGAACACGTCGACCAGGTCGGCGTTTTGCCGGCTTTCACCGACCACGACGATGTTGCCGGTGGACAGGTATCCCCAGTCACCGATGCGGACATTGCCGGGGCGTTCGGCCTCGGCGTCGGTGAGGCCGGAGACGATGCCGATCGGTGCGCCGGTGTTGTCGAGAAGCTGGACGGTGGGGTAGTCGCCGGCGTTGTCGCCGTTGGCGTCGTTTTCAATCGGGGCAAAGGCGACGACTTCGCGGGCGAGTTCGAAGGAGGTCGCACCCATGCCGATGCCGTCCCCGAACGGGTTGGCCTTGATCTTGGGACCCCAGCTGGTGCGGGCGGGGGTGGGGCTCTTGTCAGCCCGGAAATAGGAGAGGAAGCGGGAATTGACCGTGAGGCCCGCGAAGAGGGGATCGATCGTGGCGATATCCGCGAGCGGGGTCAGGGGTTGGCTGGTGCCGTCGAGCAGGGTCCAGGTGGCCTGCAGGTCGTTGAGATCGGAACCGTCGTCCTCCCAGCCGACAATGACATTGCCGTTGCGGGCGATGCCGATGCCAAGGCTTTCCGTGGATCCGTTGTTGATGCTGTTGCCGTCCTGCGTGTTCAGGAACACGGTATCGGAGACGGGTTGGACGCCGCCGGCCTCGGGGGCGGCCGGAACGGTGGCTTGGGCGAACGCACTGCAAGAACCCAGGCAGAGGCCGGCGACGGGAAGCCAACGGCGAAGCTTGGATTGGGATTTGGACTGCTTCATGCGGATATACCTTTCTGGTATCCCCGGATGGGCATGGACCGTCCCGGCGGTGGCAACAAGCCGACGAGGCCAGGCAGAAACCAGATACTTCCGGGGAGTCTTCGGACAATGCCACGGTTCCATAACCCGGTGCCATCCCATGGTTGGAGTATTTGGAGTGGAGGGGGGCGGGTCTTGACTCAAGGCTTGTCCTCCGGTCGCGGGTTTCCCAGCCTCCGGCCGTTCCAATTCGGGAGATCCTCCGGGGTGGAACATCCATTGCGACGATGAACCTGGTTCCGAAACCTGCCTATCCGTGGCCCGGAGTGATCCGGCGCTATGCTGATTTCCTTCCTGTCACGGCGACGACGCCGGTGGTGACGCTGCTCGAGGGCAACACGCCGTTGGTGCCCGCGCCCGGTTTTGTCCGTGCCATTGGCGGGCGGTTCGAATTGTACCTCAAGTACGAGGCCTTGAACCCGACCTGTTCGTTCAAGGATCGGGGGATGACCATGGCCATCACGAAGGCCCTGGAGCGCGGAGCGAAAGCGGTGGTCTGTGCCTCGACGGGGAACACGTCGGCCTCGGCCGCGGCCTATGCGGCCCGTGCCGGGTTGAAGTGCGTCGTGTTGCTGCCGGAGGGAAAGATCGCCTTGGGCAAGCTGGCGCAGGCGCTGATGTACGGGGCGACGACGGTTTCGATCCGGGGCAATTTCGACGATGCGCTGCGGATCGTGCGCGAGTTGGGCGAGACCGGTTTGATCGAGGTGGTGAATTCCATCAATCCGGTGCGGATCGAGGGGCAGAAGACCGCGGCCTTTGAGATCTGCGATGCGCTGGGCGATGCGCCGGACTTCCATTTCCTGCCGGTGGGCAACGCCGGAAACATCACGGCCTACTGGCGGGGTTTCAGCGAATACCTGAATGCCGGGAAGGCGGACACCCGCCCGCGGATGATGGGTTGGCAGGCCGCAGGAGCGGCTCCGATCGTACTGGGGCATCCCGTGGAACATCCCGAGACGGTGGCCACGGCGATCCGCATCGGGAACCCGGCCTCGTGGCAGGGTGCGCTGACGGCGGCGGCGGAATCGGGCGGAGCGATCCGGTCGGTGACGGATGAGGAGATCCTCCATGCCTACAAGTTGCTGGCGCGGACCGAGGGACTGATGGTGGAACCGGCGTGCGCGGCTCCGCTGGCGGGGTTGATCCACGCGGTGCGGGCCGGGGAGATCCCAGAGGGCAGCCTGGTGACCGCGACGATGACCGGTCACGGATTGAAGGATCCGGACACGGCGATCCGTGTGGCCGGTTTTGAACCGATCATCACGGACGCGACGCGGGAGGCGGTGGCGTCGGCGATCGGGCTGGGTTGAGGTTGGCGGGGCGACGAGGACGTCGCCGCCCCGAACCGTTTTCAAATGGCTCAGAGTTCGGTGGTGGCGGCCTTGCGGAGACCCATGCGCAGGGGGACCGCGCCGGCCAGCGCGCTGAAGAGGACGAAAACGGTCCAGGCAGCCATGGCGCGTCCGGGGTGGGATTCGTTGTCGCGCCATCCCCACGGTGAACCGACGCCGAGGACGACCACGGATGTGAGGATGTAGAGGAAGCTCAGGACGAGGCAGAAGGTGCCGCCGAAGCCGGAAACGATCTTGGAGGGATTGGTTTCGCGGAAGTTGGGGTAGAGGACGCCGAGACCAACGGCGATGCCGTTCAGGGTGAAGGTCATCAAGGTGGTGGCACCGGCGAAGAAGACGATCCGCGGCCATTCGAGGCGGAGGAGGTTTCCCGAGAGCACGGTAAGGGAGACGGTCAGGACGAGGGCGGTCAGGGTGGCCAACCAGAACTTGATGCGGACGGCCCGGGCGAGGCCCAGCGGGGCCAGGCCAACGAGCCAGACGCGCCGGCCTTCGAGGGAGAACTGGGGGAAGACGAAACGCGTCGTGATCGTGGCCACATTGAGGGCGCAGGCACCGAGGTTCAGGAACGAAACGAGGCTGATCCAGAACTGGGAGTCCAGCTGACGGGTGAAATGGCGCAGGTTGATGATGTAGACCGTCAGCAACCCGAAGAGCAGCACCGATTGCCCCCACTGGGTGGTGTCGCGCCAGAACACGCGGATGTCCTTGGCGATGATGGCGCGGGCGTCGGGCGGGAGGCGCAGCATCTGGAGCAGACGATCCAGATGGTCGGACGGGGTCCAGCGCGCCAGTGGTTGCGGGGGCTGGGAGCCTTCCGACGGTGAGGATTCGGCGAGGAACGAATCGCGAAGGAGCAGGGCCATCGAACGGCGCCGCTCCTCGAGTCGGCGGAACCACGCCCATTCGGCAAAGACGCTGCTCCGGCTCTGGACCGAGGAGGCGGCGGAATAGAAGGGACGGCCGAGGAAGAGGGCGGCTAGGCGCGAGAGCAGGAGCGCATTGCTGAGGAGGACCAACGCGAAGAACCCGGCGACAGGCAGGGCGCCTTCAGCCCAGTTCTGGACCGCCGCACTGAGCCAATAGCTGGGGAGCACGGGCGACTGGGCGAAGCGGGTGTTGACGAGGAGGCGATCGATCACCGCCTGGATCCGGGCTTCGAGCTGTTCATCGGCGACGGGTTCGGGGCGGAAGCGCCAGGCGACCAGCAGGATGAAACCAACGACGGCACAGAGCGCTGTCAGTTGGAAAGCCTTCCGGTCGAGATGCCGGGCCAGCGTGACCGCCGCGGCGGCTCCGGCGACACCCGGGATCACGAGGAAGATTCCCACGAAGACGAAGGTGACGGGGTAGAAGTGCCACGCGACGTTGTTCGAGATTCCGTACGCCGCGAGCAGGGGGGCGATGAGGAAGAGGAAGGCCCACGAGGCGAGCAGGCTGCTTTCGATGAGTTTCCAGCGGACGACGGATTCCACCGGGACGGGCGCGGTCAGGAGGAACGCGGTCTCGCGATTCCGGAAGAGGTTCGTGTACGCGATGACGAGGTTGGACAGCAGCAGGAGGCTGAAGAGGAAGGCGAAGAGCAGGAAGAGCAGTCGCTCCACCAGCAGGGAGCCGAGGCCCGGGAAACGTCCGATGAACCGGAGCCCGAGGTCGAACAGCAGGAAGGACAGGACCAGATACCCCGACAGGAAGGCGGCGATGACGCCGACGAGAAGGCGGGATTCGTGGCGGAGGGCCAGGAGGCGTCGCCACGAACTGAGGGCGTTGACCCGGATCAGCAGGGCGAGAGGCGAGGGAAACCGGCTCATGCAACGGGGGTGGGTTGCTGGCGTTCGCCTTCGGTGATGGAGAGGAAGGCGCGTTCGAGGGCCCCGTCGGTTCCCGCCTTCGAATGCAGTTCGGCAGGGGTGCCCACCGCCACGAGCCGGCCGCGATGGATGATGCCGACACGGTCGGCCATCTCCTCCGCAACGCTGGTCTGGTGGGTGGACAGGAAGACGGTCATGCCGCGCTGGGCGCGTTCGCGCAGGGTGTCCTTGACCACACGGGCATGGTGGGGATCGAGGCCGACCATGGGTTCATCGATGACGAAAACCTCGGGGTCGTGGAGGAGGGCGGAGGTGATGGCGACGCGCTGGCGGGTGCCGTGGGAAAGGGATTCGATCGGTTTGTGGAGCCATTCCTCGAGCTGGAAACGCGGGATGAGATCCGCCGCCGCCCGCCGGATGTGGTCGTCGTCCATCAGGAAGAGCTGTCCTGTGAACCGGAGGAATTCCCAGGGGGTGAGCTTGTCGTAGAGGAAGGGGAAGTCAGGGACGTAGGCGAGGCGTCGACGGGCTTCGAGGGGCTGTTGCTGGACATCGAATCCAGCGACCCGGGCGAGGCCCTGGTTCGGGCGCATCAGACCGACCAGGATCTTGATGGTCGTGGTCTTGCCGGCGGCATTGGGACCGAGGACGCAGAAGAACTGCCCCTTGGGCACGGTCAGGGAAATCCCGTCCACGGCCCGGACGTCCCCGAAGTGTTTGACCACGTCGACCAGTTCGATCATGTGCGGGGGAACAGTGTCCTGCGTTGGGCGGAGGCGCCAGCGTGGGGTTGGCTTGAATCTTGAAACTTCAAAGTTGGGGTTTCATCCACGGCCTCCTGACGTCGTCTGCTACGATTGGGAGGTGGCTGACGAGGTCACGAGGCAGTGGTTGGACCGAGCCTCCTGACGTGGGCTGCTAGGCTCGAGAGGTGTAGACCTTTCGGTTTCAGCTGCACGCGGGACGTGACAGGCGGGCGGGGGAGACGTTTACTCCGCGGCCGGCGATGATACTTCCGCAGTTGCTGTGGCGGTTTGCGAAGCACCGGGATGACCCGGTGTTCTATTCCATGCAGGCGACGGACGCGATCCGATGGCTGCAGGCCCGCGGGGTCCGGCTGGGAGCGGGAGTCCGGGCGCTGGACCTGGGCTGCGGCCATGGGGTCTTCGGCGGGGAATTGCGCAAGCTGGGCTGCGAGGTGGTGTTCGCGGACGAGACCAATTACCTGCTGCCGGAACATCGGGAGGCTCCGTTCCTTTCGGTGAACCTGGACCGGGATACGTTGGATGGGCTGGGGCGGTACGACCTCGTCATCTGTTCGAACGTGATGGAGCACCTGGCGGAGCCGCGTCAGTTCCTGAAGCGGGCGGAGGGGCTGCTGACGCCCGGCGGCCGGCTCTACCTGAGTTGGACGAATTGGTTGTCGCCGTGGGGTGGGCACGAGTTTTCGCCGTTGCATTACCTGGGGCCACGGTTGGGCCCGGCGATCTTTGACCGTTTTGCGGCGAAGCGCTTCCATCATCCGGGAAAGAACCTGTTCATCACGCACATCGGGCGGACGCTGGGGTGGATCCGGAACGATGCGCGGTTGGAAGTGGAGGCGATGGGGCCCCGCTATTACACGGAGTTGGGGTTCCTCATGCGGTTGCCGGGGCTGAGGGAGTTCCTGGCCTGGAATTGCGCACTGCTGTTGCGTCGCCGTTGAGGAGATCGGTTCCCGGCTTGGTTTGCCGACGGGCTTGTCGCAGGGTGTGGGGAATGACCGACGCCCGCAACGCCAGTGGTGAACGCCGCCTCAACATTGGATGCGGCCTGGATATCCGTCCGGGCTGGGTCAACCTCGACATGATCGACTACGGCGGCAACACGCTGACGGACCTGACGAAATATCCGTGGCCGTTTCCGGAGTCGCACTTCGACGAGGTTCTCGCGAGCCACATCCTTGAGCACCTGCCGAACTTCAACGCGGTGATCACCGAGATCTGGCGTGTGTCGAAGCCCGGTGCGCTCGTGGTGGTGCGGGTGCCATTCTTCCTCAGCACGAAGTATTTTTCCGAACCGGACCACCGGACCCCGTTCGGGATCCGGTCGTTTGACAACTACGAGGACGTGACGGGGCGGACCTTGCGCTTCTACGAGAAGTGGAAGCTGGGGCACCGGACGAACTACAACTCACCGGCGCGGTTCCGGGTGGAGGAGAAGCGGTTTCACGTGTCGAACTTCCCGGTGCTGCGATGGCTGGGGGCGATCATCAACCTGGAGCCCGTGATGTACGAACGCTTCCTCGCGACGTGGTTCACGCCGGAAGAGGTGTGGTTCCGGTTGCGCGTGGTGAAGCCCGAGTCGACGGCGCCGGGTCAGAGCGCGAGGTAACGCCCCCACGGCACGAGGATCATCAGCGCTGAGGCGGCCCAGCCGGCGCGGTTCAGGGCAGGAAGCCGGCGCTCGGGCCAGAGGGCGGCGAGCACGCCGAAGGGGAAGCCGAGAAGGAATCCCAAGGCGTGGACGAGGATGTCGCCCTGCGGGCTGGTGCCGATCTGGAGGAAGAGGATGGCGGCCGCCATGACGGTCGGGGCGACCCACCGGGTGGCCTTCCATCCATGGCGCCAGAGTCCGACGAGATTCGCGGCGAGCATTCCAACACCCGCCATGACAACACCCGACGCGCCGAGTCCGGTGTATTCGTGGCCTCGGATGAGGAACGCGACCTCGTTGGCCGCGGCCCCTGCGGCGAGGGTTCCCGCGGTGGCAATCCCGGCGCCGTAACGTCCCATGGCGAGGCCGAGAACCGGGCCGCCGAGAACGGCATTCATGGCGAGGTGACCGGCATCCGCGTGGAGCCAGGTGGCGGTGAAGGTGCGCCACCACTCGCCCTGGCGGACAGCCTCGGTCTGGAAGAGGGCCCGCCGCATGCCAGGCCCACCGCCCGCGTGGAGAAGGGCGATGATGAAGACCCAGACCAGCGCGGCCCAGTGGAGGTTGACCGTGGAACCGGGAACGTGAACGCGCCATTCCCATCCCTGGTTTTCACGTAGGAACTGGCGGAGGATGTTGCGCGCCCGTTCGAGATCCGATTCGGCGACGACGAGTTGCCATCGACGGCTTCCCGGGTGTTGCTGCAAGGAGACCTCGATGGCCTGACTGGTGAGGACGAGACTCCAGTCCATGGCCTGCCGCTCCGAGCGGGCGGGGATGGTGGCGGTGGTTGCAGCGGCGGTCTCCGTCATGGGCGGGTAAGTTCGGATGCGGCCCGACGGAGGCAAGTTTCTCTTTGGATTGAGCGAGCGCCGGGTGGGGGCACCCGGCCTTCAGGTCCTCTGGAACAACTGTCGGATGATGTCCTCGATGGGGACCTCCTGGATGTCGATGTCGAGGATGGGCAGTTCGTCCAGGAGGGCCTTGCACGCCGGGATGACGCGGTCGCGCTTCACCTTCAGTCGGAGGGCGCCGGGGCTGGATTCCACGACTTCCCCGTAGCGTGAGGCGTCGGCCGGGGCGGCCGCGGGAAGGAAGGATACCGTGACGAGCTTGAAGTCGGCAAAACGGTCCAGGACATCGGCGAGGTGCCCGTCGAAGAACAGGCTGCCGTGATCGATGATGATGACGCGTTCGCATAGTTCCTGGATGTCCGCCATGTAGTGGCTGGTCAGGACGATGGTCGTACGGCGGGTGCGGTTGTGTTCGCGGAGGAAGTCGCGGACGACGCGTTGGGAGACGACGTCGAGACCGATGGTGGGTTCGTCGAGGAACAGGACCTTGGGTTGGTGGAGGAGGGCGGCGATGAGCTCGCACTTCATCCGTTCCCCGAGCGAAAGTTCGCGGACCGCGGTGGAGAGCTTGTCACCGACCGAGAGCATGGCGGAGAGCTCATCGACGGTCTTCCGGAACTGTTCCTGGGTCAGTCCGTAGATCCGGGCGTTGAGCTCGAGGGAGTCGTAAGCCGGAAGGTCCCACCAGAGCTGGTTCTTCTGTCCCAGCAACAGTGCGAATTGCCGACGGTATTCGTCGCGGCGTTCCCATGGGATGCACCCGAGGACGCGGGCGGATCCCGCGGTAGGATGGAGGAGGCCGGACAGCATCTTCAGGGTGGTTGTCTTCCCCGCGCCGTTCGGGCCGAGGAACCCGACGAACTCCCCTTCCTCGATGGTGAATCCGACGTCCTTGACGGCGTGGACGGACTCGTACTTGCGGCTGAAGAGACCGCGGAAGGCACCGCTCAGGCCGGGCTCCTTCTTGTAGGTCCGAAACGATTTCGACAACCCCTGGACCTCGATGGCAGGCATTTTCAGGACTTTCGGCCGAGGCTGGCGATGGCGGGCTTCAGGACCCACCCATGGGCTTCGAGTGCGGCCTGGGCGGCGGAGCGGTCTGCTCCGGTCAGTTCGCAGACGATCCGGACGGCCCGGTCGCGCAGCTTCACGTTGGAGGGGTTCAGGTCGACCATGAGGTTTCCAACGACCTTGCCGAGCCGGACCATGGAAAGGGTGGTGACGATGTTCAGGACCAGTTTCGTGGCGGTCCCTGCCTTGAGTCGGGTGGAGCCGGTGAGGATCTCCGGACCGGTGTCGATCGCCAGGAGCAGGTGGGGCGGTCCGCCCTTGAGTCGGGCAAGGTGCGGATTGAAACAGAGGAGTGCGGTGAACGCGCCACGGGCCCGGGCGGCGTGCAGGGCTCCCCAGACGAATGGAGTGCGGCCACTGGCGGCAATGCCGATGAGGACATCCCGTTCGCTGAGGCCGCGGTTGTCGATGGCGGCGGCACCGGCGGTTGCGTCGTCTTCGGCTCCTTCCACCGCGGAGTGGAGGGCGCGGAAACCGCCGGCCATGATTCCCTGCACCCACTCTGGAGGCGTCCGGAAGGTCGGCGGGCATTCGCTGGCATCGAGGACGCCGAGGCGTCCGCTGGTGCCTGCGCCGGCGTAGAAGAGACGTCCGCCGGAACCGAGCGACTTGGTGACCTCCTGGATCAGTCGGGCCAACGCCGGACGATGGGATCGGAGGATTGCGGGGAGGCGTTCGTCCTCCGCCAGCATGAGGTCGATGGCCGCGTTCACCGACATGCGGTCGAGGCGGGTGCTTGCCGGATTCCGCCGTTCCGTTGGGGACATTTCCCTCGAAGCAGGAATCGCAAACGTCGGTTGGGGTGGCGCTGGCAGCAGGGGGCGGGAGCCTGCGGTTGGAATCGTCGGAACGTCACGCATCGCCCTGTGCGCCATGACCACGGCGCCCCACGCGGATTCCCGGACCAATGGATGAACACGGGATCCGGGACGCACCTTCCGGATGCGGCTTGCGATGCGACGGGCAAACGCTTGCTGCTTGAGGACCACGCTGCCCGCGAAGACGAAATCGGTGGAGTTGCGACCCAGCTTCCGGGCGCACGCCAAGGCGTCTTCGGCGAGGGCGGCTTCAGTGTCGGCCAGGACCGCCTTGGCCACACGATCCCCTGATTCGGCGGCGGCGAAGACGTGGGGTGCCAGCGCGGCCACCTCGGACTTGGAGGCCCCCTGCATCCACGCGATGAGGTCGTTCGGGGCGTTCAGCAGGGTCGAGGTGAGGGCGCGCTGCCCGAATCCGCACCACTGGCCGGTGTGATCCAGGTGATGGGCGGCGGCCCTGAGGGCTCTATGGACGATGTCGTAGGCGCTGCCACGATCGCCCAGTTGGTGTCCCCACCCACCGACCTTCGCGGTGCGGCCCTCAGGATCGCGCCCATAACAGCAGGATCCGGTGCCGCTCAGCAGGATGACCTTGGCGTGCGTGGGGGCATCGTCGGTCAGGTTGGCGGCGGACAAGGCGGATTCCAGGTCGTGGTCGACCTCGCTCGGGCAACCCGGCCAGACCCTGGCGAGGATGTTGCGGACGCGGGCAATGTCCTGGGTATCGCGGACACCGGCCATTCCGACCCCCACCGCCACCACGCCCGAGGCCTGTGAGGCAATCTCCGAGAAGCGTTGATGCAGCTCGTCATCCGACACCAGGCGGAGGTTGCAGGGGCCCGATTCGATCCGTTGGAGAAGGGTGAAATCCGGGGAAGCAGCGATGGCGACCGTTCGGGTTCCCCCGCATTCCAGCCCGAGAATCACCCGCTCCGGATGGGCGTTGTTGGAGTCCGGGGTCAAAGGACGACGACCTTGATGTTCGAGATGGCAGGATCCGCGGCGAGTTCGTCGAGGCACGCCTTGGATGGGGTGCTGTCGAGTTCGAGGGCCGTGAGGGCCTTCCCACCGATCGTTTCGCGCCCAAGGCTCATGCTGGCGATGTTGACCTGATGCCGGGCCAGGACCGTTCCGAGCTTGCCGACGATTCCGGGTCGGTCCTCGTTGTTGAGCAGGAGCAGTGTCCCGGTGATGGGGATCTCAACGGGGGTGGAGTAAAGCCGGACGATGCGGGGATTGTTCGGGGAACCGAAGAAGGTGCCGCCGGCCGACAGGACCTTCTCGGACCCGTTGAACAATTGGACGTGGAGCCACTCGTTGAAGGTGACGGCTTCGTCCGAACGCTTTTCCTCCACCGCGAGGCCGAGCGACGCGGCGGCGCTGCGGACATTGATGTTGTTGATGTCGGCCACCGCGCTGTGACGCAGGTATCCACGGAGGACGGCCCGGGTGATGGGATCGGTCTGTGGCAGCTCGCGGGCCCGCCCACCAAAGGTGATGTGGACGCGGTCGGCCGGGGAGGTGATGAGTTGGCCGAGGAGCGAACCGAGCTTCTCGCCGAGGGTGAGGTACGGTTTGACGAGTTCGAAGGTCTTGGCATCGACGCCTGGGAGGTTGACGGCGTTGCGGACCTCACCGGTCAGGAGGAAGGCGGTGATGATCTCGGCGACTTCAAGTCCGCACTTTTCCTGGGCTTCCTCGGTGGAGGCTCCGAGATGCGGGGTCAGGACGACGTTGGGCAGGGTCCGGAACGGATGGTCCGCGGCGAGGGGTTCGACCACGAAGACGTCCAGTGCGGCGCTGCCCACCCGGTTGCTCTGCAAGGCTGTGACGAGGTCCGCTTCATTGATGATCTCGCCACGGGCGCAATTGACGATACGAACGCCGGGCTTCATGCGGGCGAAGGCATCGGAGTTCAACATGCCGCGGGTTTCAGCCGTCACTGGCATGTGGACGGTGATGAAATCCGCCTCCCGGTAGACGCCATCCGGGTCGGAGACGGCTTCGATGCCGAGGGCGCGGGCGCGGGCATCATTGAGGAAGGGGTCGTAGGCAACGACCCGCATTCCGAAGGCGAGGGCCCGCTTGGCAACTTCGGTTCCGATACGCCCGGCACCCAGGACGCCCAGCGTCTTTCCGAAGAGTTCGGTGCCCTGATAGAGCTTCCGGTCCCATTTCCCGCAGGTCATGGAACCGTGGGCGGCGGGGATCTTGCGCGCAAGCGCCCCAAGCATGAAGAAGGTCAGTTCGGCGGTGGTGATCGTGTTGCCGCCCGGAGTGTTCATGACCACGACCCCGCGTTGGGTGGCAGCTTCCACATCCACGTTGTCGACACCCACCCCCGCACGGCCCACGACCTTCAACAGGGGCGCCGCTTCCATGAGCGCGCGGGTCACCTTGGTCTCGGACCGGACCACCATGGCTTCGACATCCGCCATGAGGGGGATGAGTTCGCTTTCTGGAAGCCGCTTGGGCAGGACGGTGACCCTGAATTCGGGCCGAGCCTTGAAGAACTCGATGCCGCGTGGAGAGATGGGATCGCAGACGAGGACGTGCATAGTTACGGGCGGCGACGGTAGGAACGACCCGGGGCAGGGTCAACCCCGCCCTCGAAAAGGTATCGGAAGGGCAGCCGCATGGGCTGCCAGCGCAAGGCCTATTCGCCCACGGGGGCATCGAACACGGGCAAAGGCGGCGGCGGTGGAATCACACGACCGTTGATGACGCGTTCCTGACCCGGCTGGATGACTGGGGCAGACGAGGGAGTCTGGGATCCATTGCCATCGGTGCGGGCGCGGCGCGAGGGGAGCGTGGGGTATATACCCCCGGATGCCGGGGCTGCCATGCTGCCACCGGCGTCCCCGGCGCCGGAGCCAACCATTGCGGGAACAGTCATGTTACCTGCGGGATTTGCGGTATCGGTGACTCCACCCCGCCCGATGACGGTCGGACCGCCGCCTCCTTGGTTGAGGTTCACGACGCCGGTGGTCACGGGGGCTGGAATCGCCCCCGGCGCCCCGGGTTGGGCCGGCGCCCCGGGGGCACCCGAGGGTTTGGCACCGTTTTCCTTGAAATTCAGGGTGTACTCCTGACCTGCGTTGCGGATCTTGGCCGTCTCGTTCTTCTCGTCGATACCCAGGATCTCGATGTCGTCCTGCACATCGCCTTCCTCCATGTCATGATAGGAAGGGGCCTTGCTTCCGGGAGCGCTGATCTGGAGGTAGACCTTCTTGCGTCCCTGCCAGAGCGAAAAGCCGGTCAGTGTGACATTGGACGGAACCGGAGGCGGGGGCGGCGGGGTGTCGACGACGGGCTCCGGCGGAAGGGGAGGATCCTTGATCCCGAAGGCATTCCGCGCGGCGATCAGGCGGAACGGATTTCCGTTGGTGGGTGTGGACGTGGCGGAACTCCCGGCCGGACTCCCCACCTCAACCGAAGGCACTGCGGCCGCCGTGGCGGTTGTATTGCTGGCGCCGGTGTTCTGGACGGGCGGGGTGGATCCCTTGGAATCCTCAGCCTGGGTGCTGGCACTCGTGGTTCCGAGGAGCACGAGGCCGGCGATGGTGCCATGGAGACGGCGCAGCATGGGGCGAGAATGACGCACCCGGATTGAAACACCATCCGGAATTGGAGGTTGCAAGCGAAGTGCGGGTGTGAGGAAATCAAACAAGAGAAAGCCGAATTGAAAACCTGCGTTGATTTCCAAAAATGCAGTTGACGGCGAGGGGTTCACTTCGGCAGGCTCTGATCACACACGGAAGTTTATTAGCCAATCCATGAGAACTAACGCTCTTCTCCTCGCGGCCGCAGTTGTGGCCGGTGGTTCTCTGCTCGCGCAGACGACCTCGAAGAACATCGTGGGCTACGTCAACAAGACGGTGCCCAAGGATCAGTTCGTCCTGATCGCCAATCCCCTGAACAACGGTGGAAACACGGTTGCTGAGGTGATCAAGATCAGCGGTGACATCACCCTGTATCACTTCGGTGCGACCGGCTTCACCTCCTCCCTCACCCTTGGTGGCGAGTGGATCGAAGGTGGAGACGTGGTTGTGGCTCCTGGCGGTGGCTTCTTCGCCACGGCTTCGGGCGCTGACGTGAAGATCACCTTCGTCGGTGAAGTTGCCGTTGGTAAGACGGTGAGCATCCCTGCTGGGTTGTCCATCCGCTCCTCCGCTCTTCCCCAGGCTGGCAAGCTCGACGCTCTCGAGTATCCCGTCGGCGACGAGACGATCTACCAATACAGCAACGGCTATGTTGCCACCGACGCCCTCGGCGAGTGGTTGGGTGACGCTCCGACGGTTGGTGTTGCTGAGTCGTTCTTCGTGTTGAACAACGGCCAGGGCAAGACCTGGACCCGTTCCTTCACGATCAACTGATCTGGTTTTCGACCCCACACTAGATACCACCTATGAACAAAATCCAACTGTTGGTTGGCGCTGCTGGGCTTCTCGCCTCGGCTTCGCTCTTCGCTCAGGGCCAGTTCAACTTCAACAACCTCTCGGGCAGCCGCCCCAAGGTGTTCGGTGTTGACGGCACGACCCCCATCGCCGGCGCGAACTACCTGGTCGACATCCTCGTCAAGAACCCGTCCACCGGGAACTACGAAGGCATCCAGAAGTCGGGCGCTGCCTTCACGGGCGTCGCTCCGCTGACGGGCAGCAATGCCGGTCTGTTCTCTGGCGGCGTTCTGACCATCCCGTTCGTCGCTCCTGGTGGCACGGCTGATGTCCGTGTCCGCGCTTGGGACGTGACCTCCGGCGCGAGCTACGATGCCGCCACGATCCGTGGCAGCGTTGAGTTCTCGATCGCCTCCCTCGGTGGCGGCACGCCTCCGGCTCCTCCGGCCTCCATGGCGAACTTCGCGAGCTTCAGCGTCGCGGTTATTCCCGAGCCCTCGACCTACGCGCTCGCCGCGCTCGGTCTCGGTGGCTTGCTCCTGTTCCGCCGCAAGTAATTTGGATTGGCTTCACAGGGCCGTCTTCTTCGGAAGACGGCCCTTTTTGCGTTATCAGGGTCAGGGACCAGCGGCTGTTCCGGTAATCGGCCTGAGGTTCGCGGTTTCTGGACCCACGGATATCAACCTGGCACCGGCGGATCATTCATCCTTAAGTCGGCAGTTTCCTCGACCACGGATTTCACGGATTTCACGGATGGACGAAGCTGGAATGGAGGTTTTCCTCGTGGCAGGCCGCTCACCTTGCAGGAGTACGACACGTCCAACCCCAATCCCTGCTCATCCGTGTTATCCGTTCAATCCGTGGTTTCAACTGCCTTTTCCAGGTTCATCCGCAGGTGGCACTGATGGTGGAAATCGAGGGGGCAGAAATGCCAGCACCCGACGCTCGCGTAGGTGTCAGCTGAAGATGAGTGGCAGGCCCGTTTCCGCCGAGTATCCAAGTCCTCGACGCCATCATCGCTTCCAATGGCAGATTCAGAGTTCGAACTTCGCCATCCCGGTTTGATTTCCAGCAGAGGACCTGCGGCTGCGCTCGTGATCGGATTTTGATGGCCCAAGTCCTTGACCGATTCCGGAATGGTCGCTAGAAGACTCCCTCCAATACGGCGCGTTCGTCTATCGGCTAGGACACGGCCCTCTCAAGGCTGAAAGATGGGTTCGATTCCCATACGCGCTACCAATTTTCCGCCGCTGGTGACCCCAGCGGCGTTTCCATTATGAGACCGATCCTGTGCGGCGCGACCGCGCTACTCCGCGGGTTTGGGGTTCTTTCCTTGGGATGGATGATTGCCTCCCATGAGATCAGGGCTGAGGACAGCACGCAGATTGCTGTCGAGACCGTACGTCGCTTGAAAGGGGCCGACCTCTCCGGCAATGCGAACCTGAGGGCTGCGGTGGAGCGTGTGGTGGATCAGGTGCGTGGGAAACCCGAGATGGTCGAGTTGATCCGGGACCTTGATCTGAAGCATCGGGTTCCCGAGCTTCTGGAGTACCTCAAGCGGAATCCCGCAGAGGACTCGGCGGTCGATGCGGCCCGGTATGTGGCCAGGGTGGATCCGAAAGCGTTGAAGAAGATCCTCGCTGAGGAAGCGGTGCCTGCGGCTTTGGTATCGGCGATCGGCCGGGTGGGAGGTGAGGACGTCGAGGAGGCTTTGGTGGATGTGGCCAGATCTGCCAATCGCCCCCTTCCGCAGCGGGAAGCCGCGGTTGGGGCATTGATGGCGAGTGAGGCGGGAGCTGCACAGGTGCTGCGATTACTGGAGTCCAAGGGCCTGAGTGGAGAGCCTGCGGTGCGGGTAATCCGTGAGCTCCAGAAGGTCCGATGGCCTGAGATCCGTTCCGCGGCGGGGCGACTCGCAGGCGCTGAGGTGGGGCGGGGGGCGGATGCTGGGAAGTTCGACAAGACGCGTGTGCTCCAGATGGCTGGAGATGTGCGTCGGGGATCAGAGATTTTTCGGCGCCCGGGGCTGGCTTGCCTGACCTGCCATCAGGTCGGGAGAGAGGGGGCTGATTTCGGACCGCGACTGGGTGAGATCGGTGGGAAATTGGGTAAGGAGGCCCTGTATGATGCGATCGTTGATCCCAGTGCCGGAATCAGCTTCGGATATGAAGCTTGGTTGGTTGGCCTGAAGGATGGCGAAGAAGTACTTGGCTTGATTTCCTCGGAGACCGACATGGAACTGGTTCTGAAGGTTGCGGGTGGTCAGGTGCTCCGGTACCCGAAGAGCGAAGTGCTTCGCCGTGAGAAGCAGGTGCAGTCGGTGATGCCTGTGGGGTTGCAGGAGGGGCTGTCGGCACAGGATTTTGCGGATCTCTTGAGCTATCTTGCGGCCTTGAAGCCGGTGGCGCCGTGAGAGGCTTGAAGATGCCATGATTGCCCGGGTCACGCTCGAGATCGCTGTCCGCAAGGAGTTCGATTATCTGATCCCGGAGGAGTGTGCGGGCCGCATTGAGGTGGGCACGCGGGTGAAGGTTCCTTTTGGTCCGCGCCTGGTCCTGGGGGTGGTGACTGCGTTGGTGGAGCATTCACCGCATACCAATCTCCGTCCCATTGCGAGTGTTGTGGGAGTGAGCGGGATGCTGACGCCCCGTGTGCTTGAGTTGGCTCGATGGATGGCCGGGTACTATTGCTGTCCGGTAGAGACCGCCCTGAAGAGCGTCCTGCCGGAGGCGGTACGGAAGGAGGATGCGAAGTGGAAGGAGCGACTGTACGCGCAGGTTCTTCCCGTGGTTGGGGAGATGCCCAAACTGACCCAACGGCAGATGGAAGTTTGGAATGTCCTTGAGGAATGGCGGGAGCTGCCACTCCAGGAATTGCTGAAGCTGGCGGAAACAACCGTGGAGACGGTTCGCCGTTTGGAGGACAAGGGGTTGTTGCGGATTGCACCGCGGGTCGATGAGCGGGATCCGTATGCGCGGGAGGAGATCCTGCCGACCCAGGCGATGGTGATGAATTCGGAGCAACAGCGCGCCTACGAAGTGATCCGTGGGGCGATGGATGCCATGGCGAGGCTTCCGGGATCCGGGGAAGCGGGGTCGGCTGAGGGAACCGGGGGTGTCCCGCCCTTGCTGCTGCACGGGGTGACCGGATCCGGAAAGACCGAGGTTTACCTGCAGGCGATTGCCTCTGCCCTTGAGCGTGGGTGGGGCTCGATCGTCCTGGTTCCGGAGATTTCGCTGACCCCGCAGACGGTGGAGCGGTTCAAGGCCCGGTTCACGACAGGGCCGAACGCGACCCTGGTTGCGGTGCTGCATTCGCACCTCTCGTCCGGAGAACGGCATGACGAATGGCACAAGATCCGGCAGGGGCGGGCGCGGATTGTCATCGGAGCGCGATCCGCGGTTTTTGCACCGGTGGAACGGCTTGGGTTGATCGTGGTGGATGAGGAGCACGAGCACTCGTACAAGCAGGAGGAAGCCCCGCGGTATCATGCGCGTGATCTGGCGGTCGTGCGTGGGGCGCGGGAGCGCGCCGTCGTGGTGCTGGGTTCTGCGACCCCTTCGGTGGAGAGCTACTACAACGCGAAGAAGGGCAAGTATACCTTGTTGGAGATGCCGTCGCGGGCCACGGACCAGAAACTGCCTGTGGTTCGCGTGGTGGATCTGCGGGTGGAGTCGAGGAAGGGGGAGAAGGGCACGCCGGGGGTCTTCTCGGAGCCCTTGAAGGAGGGCATCCGGCAACGACTGGAGAAGTGCGAGCAGACGATCCTGTTCCTGAATCGCCGGGGGTATTCGAGTTCCCTTCAATGTCCGAAGTGCGGCTACGTGGCTGGGTGTCCGAACTGCAGTGTCTCCCTGACGTTCCATCGGGCGAAGCATCTCCTCCTATGCCATATCTGCGGCCACTCGGAGGCGGCGCCAGTGCGCTGTCCGAAGCCTGAATGTGGAGACGGTGGGATCCGATATGCAGGATTGGGAACCGAGCGGGTCGAGGAGACGCTGGTCCGGCTCTTTCCCAAGGCGCGGATTGCGCGGATGGACCGGGACACGTTGCAGAAGAAGGAGGACTACCGTCGGATCCTGACGGAGTTCCGGACGGGGCGGATCGACATCCTGGTGGGGACGCAGATGATCGCGAAGGGGTTGCACTTCCCGAACGTGACCTTGGTCGGGGTGTTGTACGCGGACCTGAGCCTGCATGTGCCGGACTTCAGGGCCGGCGAACGAACCTTCCAGCTCCTGACGCAGGTCAGCGGTCGAGCAGGGCGTGGCGACGTGGAGGGAGAGGTTTTCGTGCAGAGCTTCACGCCGTTCCATCCGGCGATCCAGTTCGCGCGGCGGCATGACTATGCGGGGTTCTACGAGGCGGAGGTCGAGTTCCGGGAACAGTTGAAGTACCCGCCCTTTTCGCGGATCGCGTTGCTGACCCTCAAGGGGCGCAATGAGGACAAGGTGAAGTTCTCGGCCGACCACATCCGGAAGGAATTGGAGGCGAAGGTGGGAAGCTGGCCGGGAATGGTGATCGCGGGGCCGGCTCCGGCACCCTTGGTGAGGGCCGAAAGCTTCTTCCGATACCAGATCATGATCCGCTATCGCGCGATGTCCCGGCTGAGCCAGGTGCTGTCCGCGATGGAAGCGTCCCTGAACCTGCCGGAGGACGTGCATCTGGTGATGGATGTGGATCCGGTGAACCTGATGTAAGTCCAAGTTGGACTGGGAACGGGGTGGATCGGGGCGTAGGCTGATCGGCGTGGATAGCCCGGTAACAGCAACAGTCGAAGCGACGGCGCGGCCCGGAGGTGGGCTGATCCGGTGGCTGAGGCTTTGGATGGATCCGGTGGTCCGCGTTTTTGTTGGAGGGGTCGACACGGCGAGGCGGATCGGTGCGTTCACGCTGATTTCGCTGGGGGTGCTGGCGACGAAGTTCGGGAAGTCTCCGCGGGTGATCCGGCCCTTGGTGCAGCAGCAGATCCTGCGGGCCGGGGTGAATGTCCTGCCGATCGTGTGCTTTCTGGGGATCGCGTTGGGGGTGGTGATCGTGGGGCAGACGGTGTTGTTGCTGATGCAGGTGGGGCAGGAAAAGCTGATGGGCCCGCTGCTGGTGACGGTGGTGGTGCGGGAGTTGGCTCCCTTGACCGCGGCCCTGGTGGTGTTGGCCCGGGTTGGAACGGCGGCTGTGACCGAGTTGGGGACGTTGCGGGCCGTGGGTGAAGTCGAGGCATTGGAAGCGTTGGGGATTGATCCGATCCATTATCTGGTGGTGCCGCGGTTGATCGGTTTCACGGTGTCGATCGTTTGCCTGACGGTGTACATGATCCTCTTTGCCTTGGTTGCGGGGTATGTGGTGGCGTTTCTGCAAGGGTTGTCGATGGGTCCGGCGGCATTCTTCCGAGTGATCGCGGATGGGTTGAGCTGGGTGGACTTCCCCTTGTTGGCGTTGAAGACGGTTGCCTTCGGTATCCTGACGTCTCAGATCATCTGCTACCACGGATTGGCGGAGCCCCTGCGGCTGGAGGACCTTGGGCGGGCGACCACCCGGACGGTGGCGCACACGTTGGTGGCGAGCCTCCTGGTGGATGCCGTGTTCCTTCCCGTGTATCTGCTCATCTGACCCTGCCATGGCTGACCCTGTCATCCAGATGACTGATGTGACCGTGGTCCATTCCCGGGCCCCGGGTGTTCCGCTGGTGACTGGGGTCGACTGGCGTGTGGAGGAAGGGGAATGCTGGGTGGTCACGGGGTTGCAGGGATCCGGGAAGACAGCGCTCATCGAGACGGCAGCGGGGTTGCATCCTTACCCTGTGGGCGAGGTTCAGGTCTTTGGCCAGCGGGTGCACGGGACCGAGGGCGAAGGAGTGGAGGAGGTTCGGAAGCGCGTGGGGGTCGTCTTTGACGGGCACGGCCGGTTGTTTGGTTCGCAAACGGTCCTCGAGAACGTGGCGCTTCCGTTGTGTTATCATCGCAATCATGCGTTGGAGGAGGTCGCGGACGAGGTCATGGGCCTCCTGAAGGTCCTGGGCCTGGAGGCTCTGGCCGGGCAAGCCGCAGGACGGTTGGGGCGGGCCTGGGCGCATCGGGTGGCCTTGGCGCGGGCGTTGGTCCAGCGCCCGGGGTTGTTGTTGGTCGACAATCCCCTGACGGGAATGGATCCGTACCACGCCCGATGGTGGCGTGGTTTCCTGGGGAGGCTGATGGTTGGGCATCCCGACCTGGGAGGGACTCCGATGACGTTGGTGTTGGCGACCGATGACCCGCGAGGGTTGTTGGGGCTGGGGCGCAAATTTGCCGTGACGCACGCCGGTCGGTGGCGGTGTATGGGCGACCGGCAGGAATTCGAGCGGTGTGAAGACCCCGAATTGAGGGAGTTGTTGCACGACGAGGATTGAGAGGACGACATGGGTTTACAGGATCTCACGCCGCAATTGCGGACCCGATTGAGCCGGGTGGAATGGTACGTTGGGTTGTTCCTCGGCGTGACCGCGCTGCTGATGGTGATCGGGTTTGGAGCCTTCCTGAGGCGGACGGCCGAAGCCCGCGGATGGTTTGTCGTCGAGGTTCCCTATTTCACGTACCTGCCGGATGCCTCGGGATTGAAGCCTGGGTCACCCGTCAACCTGATGGGCTTCAAGGTGGGTGAGGTGACGGAAGTGACGGCGATCTCGCTGGCGGAGCGGTTGTCCTGGGATCACCACGTGACGAACCAGTTCAACGTGTTCGTCCGGTTCGTCATCCGTGCGGATGGGAAGTCGCAGTTTCCCGGGTACGTGAACAGTGATGCGCGGGTGAAGCTGAGCGGGTTGCCGGTGGAACTGCTGGGAGGTGCGGTGCTGGAGGTCACGCAGGGGACGACGAATGGTGTGCTGACCTTCGACAAGGCCCCGAACGGGCAGCCGGGGGTCCTGAACAGCAAGTTCGCGATCCTGGAGCCCAGCGCTGACCGGACCAACAAGTACCTCAAGTACGATCCGGTGAAGACGGCGGGCGGATACTACCTGCGACTGGACCAGAGCGAGACGCTGACGGCGCAGGTTCAGCGGGTGATGTCCCGTCTCGACCACATTGCGGGAACGGTGGATGGGGCGCTGCCACCGATGCTGGAGGAGTTGCAGGGAACGCTGGAGACGGTTCGTCGGGCGCTTCCCGGGCTGACCAACCAGGTTTCCGAGGTGCTCAACACGGCGCGGCTGACGCTGCCCGGGCTGACGAACAATCTGGATGCGGTGCTGGCGAACACGCGGGAGCTGACGGCCCAGTTGCGGGATGCGTGGCCCATGCTGACGAACAACCTCGACCTGACCCTTGGCACCACCCGCGAGCTGGCGTCGAACATCAACCTGACAATCCCGACGCTGGCTTCGAACGTGAACCTCACGTTGACCAACGTGAACGTGTTGCTGATGCGGGATACGAACGTGACGGCGAACGCGAGCACGCTCGTATCAAATGTGAATCAGGTCATCACGCGGCACTGGCTGTTCCGGTCGGCCTTCAAGGAGAAGGCGGAGAAGAAGCCGAAGGAGCCGTTGGATCCTGCGACGCAACCGAAGCGGCAGCCGCCGAGGACGCCGCGGGGCTGGTAGCTTCCGGCGGGAGTTCCTGCAGGGGAATGCCGCCGCATTCGCGGCATGTGCTGGCGACCGCGGTGGACTGGGAGTGGCAGCGTGGGCAGAAGCGGGCGTGGGATGGATCGGACTTGCGGGGCGGCGCTTCCCAGAGGTCCGGGTTGAAGCCGTTGGATTTGGCAGCCTCACGGAAAGCGCGTTGGCCGCGGTCCAGCCACCGCTCCAGCACGAGACCCGTGGCCGCATCAGTGTTTGGCAAAGGCAGACGCGGGTGGCGGAGTTCCCGCCAAAGCTGGGCGCAGAACGCTTCGGCGGGATCGCGGGGCAGGAGGGCCATCGCCACCGCGGCTGGGTGGAACTCCTCGAAACGCGGGCGGGCGAGGATTTCCGCGGAGCGGATGGCGGTGACGGGCGAGAGGGCTGCGAGGAGTCCGATCCGGAACCGTTCATCCCGTGCTTCCGGAAACCAATGGGCGTGGAGTGTGTGCAGCCTGCGGGCCATCCAGAAGCTGGCGAGGAAGAGGGCAGGGATTCCGATCCAGAGCGGTGGGGTCCAGCCCCATCGCCAGACGGCGAGGGGAAGGAGGAGGAACATCACCGTCCAAAGGGCGCTTCCGACGAGACGCAGGGGCTTGAGCGCGACCTTGCTGGCCTCCCAGCGGGAGCGGATGGCCGGGACATCGAACAGGGCCTTGGCGGCGCCTTCGAGCCATGGGTCGCGTTGGGTTGGGGGGATCGATCCGGCCGCCTTGAGAAAGGCTCCGAGTCGCGCGGCTTCGGCGGCGGTATCGGCGAGCCAAAAGACCTTGTGGTCCCGGAGGAGGCGCTCGCCATCGACGGTGATGCGTCCGCACTCCTCCCAGGTCAGGCGTTGGATGGGTTGCGGCGCGGGACCGTCGGGATGCAGGTTGGCCGTGGTCGCGGTGACGAGGCCATCGACGTCGAGGGACCACGGGAGTCCGCGGGCGACGATGAAATCCCCGAACGGAGGCAACGGCCACCCGATGTGAAGGTCACCGCGGGGGTTGTTGAGAAAGGGTGACTTGCGCCAGACCCGGAGATCCGGAGCCCAGCTGAAGACAACGCCTCCGCGGCGGACCCATCGGATGCACTCGGACACGTAGATGAGTCCGAGGATCGCGAGCAATTGCTGACGTTCGGTCACTCGGCGTCACTCCCGGGAACCACGGGTGAAGAACTTCTTGATCGAAGCCCCGATGGCGACGACGGCGATGACGATGAACTTGAAGAACTTCTTGAAGACGAAGCCGAGCTTGGCGAACAGGCCGAGCTTGGCGGCGCCGAGGGCAGCCCCGCCGGCGACCAGCGCGGTGAGACCGTACTTGGCGATCTTGTCGCCGGGGCGGTATTCGCCATAGGACTCGCCGGAGTCGAACTTGAAGGTGGCGAGGGCGGCGCGGAACTTCGGGAGCGTCGCGGCGAGGTCCTCCATGTCCTCGACAAGGACGACCTTCATGATGCCCTTGCGGCCGAGGATCCGGACGTTGTGGTTCACGTACTGTTCGCCCGCGGTCTCGAAGGTGATGGCCCATTCGAGGTTGTGGGTGGCCTCGTCGTACTTGGGCGCGACCTGCCATCCCACGACCTTGGTCGGGGGACCGTCACGACGGTCGTTGTCGGCGTCGACTCCCTCGCGGTAGGCCTTGAGGAGCTTGTCGGCGTTGAGGTCGTTCTTGTCGTCATCCTTGACGTATCCGACGTCCTCGAACTGGAAGACGACCCACCACTTGTCGGCGACGTGTTCGATCATGCCCATGATCTCGTCGGCATCAACGCGGTTGCCGGACATCTCGAGGCGGCGGACGGCAGCCTTGGCATCCAGGAATCGGTATTCGGCGCCGTAGGGGATGGTGGCGCGATCGCCGAGCTTGGCTTCGCCGGGGCCCTTCTTCCACGGGAGGGCGTCAATGGCGGCCTCGTACTTGGCCTTGAGTTCGGCTTCCGAAGGTTGCTTGCCATCGGTGCCCGCATTCTGGGCGAGGATGCGGGTGGCAAGGGCGGCGAGGAACAGGAGCCGGAGGAAGAGGCCGGCGATCGGGTGACGACGCGTCATGCGTTGAATGCTGTCGCGGGGGTGGACGGCGTGGAAGCGCAGAATTGGGGGGCGCTCAGTGGACCCAACGGAGCAGCAGGTTGATGAGGAAGAGGCCGATCATGGCGATGGAGCAGGCCAGCTTTCCGATGGCGCCTGCGACGAGGCCGAGGACAGCACCGATGCCGGCCTTTCCTGCCTCGCGCCATTCGCGGCCGCCGAGCATTTCGAAGCCCATCGCCCCGATCAACGGACCGAGGATGAGTCCGAAGGGCATCCAGAGCAGGCCGAAGAGGGCGCCGAGGGCGGCCCCGACGGCTCCGCGCCACGTGGCTCCCATGCGTTTCGCCCCCATGGAGGTGGCGATGAAATCGATGGCCAGCGAGGCGGCGGTCATGAGGGCGAGGATGGCAATGATCCACCAACTGGCACCGGCGTCCCCGCGGACGAGCTTGTGGACGATGGCCGCGCCGAGGATCAGCGGCGGGCCCGGGATGCCGGGCAGGACGGATCCAAGCAGGCCGACCATCATCACCAACAGGGCCACGCCGAGGGCGGCAACATCCATGGCTGTCATGGGCGGACGTTAGGGGGGCAGGAGTGGTTTGCGCAAACGTGGTCCCGGGTTGAAGCCGAAGGATGCGCCTTTTGCGGTTTCGAGGCATGCTGCGTGCATGCGGTTCCTGATAGCGATTACCGGAGCGAGTGGGTCGTTGTACGCCCAGCGGTTGCTCGACCAGCTTGATCCGGTCGAGCACGAGGTGCACGTGATCCTGAGCCAGTACGCTCCGCAGGTGCTGGCGGAGGAACTCCCGGAAGGACTGAGGCTCAAGCCCGGGGTGCAATCCCACAGCCCGCGATCGATGAACCTGCCGTTTGCCAGCGGTTCGAATCCGCCGGACGTCATGGTGGTGATTCCGTGCAGCATGGGGACGATGGGGCGGATCGCGCACGGGTTGAGTTCCGATTCGCTGCTGCGCTGTGCGGATGTGATGCTGAAGGAGCGGAGGAAACTGATCCTGGTGCCGCGGGAGACGCCGATCTCGCTGGTGCACGTCAGGAATTTCGAACTGCTGCTGCAGGCCGGAGCCCATCTCCTTCCGGCGAATCCCAGCTTCTACACGCGTCCGGCGACGGTGGAGGCGGTGGTCGATACGGTGGTGGCCCGGGTGCTGGACCACATGGGTGTGAAGCACACGCTGGTGCATCGGTGGCAGGATGAACCGGAATAGGGGAGGGGGCTTGAGGCTGCTGCGTGCTTGCCTCAGCGTGGCGGGACTATGCTCATGCTGATCATGGCGTTGATCCTTGCTGCCGGATCCTTTGCCGTACTGACCGGACTGATCCTGCTGATCGTCTGGGCAGTGCGGTCAAAGGGCGCGAAGGCATCGCGCCTCGGGCCTGGCGTCCGATCCCGATCCGGGTCGAGTGACGATACGTGGATGTATGCGTCGGGAGCGGCAGGATTTGCCGACTCAGACAGCACTCGCACCGGGACTCATGCGGACGACGAAGGACGGCGTCACGCCGTCGAGGCGGTGGCCGCGGCGGGAGCCGTCCAGGGGATGGCGACGGATTCGGGCAACGAGGTCTCGGGTTCGCATTGCGGCGGAGCCTTTGATTCGGGTTCTGGTTCCTTCGATTCCGGGAGTTCGTGCAGCAGCGATTCCGGAAGCAGTTCCACCAGTTCCAGTGGGGATTGAGGGGCCCTTTCGTGCGGCGTGCGGACGACAGGTTTCGATGGCAGTCTCAAACACATGACGATTGATCCGCTGCGGGCGATCCGGGAGTTGGCGTCGAGGGGGGGAGCCTGTTGGTTCTGGGGGCAGGTGCGCGTCGACGCGTCGGAGACAGGAGGATGGCGACTGCGGCATGCAGGGGATCACTTGCCGGCTTGGGAGGAGTTGAAGCCGCTCTCGGTCGAGGAACTCCAGGAGTGGGGCGATCTGGACCAGAACGGAGATTTTCGGCCGTTGCGGTCGGCTCCCACGCTGCGGAAAGGCTGGTGGTGTGCAGTTCCGGACCTTGGCGTCCTCGAAGAGGCGTTGACCCGGCTGTATCCGGGATCGGTGGCGGATTGGTGGGCCTTCAAGGAGCACGGAGCGGCGGCGGCCACTTCGTTCCGCGATTTCGTGAACCGGCAGACCGGCATGTACCGCAGTGCGCAGCAGCTTTCCGCCATGGGTGCAGAGGCGGCCGTTCGCGCCTGTTGCAGTCCGGACATTTGCCAGAAGCGCCGGATCTGGACGGCGGATTCGCTGGGCCCGTCGGACCACGGCAGCTTTCCCTGCCTGGAGCCATGCGCGGTGGCACTGGAGATGGCGCGTCAGGCGGCCAAGCTGGAACGTGGACCGCAGGTGACCTTGACGCTGCCGGAGCCGGAGCTTCGGACATTGGTCTTCGCCTTGTCCTATTCTGTTGAGCGGAGGGCGATCGATGGCAAGGGGCACGAGGAAGGGAAACTCGATGAGCCGCACAACACCCGGAGAATCAGGTTGCTTCTGGAACGGATTCAGCCGGAATTGGCCCGCGTTTCGGATGCTTCGGCGAAGTGAGCCGTTCCTTTGAACGGGATCGCACGGATAGTGCCCAAGGTACCGTTTCGAACATTTCATGAAATCCACCGTGTTCCCCTTGCTGGCAGCGCTGAGCCTGCTGGCCCCCGCCGGGCTTGCGCTGCGCGCCCAGGATGCTCCGAAGCCGCCCGCCGCCACGGCGAAACTCCTGCCGGACGACGCCGATGCGGCGTGGAAGGTGGTCGAGGACGCCCTGACGCCGCCCGCTCCGCCCAAGGAGTGGAACGAGAAGCAGCCCAGTCAGGAGGAGATCGCCAAGTTCAGGCTGGAAATGGGCAAGTTCGCGGGTGTGGCGGCCGACAAGGCCAAGGAGTTCCTGACCCGTTTCCCGAAGCACGAGAAGGCCGAGAAGGCGAAAGACTACGAGCGTCGCATGCTTGCGGCAGCCGTGAATCTGGGGGCGACCGACCGGGCTGAGGCCTTGAAGGCGGCCGGTGGTCCTCCGGAACCGGATCCCGCCGCGGGCGGACCTCAGGATGAGCTCCAGAAGAAGCTGCAGGCCGCCGCGGCTGCCGCGATGCAGAAGCAGTCGGAGGGTCTGCCAGCGGTCTTCGCGGAGTTCGAGAAGGGTGTGCGCGTGTTGCAGAAGGAATTTCCGGATCGCCCGGAAATCTACGCCGCCCTGCTGGAGATCTCGGAGGGTTTGCCCGCGGAAAAGGCGCTCGCGATCGCCAAGGAGATTGAAGAGGCCAAGACCGAGCCGGCGCTGAAGGAACAGGCGGCGGGTATCCGGAAGAAGTTCGAACGACTCGGAAAGCCCGTGGCGATGAGCTTCACCTCGACGGACGGCCGCAAGGTCGACCTGCTGGAGATGAAGGGGAAGGTCGTGCTGGTCGACTTCTGGGCCACCTGGTGCGGTCCCTGCGTCAAGGAGCTGCCGAAGGTCATCGAGGCCTACACCAAGCTTCATCCGAAGGGCTTTGAGATCGTCGGGATCAGCTTCGATCAGGACAAGGACGCGCTCAGCGGGTTCGTGAAGAAGAAGGAGATGCCGTGGGTGCAGTACTTCGATGGCGAGGGCTGGGGCAACAAGTACGGCAAGGAATTCGGCATCCAATCGATCCCCACGATGTGGCTCATCGACAAGCAGGGCAACCTGCGCGACCTCAACGCCCGCGAGGATCTCGTCGGCAAGGTCGAGAAGCTGCTCGCGGAGAAGTAGGCGGGTTTGTGGCGCTCAGCCACGACGACGCTTGAACGGCCCACGGGGTGCATCCTTTGAAGGAATGTTCCCGTGGGCTTTCTGCTGCCCGGGTGCCGGATTCGATTCCGCCGAGGGACGGCCGGGCTTCATCGGTCGTCGGGGCTTTCCGAGCGCAGGTTTCGTCAGCGGTTTCCGCGCCGGCTTCTGGCGGGCCGAAGTCGGTGGGGCTGGCCGCGTCGGGGACGCAGGAATCCGGGGGGCAGATGCATTCTGGGCAGGGACCGCCGCAGCAGGTGTCACCGCGGGCGCTGCTGCCGTGGGCGGGGCGACGGGACTTGCGGGCTTGGCCTCGGGGCCGAATCCAAAGGCGGTTTCGAACCCGACCCGCTCGGCCCGGATGCGGATGGGGCGTCGATCAAATGGATCCGGGTAGGAGAGTTCGACCGCGCGCAGGCCAAGCCCGGCCGGGTGGGGCTTGCCGTAGAGGATGTCGCCGGTGACGGGGCAGCCGGCGGCGAGCAGGTGCAACCGGATCTGATGCGTGCGTCCCGTGAGCGGGTAGGCCTCGATCAGGGCGCGGCCGTTCAATTCGCGGAGAACCTTGAATCGGGTCTCGGATTCCTTGCCGTTCTCGGGTTCGACGCGGTGGCGGCCAGGCATGGCGGGGTCGGGTCCGAGGGGCAGCGTGCAGGTCCACTCCCGCTGCTTGGGGATGCCGTCGGTGACGGCCAGATAGGTCTTCTGGACAAGGCGTGTGGCGAACAGTTTTCCGTACGGAGCCAGCGCGCCACGGCTCTTGGCGAGGAGCAAGACCCCGGTGGTGGGAGCGTCGAGGCGATGAATGAAGCGGACGAACTTCAGCGACCGGCACTTGGCCCACCAAGCACCGGCCTCGATGCCCAGCGTGAGCGCGATCTGGAGGTTCCGCCGGACGTGTTCCTCGTCTTCGGGGCCGAGCATCCAGCCGGGGGGCTTGTCGATGGCCATGACGGCCCGGTCCTCGTGCAGGATGCTGACCTGCGATCCATCCGGGAGTTCGACATAATCCGTTTTCGCCATGCGCGGAGGGTTGGGGGTGGGAGGTGGAATGACAACGGTGAAGGCGGACGGGAGTTGCCAGATTCCAGTTTTCCAGATCCCAGAACGCACCCGGGGAAGGGGTTGTCTCTTTGGAATACGCACCCAGGAGTGGCTATTTGCATTAACCCTTCCGGCGTCGGGCCCGTGGGGTGGGGGAAGGACGCGCCGCGTGGGGGCATGCGGGCTTCAGTCTCGTTCTCGAACTCGAACTCGAACTCGGGCCCACGGCCGTTCCCTTGGATGAGCCACCGGAATCGAGTACGAGTACCGCCCTGCGGGCTGAGTACGAGTACGAGTTCGAGGAGTGGAGATTGCCTCTGAGCTCGCCTCGTTACCTCGTTACCTCGTTCCCTCCGGTCCAGGGTTTGGGGCCGGGAAGGATACGCACTCCGGAGGCGGAGCGAGGATCGGGTGAGGCTGCAACCCCTGCCGGGGTTGGTGACTCGTTTGGTCCGGATGACCCGGGGTTGCTTCGCACCCCGGGCTAATCGCTGCAACGCCTCCGGCGTACCCCGCAGGCCCGGCTTCCAACTTCAGGTGCCGGAGCCTACGGTGACAACTTTCTTCCAGGACGTGACAACGCAGGGAACTGGGAACTGGCAACTTCGTTCCAGGAACTCTGTCTGGCGCGTGGGCGGTGGGAATGGGACTTTTGCGGTGCGATGAAGCTTCCTCCGATCATCCTGGCATCGGTGTCCCCACGGCGTCGGGACCTGTTGCGTCAGATCGTGCCGGAATTCGGGATCGTGGACAGTTTTGCGACCGAACTGCACGACGCCAGCATGGCGCCGCGGCGCCTGTGCGAGGTCAACGCCGAGCGGAAGGCGTGGTTGGTGGCCGAGCGCTATCCTGATCATCTTGTCCTCGGGGCAGACACCTTGGTGTTTCTGGACGACGAGCCCTTGGGGAAACCGGCGGACTTGGATGAAGCGAGGCGGATGCTGGGGCGGTTGTCCGGTCGGATCCACATGGTCGTTACCGGAGTCTGCCTGATTCACCGGTCCGGTGCCCGCGCCCGCCTTTTTTCGGAGGCGACCTACGTCCGGTTCCGGAATCTGTCCGCAGAGGACATCGAGGAGTATCTCAGGCTGGTCCCGGTGCTGGACAAGGCTGGTTCCTACGCGATCCAGCAGGAGGGGCATCGGATCGTGGACCTGGTGGAAGGCTCGATGAGCAATGTCATCGGGCTGCCGGTGGAAGCCCTGCGGGCGGCCTTGGATCAGTGGGGCACGCCCACCGCCTGAGGTGCCGTGCGGGCTATCAAGGTGCCGGGGGGGCGGGAGGCGTTGTGGCAGTGGCTCCGTTGGTCCCGGGTGCCGTTGCGGGCTTCATGGGTTCGGCGTCCGAGGGAACGATTTCTTCCGGCAGGATGACGACGGCAATGCGGCGGTTCCGCGCACGTCCTTCGGCGGTGGAATTGTCGGCAATGGGCCGGAACTCACCCAGACCGACGGCGGCGAGACGGCGGGGTTCGACGCGGGCCTGTTCCTGAAGGAAGCGGACGGCGGCGGTGGCGCGACCGGCGGAGAGCGACCAGTTGTCGGTGTAGCCACCGCGGGTGCGGGTGTGAATGGGGACGTTGTCCGTGTGGCCGATGACCTGGACCTGCCGATTGGTGTGTTGCTGGAGGATCTGGGCGAGCTTGAGGAGGACCTGCTGGCCCTCGGGCTTGAGTTCGGCTTCGCCGGAATCGAAGAGGACCCGGTCCAGGATGTTGATGGTCAGCTTGCCCTGGAGTTCGGAGATGGTGATGTCGCGCGACTCCAGTTCGGACCGCATCTGGTTCTCGAGGGAGGAACGGTCGGCGGCAGCCTGCTGGACCTGCTTCTCGAGTTCGGCGGCCTGCGCACGGAGGTGTTCGAGTTCTGCTGCGAGCGCGCTGTTGGTGCGGCTTTGGGCCTCGGCCAAGGCGGTGGCGGCGGCGGCAGACGCGAGGGCGGCTTCGCGACCCCGGGTTGCTTCCCGAACCTGCAGGAAGCCAACGGCCCCCAGGAAGAAGGCGGTGAGGATTCCGGCGAAGATCCAGATTTGCTTCGGCATGGGGTTGATTCCAACCGTCGCAGGGAATCGGGGCAATCGCGAAGTCCGCTATCCATGTCAGGAATCGACCCACGGCCACTGGGCCGCACCGGGTGAGGGCACCCGGCCTTCAGCTCCGGGTTGGGTTTCCGATTTCATCCCTGATCCCCGGAATTGGGGTTGTCCAAAAGATTGAAATCAGGCCTGAATGGGGAAGTTGCCCCCAGCCAGTGATGGCGTTATCCCGGGGCGATTTCACCACCATGAGATACACCACCCTCCAGACCGGTGCCATTGCAGGCCTGGTCCTCGCTCTGGGTGCGGGTTCAACCTTCGCAGGAACGACGGCGCTGCCGGCCGGTCTTGCCTTGAACCCCAGCACTTCCAGCAACCGCGGCTTCGTTGTGCGTGCCTACCAGGCACCCGCCGGGACCAGCGTTGCCAACAACTTCGTCCGGGCCCTGGCCCAGATCAACGGAACCCTCAAGGATGCCACCGGCACCCCGATTCCCAACGATGCCACCCCCGGTGGCGAGGTCGGCGGCAGTCACTTTGTCGACACCGTCAACTTCGAGCGCGAGGGCGCGCCCTTCGACCTGACCGATCTGGACGGGAACTACCTCACGTCCTTCACCCCGAATTATTTTCCCGGGATTCCCGGTGCTTCAGCCAGCACCGAGGGCTTCGCGGTTGAAATCGTCGGGTTCGTCGAATTGCCGGTGGGTTCCACCACCTTCGGCGTGACGGTCGCCACCGATCGTACCGACGTGAACGACGACGATTCCTACGTCGTCACCGCTGGGGCAAATCCCCGGGACATCTTCGGCCTGAAGATCGGTGAGTTCGAGCGGTTCGCTCCGCCGTTCCGCTCTGACACCCGCAACGAGAACCAATGGACGGTGACCACGACGGCCGCCGGCCTCTATCCGATGCGCCTCGTCTATTGGCAGACGGGCCGCGGAGCGAGCCTCCAGTGGTACACGGTGAACCTGGAGACGGGTGCCCGTATCCTCTTGAATGATCCGAACGACGGAACAGCCCTGCGGGTGTTCCGCAACAGCACCTCTGTGGAAGCCAACGGACCTTACGTGGCAGCGATTTCGCCTTCCGCGGGTTCGGCCGGCAACAGCTCGGCGGCTCCGATCACCGCGTTGATCGCGGACGGTGCCAGCACCGTGGCCACGACCGGCGTGAGTCTCTTCCTGAACGACACGAAGGTGACCCCGCAGGTCCTGAGCAAGGCCGACGGCAAGACCACATTGGAGTACAGCCCGAACGCTTCCCGGACCACGGCGGACAACGCCGTGCGCCTCGTGTATACGGACTCCTCCTCCCTCTCCCGCACGTCCTCGTGGAGTTTCGGCATCACGGTTTCCGGCGGTTCCAGCACCCGGTTGGCCGGTCAATGGGACTTCGACTCCGGCGACCTGCGCGCAACCTTCGGTACCGCGCTTGAGTACCTCGGAGGCGTGGGCGGTGCGACCCAGACCAAGACCGTGTTCGGCACGACCACGGCCCTCGGTGTGGCCGACATCGGCGGCCGCGTGGCCAAGGTCATGGAAGTGCCCGGCGACGTGACCCGTGAGATCGGTTACATCATGACCCACGGCATCGCCCCGAACGGTGGCGGTACCCGCGTCAACCAGTATACGCTCATCATGGACGTCCTCGTCGACACGAGCGGCCCTGGCGCGGCGTCGCTGTGGCAGACCAGTTCGTTGAACAACACGGACGACGGCGACCTGTTCTGGCAGGGCAACAACTTCGGCCAGGGCGGCGGTGGCTACAACGGCCGCGGCACCTTCACCGCGGGCGAATGGCATCGCGTGGTGGCCGCGTACGACATGGCCGCCAATCCGCCGGTCGTGACCAAGTACGTCGACGGCATCAAGCAGGATGACTGGACGGCGAACCAGGGACTCGACGCCGTCCGGCGCAGCCTCCTCTCGCAGGCCCTGTTGTTCGCCGATGGCGACCAGGACGAGCGTCGCAAGATGTGGGTGAACTCGATCCAGATCCGCGCCGGCAAGATCAGCGACGCCGAAGCGGCCATCCTGGGTGGACCGGATGCCGACGGCATCCCGACGACCCTCCGCAGCGCCAACGTGGCTGGCCAATGGGACTTCAACTTTGGTGACCTGGGCGCCTCGATCGGCAAGCCGTTGAGCTACCTCGACGGCCCCGGAGGCACCACGCAGACCGGCACGGCTTACGGCACCGCTTCCTCCTTCGGCATCGACCTGATCAACGGCGAAGACCCGAAGGTCATGCAGGTTCCCGGCGCGCTCGATCGCAACATCGGTTACATCGTCGAGCACGGCATCGCCCCCAACGGCGGTGGCACCCGCGTGAACCAGTACACGCTGATCATGGACGTCTGGGTCGATACCTCCGGACCCGGCGCGGCCTCACTGTGGCAGACCAGTTCGCTGGGCAACACCGACGACGGCGACCTGTTCTGGCAGGGCAGCAACTTCGGTCAGGGCGGCAACGGCTACAATGGCCGTGGCACCTTCACCGCCGGTGCGTGGCACCGCGTGGTGGCGGCCTATGACATGGCGGCGACGCCTCCGGTCGTCGTGAAGTACGTCGACGGCATCAAGCAGGACGAGTGGACCGCCAACCAGGGCCTCGACAACGCCCGTCGTTCGATGGCCGACAAGGCCATCCTCTTCGGCGATGGCGATCAGGACGAACGCCGCATGATGTACGTCAACTCCGTGCAGATCCGTTCCGGTCGCCTGACCGACGCGCAGATCGTCGCACTGGGCGGACCTTCGGCGGCTGGCATCCCGGCCTACATCGCCCCGACGACCGTCACCGGTCAGTGGGACTTTGAATTCGGTGACCTCGGCGCGACGGTCGGCGCGCCTCTTTCCTACCTCGACGGCGCGGCAGGCCTCACCAAGGCGGGCACGGAATACGGCACGGCGACCTCGTTCGGTCTCGAGCAGATCGGTGGCCAGGACGTGAAGGTCATGAAGGTGCCGGGCGACCTCGACCGCAACATTGGTTACATCATGGATCACCGCATCTCGCCCAACGGCGGTGGCACCCGCGTGAACCAGTACACCTTGATCCTCGACATCTGGGTCGACACCTCCGGGCCGGGCGCCGCGTCGCTGTGGCAGACCAGCTCCGCTTCCAATACCGATGACGGCGACCTGTTCTGGCAGGGCAGCAACTTCGGCCAGGGTGGCGGTGGCTACAACGGCACGGGAGCCTTCACCGCCGGTGCGTGGCACCGTGTGGTGGCTGCGTACGACATGGCCGCGAATCCGCCGGTCGTCGTGAAGTACGTCGACGGCATCTTCCAGGACAACTGGACCGCCAATCAGGGCCTCGACAACGCCCGCCGCTCGCTCGCTCCGACCGCACTCCTGTTCGCTGACGGCGATCAGGACGAACGTCGCGTGATGTACGTGAACTCGGTGCAGATCCGGAACGGCCGGCTCAGCAACGCCGAGATCGAAGCCATGGGCGGACCGTCGCCCGCCGGCATCCCGGTGGTTCTCCCGGTGCTCCCGCCGGTCATTCCTCCCACGGTGACCGTCGCGCGTGGTGCGTCCTCGATCACCGTCTCGTGGCCGTCGGACAGCCTCCTGAAGCTCCAGTCCGCTCCGTCCATCAATGGTCCTTGGACCGCGGTGCCGGGCGTCACGGGCAACTCGGCCACGCTGAACTCCAGCACGGGCGACCTGTACCTCCGCCTCGGCCAGTAAGCCGTCGCGTTTCCCTCACGGCCCCGTCCTTCTGGACGGGGCCTTTTTGTTGGTTGGACCCAGCCTCCTGACGTCGTCTGCTACGATTGGGGAGGGTAGCTGACGAGGTGACGAGGCAGTGGTTGAACCCAGCCTCCTGACGTCGTCTGCTACGATTGGGGAGGGTAGCTGACGAGGTGACGAGGCAGTGGTTGGGCTCAGCCTCCTGACGTCGTCTGCTACGATTGGGGAGGGTAGCTGACGAGGTGACGAGGCAGTGGTTGGACTCAGCCTCCTGACGTCGTCTGCTACCTCGGGGGCTCTGGCTACGGCCGCCAGAGTTGGATCCGGTAGAACCCAGCGTCCCCGTCCGACGGGAGCCTCAGGGACTGTTCGAACGATTGAGCACGGAACACGGGTTGGTTGGCCGGTACATCCAGCGTTTCCCACGTCCCGGTGAGGGCGTCCATCGCCTCAACCCGACTGGCCGTGTTCGCGGGAACGGTCCAGCGAAGGACGGGTCCCGCGGTATCCAGGGAAACGCCGGGGCGCCAGCGCGACTCCGGGCGGGTGGGATCGTTACCCGTCAGGAACTCCAGGTAATCGGGATCCCCATCGCGATCGGTGTCGGTGATGCGATCGGGATTAGCCGGGGTGTTCGCTCCCAGATGGCCTTCGAGCCATTCCGCGAAGGTGGGCTGGTTGGTGAGCGAATGGATCCAAGACGTGAGCAGTCCTGCCCCAGCGTCGTCGACTTCGTTGGAACCTACCGGCGGCATCTGACGGCCATCCCGTCGGGCCATGCGATCCAGCAGGACGGATGCAGCCGGATTGCCGGGCACGATCACGCGGGCTTCCGGGTTGTCGTGGGGACTGGCGAGTGAGCCTCGGATCAGACCGGCGAGGTCGGTGGGAGTGGTGGCGCGCGCGTCCCACAGACCGCCGCCGAGACCGCCCGGTTGATGGCAGAACGCGCAGTTCACATCGAGGTAGCGTCGCACCTTCCATTCGGTGCTTTCGGCAATTGCAGGTGAACCCGGAGTCGAAGCCGGAGCGGCGAACGTCGGGAGTGCATGCAACACGACTGGGGCGTTGGTGAGGTATCCGGCCGCGATGAGGGCACCGATCTGGTTGGTGCGGATGTCGCCGGGGTAGGCGGCTTCGCGGTTCAATTGGCGCGTGTGGAAACTGAGGGAACCGCCGGCGGGGGCATTGTGGCAGATCACGCATTCCGTGCGGCTCGGATAGCGCCAGACCTGCTCGCGGACCTGGTCGCCGTCCTGGATTGAAAAGGTCTCCTCCGCGCCGGCATCGGGGACGAGCACCGCGTTGGTGGCTGAGTTCCATCGGTAAGTGACGCCGTACACACCATTGGTCATGCGGACGAGGAACCGGGTCTCCAGCCGCCGACGCGATTCCGGGACCCCGTTCGTGAGCTCCAGTTCGAAGTGCTTCATCCAGACCGTGCCGGCGGGCGTCGTCCACGCTCCGTCCTCCCGGAAGCCGGCGAAGGTATTCGTGGGCAGGTGAAACCAGCGGGATTTGTGCGCGTGGTCGGACCAGAAGGGCAGGTTGACGTCGTAAGCGGTGAAGGCCGGAGAGACCTCCATCGTGGCCGTGTCCGTGAACGCGCCGGTATCGGCGAGCGTGGGAGGGAAGGGTGTTCCGGAAACCACGGGGCCCGCCTCAAGGCGCATGACCCGGCCGTTCGACAATTGGGCGGCCAGGATGTCGCCGTTCGAGGGATCGATGCCAAAGCCGGCAACACCGGAAAGCCCGGTCAAACGTTCCACGGTCGGAGCCGAACCTGGATTGCGGCGCAACGCCCAGATGTTCCCGCTGACGTAGTCGCCATAGATGTAGGCACCGTGGAGTGCGGAGATGCGGGAACCCCGGTAGACATGCCCGCCCGTGATGGAGTTCCCGCGGTCCACGCCCGAACCGTGGGCGTAGACGTGGACCGGGGCGACGTAGTTGAAGGAGGGCAGGGTGAGGAAGCCGGCGGGCATTCCGGATCTCGGGCCGGCGATGTTCCCCTCGCGGAACGGCCAGCCGTGGTTCGCGCCGCGTCGGCTCACGAAGATCATCTCCCACCGGTCCTGGCCGACATCCGCAATCCAGAGTTCGCCCGTCACCGGATCAAACGAGAATCTCCACGGGTTGCGCAGGCCGGTGGCGAAGAACTCGGTCCGGACGCGGGACGAGGTCACGGCCAGTCCGTTGAAGTTCGTGGCCCCGATGAATGGGTTGTCTGCCGGGATCGCGTAGTTGGTGGTGATCATCCACGCGCTGGCCGCGTTGTTGAGGTCGCGGTTCGGGGGCAGCGAACCGGGACGCTTGTCGACGTCGATCCGGAGCAGTCCGGCGAAGAGGTCGCGGTCGATCCTTTGGCCGTTGCTGTAGGTGTCATTGGCCCCGCCTTCGTCGCCGACGGCGATGTAGAGGTAACCGTCGGGGCCGAAATGGAGGTCGCCGCCGTTGTGATTGGAGGCTTCGTCGCGCTGGGCGAAGAGCCGGATCTCCGAGCCGTGATCGCCGCGGTTGGGATCGGTGGGAGAAACGCGGAACTCGCTGACGACGCCGTGGTCCGTGCGGGTGGCGGTGTGGCCGGTGGACAGGGAGCGGTGCACGAAGAGGCGGCCGTTCTCGGCGTAACGGGGGTGGAAGGCGAGGCCGAGCACACCCTGTTCACTCGCCGTGCGCAGGTTGGTCGAAAGGTTGAGGAAGACCGTGCGGGTGGGCCTCGCCAGGTTGGTGATGACGATGATGTTGCCGGTCTTCTCGACGACGAACAGGCGGTTGGTTTCACCGGGCGGCGACGCGATCGCCAGCGGTTGGGCGAAGGTCACCCCGGGAAGGGCATCGGCGAATCGGTATGCGGTGCGCGGTGGTTGACCGGGAAGACCGTTGAATGGGGTGGTGGGTCGCGTTGGAACTTCCGCCAGGGTGGCCGGACTGAGGCCGACGGAGATGACGAGGGCCGGCAGCCATCCGGGGAGACGATGGAGGAGGTTCCGCAAAGGCATGCCGGAACCTTGCCGCGGAAGTTGCCGGACGCCAGTTCCCAGATTCCAGATTCCAGACTGGCTTCTGGAAACTGGGGACTCTGCATCCACAGCCTCGTTACCTCGTCCGCTACGCTCGGGCACTGGGAACTATCGACTCACCTCAATCAGGGTCTTGTGCGCAGGGTGGGGGTTGGTCCAATAATGAGGGGTGATCTCCCTGCCCGGTTCTTCGCGACGGTTCTGCGATGGTGTTTCGCGGCGCAACTTCCTGCGCATCGGGACGCTGGGAATGGGCGGCATTGCGCTGCCGCAGCTGTTGCAAGCGGAGTCTGGTTCCGGCCTCCGGTCCGGCCAGAAGGCCGTGATCATGGTCTACCTCCCGGGTGGGCCGCCGCATCAGGACACCTTCGATCTCAAGCTGGATGCTCCTTCGGAAATCCGCGGGGAGTTCCGGCCGATCCCGACCAACCTTCCCGGTCTCCAAATCTGCGAGCACCTGCCGTTGCTGGCCCGCCTGGCGGACAAGTACACGGTGATCCGCTCCATCGCCGACGGCATCGATGATCACTCCGACTTCATGTGCCAGACCGGGCGGCGCAAGAACAACGCGCCCCCCGGCGGATGGCCCACCATGGGCGCGTGCGTGTCCCGGACCCTGGGATCGGCGGATGGCGTCCCCGCGTTCGTGGGATTGGAGCCCCGGATGCAGCACCGCCCCTACAACGCCGCGAACGCCGGGTTCGCCGGTGTGGCCAACGACGCCTTCCGTCCCGCCGCCGACGCCAAGGGCGACATGGTCCTGAACGGGATCACCCCGGATCGCTTGAGCGACCGGCGCGGATTGCTTGCGGAACTCGACCGTTTCCGCCGCGACGTCGACGGCAGCGGCCTGATGGCCGGTCTCGACGGATTCAACCGGCAGGCCTTCGGGATGCTCACGTCGAGCCGGTTGCTGGAGGCGCTCGATCTGTCGAAGGAGGATCCGAAGATCCTGGCGCGCTACGGCAAGGGCGACCCGAAGGTGCACGGCGATGCGGCGCCCATGCTGAACGAGCAGTTCTGCGTGGCCCGGCGTCTCGTGGAGGCCGGCGCCCGGTTCGTGACCGTGGCCTACGGGTTCTGGGATTACCACGGCAACAACTTCGGCAACGCCCGTAACGACCTTCCCATGTTCGATCAGGCCTTGAGCGCGCTGATCGAGGACATCCATCAACGTGGGTTGGCCAAGGACGTCACCGTCATCGCCTGGGGCGAGTTCGGACGCTCCCCGACCATCAACAAGGATGGCGGCCGCGATCACTGGCCACGCGTGACCAACGCTCTTCTCGCCGGCGGCGGATTGCGCCACGGCCAGGTGATCGGCGCCACCGACCGCCTCGGCGGCGAGCCTTCCGAACGTCCCGTCCTCTTCGGCGAGGTGTTCGCCACCCTGTACCACTCCCTCGGCATCGACGTGAACAAGGTCACCCTCCCCGACCTCACCGGCCGTCCCCAGTTCCTCGTGCCGGACGGTTGCCAACCCCTCCGCGAAATGGTGTGAGCCCCCTTCCCATGAACCCTTCCCACACCTCTCCACTCCGACGATCGGACGGATCGGACCGATCGGACGGATCCGTCGGATCCGTCGGATCCGTCCGATCCCTCCCGCTCCTCCTCCTCCTCCTCACCACCGCCCTCCACGCGGACACCCTCCATCTCGGCTTCCGTGCCGGTACCAACCGCGTGGTCCTTCGCGGCCAGGACGCCACCCAGCAGGTGCTCGCCACCCGACGCGACGCGCGCGGGACCGACGCGGACGCCACCGGAGCCGTGCGCTGGACGGTGACCCCGACCGGGGTCGCCTCGGTGGATCCCACCGGACGGCTGCGTCCGTTGGGGGATGGCGTCGCCACCGTGAAGGCGCGGATGCCGGACGGCACCGAAGCTTCGCTCCCCGTTGAGGTCGTGGGGGCAGCGATCTCTGAACCGGTGCACTTCGCGAACCAGGTGGTGCCGGTGTTCACCAAGAACGGGTGCAACGGCGGCGGATGTCACGGCAAGGCGGCGGGCCAGAATGGATTCCGGCTTTCGCTGCTCGGGTTCGAGCCCGCGGAGGATTTCGAGCATCTGGTGAAGGAATCCCGAGGACGCCGCCTGTTCCCGGCTTCGCCTGAACGTTCCCTGCTGTTGACCAAGGGTGCCGCCCAGTTGCCGCATGGTGGCGGGCGACGTCTGGATCCGAACTCGGACGATTACTCGCTCCTCGTCCGTTGGATCCGTCAGGGCATGCCGCTGGGGCGTGCCGATGCGCCCACGGTGGCGCGGTTGGAAGTCTATCCTCCGGTGCGCACGCTGATCGCGGATGCCTCCCAGCAATTGGTGGTCACGGCGCATTACACGGATGGTTCCGCCGAGGACGTCACCTATGGGGCCCTGTACGAGGCCAACGAAAAGGACGTGGCGCGCGTGGACGAAAAGGGGCGGGTGAAGGTGTTCAACCTGCCCGGCGAATTCGCGGTCATGGTGCGGTACCAGGGCAAGGTGGCGACGTTCCGCGGAACGGTCCCGCTGGGTGCGCCCGTCGCGTCGTTGCCGCCCGCGAAGAACTTCATCGACGAGCTCGTGTTCCGCCGCTTGAAGGAGGTCGGGATGCCGCCCAGTCCGGTGGCGGATGACGAAACCTTTCTCCGACGCGTCACCGTCGACATCGCCGGTCGCCTGCCGACGCCGGCCGAACTGGATGCCTTCCGTGCCGATCGTTCCGCTGGGCGCCGGGACGCCGTCGTGGACCGACTCGTCGACAGCACGGACTACGCGGACTGGTTTGCCAACAAGTGGAGCGCCCTGCTGCGGAATCGACGGACGGACGCCCGGCAGGCTCGGGGATCGTTCGCCTTCCATGGCTGGATCCGGGACCAGATGCAGCGCAACACGCCCTACGACCAGTTCGTCCGGGAGGTGCTGACGGCATCGGGCGACATCGCGGCGAACCCGCCGGTGGCGTGGTTCCGGCAGGTGAGTTCGTTGCAGTCCCAACTGGAAGATTCGGCGCAGCTGTTCCTTGGGCAGCGGTTGCAGTGTGCGCAGTGCCACCATCATCCGTACGAGCGCTGGAGCCAGCAGGATTACTGGAGCTTCGGGGCGTTCTTCGCGCAGGTGGGGCGCAAGCCCGGGAGCCAGCCCGGCGAGGACGCCATCTTCCATCGGCGCGGGATGGCGCAGGCGACGAACAAGAAGAACGGCCAACCGGTGAAGCCCGCCGGGCTGGGAACCGCCATGGGCGAGATGACGGCGGATGACGATCCGCGCGTGCCGCTGGCCGACTGGATGACCTCGCCGCGCAACCCGTGGTTCGCGAAGGCCTTGGTGAACCGCTATTGGAAGCACTTCTTCGGACGTGGCCTCGTGGATCCCGAGGACGACCTGCGCGACACCAACCCGCCCACCAATCCCGAGTTGCTCGATGCCTTGGCCGCCCATTTCGTGAAGGGCGGTTTCGACCTGAAGGATCTGGTCCGGACGCTGGCGAAGTCGACGACCTACCAGTTGAGCGCGGAGCCCAACGAACACAATGCCCGCGACCGGCACCACTTCTCGCGCTTCTATCCGCGGCGCCTGCATGCCGAGGTCCTCCTGGACTCGGTGCATCTGGTGATGGGAGCCGAGACGAAGTTCGACGGGATGCCCGCGGGCATGCGGGCGGTGTGCCTTCCCGACAACAGCTTCAACGCCAGTTCGTACTTCCTGACGGTCTTCGGTCGTCCGGACGCCAGCTCCTCCTGTGAGTGCGAGCGTTCGCTGGATGCGTCGTTGAGCCAGGTGCTGCACCTCCTGAACTCCAAGGATCTGCAATCGAAACTGTCCGCGGATGGCGGTTACGCCGCCCGACTCGCCAATGATGCCAGCCGCAACGAAGCCGCGCGGCTGACCGAATTGTATCGCGTGGCCCTCGGGCGCGAACCGAGTCCTGCGGAACTGGAGGCCACGCGCGCCTACCTGACGAAGAAGATGGAGGCCGCCAAGGACGATGCCGGGAAGACCAAGGCGCGGCGCGAGGCGTTCGAGGACGCGGTCTGGGCGTTGCTGAACACCAAGGAATTCCTCTTCAACCACTGAGCCATGGACGTGCTCCCAAGGTTTGCGTGCCGCCTGGGTTTGCTGCTGGCCGGTGGTGTGGTGGCCTGCGCCCAGTTGCCGCAGTTGGTGTTGAACCACGTCTTTCCGGCCGGCGCTGCCGCGGGCGCGACCAACGAGGTCACGGTCCACGCCGCCGATTTCGAGGAACCCGGTCCACTCGTCTTCAGCCATCCACGGATCCTCGGCACACCGAAGCCCGGTGCTCCGGGCGTGTATCAGGTGGTAGTCCCGGCGGAAGTGCCGTCGGGTCTTGTCGAGGTCCGCGCCACGGGCCGCTTCGGTGTCTCCAATCCGCGGGGGTTCCTTGTCGAGAGTGCTCCCGCGGCGGTGCAGGCCCCGACGAATAGCTCCGCCGCATCGGCAGCGCCGCTGACGCGCGGGGCTGCGGTGTGGGGGCGGATTCCTGCGGCCACGCGCGCCCTCTTCGCGCTTCCATCCACGCAGGGCGAACGCGTCGTTGTGCGCGTCCAGACGACCGAGATCGACTCACGCCTTGTTCCTGATCTCGCCGTGTTCGATCCCGCCGGCCGTGAAGTCGCGCGGACACGTCGGTCGGGCCTGATCGACTTCACCGCGGCCAGCGCGGGGGGCCATCGGCTCGAGTTGGCCGACGGGCAATTCCGCGGTGGTGACGAATTCCTTTACCGGATCGAGCGGTTGAACGGTCCGCACATCGACTTTGCCATGCCGGTGGGCCTCCCGGCAGGCGCGGATCCGCAGGTGACCCTCTTCGGACGCCAATTGCCGGGTGGGAAGCCAGCCGGGATCGTGGGTTTCGACGGGACGCCGCTGGAGAGCGTGGTGGTGAAGGTTGCTGCGCCGGCCGTGTCCGACGCGATCCCGGATGAGGCGGCGGGGTGGGTGCCGAAGGCTTCGTCGTTCACGGCCCCGCTCTGGGCCTGGACGTGGCGGACGACGAACGGACCCGCGAATCCCGTCCTGTTTGCCCTGGGGACGTCGCCGTCGATGCTTTCCGCATTGGGAACCCAGGGTGTGCCGGCCATCGCGAACGTGCAGCCGCCGGTGGATTTCAACGGGCTGTTCCCGCGGGTAGGGGAACAGTCCGGGGTCCAGTTCGAGGCGAAGAAGGGGGACGTGTTCTGGATCGAGGTCGTCGGCGATCGCCTGGGTCCGGTCGTGGATCCGATGGTCCTCGTGCAGCGCGAACGATCGACCCGGGACGCCGCCGGTCGGGTGCAGTACGCGGACGTGGTGGAGTTGGGCGAGCTCGACGCAAACCCCGGAGGCAATGAATTGCCGATGGGATCACGCGATGCCGCTGGGCGCTTCGAGGCGCCCGAGGATGGCAGGTATCGGGTGTTGGTCCGTGACCTCTTCAATCCGTCGCCCGCCGCGCCGCGTCGGGCCTTCCGCCTGACGATCCGTCGGCCATCTCCCGACTTGCGATTGGTCGCGTGGGCCCAGCCGCCGCCGCGTGCGAACGGGGAGGATCGAAAGGTCCACATCACGACGCCGGTGTTGCGGCGCGGAGGGACGTTGCCGGTGAAGGTGGCGATCGTGCGCGTGGATGGATTCGATGGCCCGGTGGACGTGGTGGCGGATGGACTGCCGCCGGGAGTGACGGCGGCACCGGGCCGGATCGCGGGCGGTGCGACGACGGGAACGGTCCTGTTGACCGCCTCGGAAACGGTTCCCGGCGGCTCGTTCGGAATCCGGTTGGTGGGACACGCCCAGGTCGGAACGAACCACCTGGAACAGACGGCCCGCACCGGCGTTGCCCGATGGCCGGTGGCCGACTTCAACCAGGAGCCGTCGAGTCACCGTCTGGCGCAGGTGTTCCGGGTAGGTGTGGCTCCCGAGCCGGAGCCGGTGGTGGTCCGACCGGCGGAAGAACGCGTGTTCGAGGTGAAGGCGGGCACGAAGCTGTCGGTGCCGTTGCGCGTGGCGCGTCACTACGAGTTTCCGGCGGCGTTCAACATGAAGGCGGCTGGCCATCCGGCGTTGGAGAAGGCGAAGGAATTCGGCATCGCGGAGAAGGCCACGAACGCGGTGTTCGAGCTCAACCTCGGCGAGACCGCGCTTCCCGAGGGTGAACACGTGCTGTGGGTGCAGGGACAGGTGGCCGGGAAGTATCGCAACCAACCGGAAGCGGTTGCGCTCGCCGATACCGAACTCAAGTCCGCGGAGGCCGCGTTGAAGTCAGCCACGGCGGAGGCGAAGGCGGCACTGGAGGAACGGAAGAAGAAGGCGGAAGCCGCACGCAAGGCGGCCGAGGAGCGCGCGAAACCCCGCGATGTGACACTGGGTGTCTGGTCGGCGCCGATCCGGGTGAAGGTGGTTCCGGCGAAGTGAAGGGATTGCGATGAAGTTTGATCCTCAAACAGGCAGTTGGTTTATCCACAGATTTCACAGATTGCACAGATGGGAAGCCTTGGAATGGAGGTTTGGTTCGCAGTCCGGCTACCGACTCACAAGCCCGCTCGGCAGGGTGGGTTTCGTTGCTTGGGTGGCCTTCGGGCTTTCGTGGGTGGGCTGGGGGCAGGATGCGTCTGATCCAACCCTCGCGCCGCGTCCGGTGATCCCCATCGAACGGGTTTCGCGGACGACACCGGTGGACTTCTATCAGGAGGTGGTGCCGGTGCTGCAGGCGAACTGCCTTCCCTGCCACAACAAGACCACGACCAAGGCGGACCTGATGCTGGAGACGCCCGCGGACATGCTGCGCGGCGGTGAGTCGGGTCCGGCGGTGGTGCCCGGGAAGTCGGGCGAGTCGCTGCTGCTCAAGGTCTCGACCCACGAGGCCAAGCCGCGCATGCCACCCAAGGACAACAAGGCGAATGCGGTGAACCTGACCCCACGCGAGCTTGGACTGCTCGCGACGTGGATCGACGAGGGTTGCAAGGAGTCCGAGCGACGGTTCGCCGAGATCCGCTGGGAGACGCCTGCGGAACGCGTGCAACCGGTCTATGCCGTGGCCATGGCGGCGGATGCCCACGTGGCCGTGGCAGGTCGGGGCGCGAAGCTGGCCCTGCTCGATCCCCTCGAGGGAACGGTGCGGGGGTGGTTGTCCGATTCCGGTCTGTCCACGAATCCCTTGCCCGCACATCGCGACCTGGTCAACGCGGTGGCCATGAGTCCCGACGGGACGTGGATCGCCTCGGGCGGTTACCGAGAAATCAAGGTGTGGAAGCGGACCGTCGCGGAACCCGGGTCCGCGGGGAAACGCTCTGGCGGTACCGGCGGATTCGTTCCCGGGACGGGTTCCACCAACGGTTCTCGGATCCTGCGCTTCACGACAAACGGGGTTCCGGAACTCACCGACGACAAGGGCGTGTTCGTCGTGCGACTCCATCCGGGACCGCGGTTGCCCGATGCGGATCCAGCCCGGCAGCGCCGGTTGGTGCAGTCGACGGTCGACGGCGAAAAGGCCCGACTCGAGGCTCAGGAAAAGGAGTGGGCGGCACAGTCCGATCGACTGAAGAAGGCGCACGAAGCCGAGATCGCGGCCCGCAAGGTTCGCGACGAAAAGGCGACGGTCGAGCGGAAGGCACGCACCGCCCTGTCGATCGCCGAAGCAGTCCTCGGGCGGGCGGAACGCGCGGGTGTGGCCACCAATGCGCTGCCTCCCTTGAAGGAACGCGTGGAGACGGCGCGCAAGGCAGTCGATCCAGCCGCTGCGGAAGCGGCGAAGGCCCAGACCCGATTGGACACGGCGGGCGAGGAACTGCGTCTGGCCGATTTGTCGCGGGACCGCATCGCCACGCAGGTCCTCGTGACACGGAATGCGTTGCGCGAGGCCCAATCGCGGTTGGCTTCGCTTCCGTCCGAAGGAGCCTCGGGTTCGGTCTGGGGCAAGGTGGTCGCCGGGGCGTGGTCTCCTTCCGGAAAGAAGCTGGCGTTGCTGGCGGACGGGCAGGTGCATGTGTGGAACTCCGCATCGGGTGCCTGGGTGGCTTCGACTCCTGCCTCGGGGTCCCACATCGGGTTCGAAAACGAAGAGACCCTTGTCCTCCCCTCCACCCGTACCTGGACCTTCACCCCGGAGTATCGTCTCGCGGCCACGCTGGGCACGGGCGGAGGGGACTGCCCCATTGCCGATCGCGTGAATGCCCTTTCGTTCCGCCCCGACGGCCTTCGGTTGGCGAGTGGTTCCGGCGAACCCACGCGCGGCGGCGAAGTGCGCGTCTGGGATCCGGCCTCGGGCCAACACCTCTACGGCTTCACGAATGTCCACAGCGATGCCGTCCTCGCGCTGGCGTGGTCGCCGGATGGACAACGGATCCTGACGGGCGGTGCCGACCGGTTTGCGCGGGTGATCGACGTCGCGAACGGCCGCATATCGTCCACGCTCGAAGGCCACTCGGGTCACGTGCTGGCGGTATCGTGGCGCGCCGATGGTCGCGTGGTGGCCACCGGCGGAGCCGACGGAGCGATCAAGTTCTGGACGCTGGGAAGCGCCGACAAGGCGAAGAGCGTCGGCGGCTTTCCCAAGGAGGTGGTGGGGTTGTGCCATGTCGGCACCGGCGGCGATGCCGTGGTGGTGCCAGGCGAGACGGACTTCGTACGGGTGACGGAGTCCGGCGAGAAGCCGGCGACCCTGGGTGGAGCCCGGGATTTCCAGCACGCTGCGGCCATCAGTTATGACGGGCGCTGGCTGCTGGCGGGCGGTCAGGATGGCGTGGTACGGGCCTGGGACGTGGAGGCGAAGAAGTTGTGGCGGGAACTGGGACGTTGACGCCCGGGGCAGGGCGGGGTGGAGTGGTCCTCGGTCGGATTCCCCACGACCGACAAACACACTCCATCAGGAAATCCATGAAGCGTATCCAGTATCTCGCCGCCATCGCCGCCGCTTTGGCGTTCACATTCGCCGGTTGCTCGAAGGACGGCAGCGTCGACACCTCGAAGGTCGAAGCCTCGTTCTCCTCCTCCGCCGACGCCTCTGCCAAGGGCGACCTCGACCAGGTCCTCACGGCCCTCAAGGCCGGTGACTTCGCCACGGCCACGGCGCCCCTTCAGAAGCTGGCGGCCAACGCCAAGCTCACACCTGAGCAGCAGGCGGCCGCCAAGGACCTGCTCACGCAGGTTCAGGAAAAGGTGAAGGAAGTGGCCGCCAAGGCGACGGAGGAAGCCGCCGAGGCCATGAAGAAGGCCCAGTCCGAAGCCGGCGATGCCCTCAAGAAGGCGCAGGAAGGGGCCGGCGATGCGGTCAACAAGGCTCGCGAATCCACGGGCGACGCCCTGAAGAGCCTCGGTGAGAAGGTGAAGCCGTAATCCGTTGCAGGTCTCTCGATCCTGTTGGGGCTACGGGGTGGCGACGTCCCCGTCGCCCTGTCCAGCGTCTTCCCCATGGCGATGAAGACGTCGCCGCCCGTTCGGAGCCAGATCAGGCTCAGGTCGCGCTGCCCGTCAGTTCCCGCATTGGCTGGATGCCGTTGTCGACCAGGAACTGGGGGCGGCCGGTGAGGTCCGGTAGCGTGACCTTGTTCACGTCGAGGCCCAGCGCCTGATACAAAGTGGCGTGGATCTCGCCGAACTGCACCGGCCGACTGGCCGCCTCGCCGCCGAGGCGGTCGGTCGAACCAATGACCTGTCCGTGGTGCAGTCCGCCGCCCGCCACCAACGCACAGCTGACGCGAGGCCAGTGGTCCCGGCCCCCGTCCTTGTTGATCGTGGGCGTCCGCCCGAATTCGCCCCAGACCACCACGGTGACGTCCTTCTCCAGCCCGCGTTCGTGCAGGTCGGTGAGGAGTGCGGAAAGTCCCCGGTCCAGCAGCGGCAGGTCCTGTCGCAAGGCCCCGAAATTGTCCCCGTGATGATCCCACCGGCTGAACGCCAGCGTGACGCATCGGGCCCCGGCTTCGACCAGACGACGCGCCATCAGGAAATGCTCCATCAGCTTGGGGCCGCCGTCGTCGCGGTTCCTCGGATCGCCCTTTCCGTACCTTTCCACGATGCGGGGATCCTCCTTCTTGAGGTCCAGCGCCTCCACGAGCCGGCTGGAGGTCAGGATGCCGAACGCCTGCTGGTTGTAGGCGTCCAGTCCTTCCATCGCTCCGGACTGATCCACCGCCCGCCGGAATCCATCCAGGGAGGAAAGCAGGGTGCGGCGGTCCGCCAACCGGTCGAGGGTGACGCCGTTGAGGACCATGTCCTCCTGGCCACCGCCCTTGTTGATCTCGAACGGGGCGTGGGCCGCCCCGAGGAACCCGGCCTTGCCGTTGTCCGCCCATGGCACGTGACCCATCTTGGGTGCCAGTCCGAGGAACGCCGGCATGGCGGGATCGCCCGGGCCCATGATCTTCGAAAGGCACGAGCCAAACGCCGGCCATCCGCCCGGCGGCTGGTTGCGCGGGTGCCGGCCCGTGTGGCAGGTGATCGCGTCATGGCGGTCCTCGGCCCCGACGATGGATCGGATGATCGAGTACCGATGAGCCTGTCGTGCAATCAGGGGCAGGTGCTCGCAGATGCGGATGCCCGGGACGCTTGTTGAAATGGGGCGGAACTCACCGCGGATCTCCGAGGGGGCATCCTCCTTCAGGTCGAACATGTCCTGATGGGAGGGACCGCCCGGCAGGAAGATCATGATGATCGCCTTGTGCTGGCGGGAGGCGGAGCGCAGTCCCGAGGCTTCCTCCGCCTGCAACAGCCCCGGAAGGGCGAGTCCGCCCATGCCCAGCGATCCGATGCGCAGGAAGTTGCGCCGCGAAACACCGTCGCAGAATCCGGAATCAGCCGGGCGTGGACCGAGGATCTTGAGCATGCGTTCTCGGAAGAGGTGGTATCTCAGGCGAGCCTTCCGGGAGTTGTGTCCCGGGTCAAGGGGGGAGGGGCGGGGGCTGGGGGGGAGTTTCAAGATTCAAGTTGGAAGTTTGAAGCAAGGAACGGGAGGGTTGAAGATAGAAGGACACTTCGAGGGTGAGGTGCGGAGCACCGGCAGACGGTAGCCCACGGCGTAAGCCGTGGGACTTGCGGATGAAGGAAAGTCAGCCCCGGATGGGGCGACAGAATCGGGTGTGCATCGGCCGGGTGAAGGGCGTCTTTCGCCCCGCTGGGGCTGGTTCTTCAACGCGAGGGCGACCCACGGCTCGCGCCGTGGGCTATCGTCTTTCGGCCCTCCGGGCCTGAGGCTGACCCGCCGGATGAAGGACGGGTGCCCTCACCCGGCGTGGGTTCATGATGCGCCGCGTGGGGGCACGCGGCCTCCAACCGGCGCCCATCCCATTGAAGGCCGGGTGTCCTCACCCGGCGGGTTGACGAAGCGCCGCGGCCTACAGGCTTCAAACTTGAATCTTCAAACTTCCAACTCCCCCCCAAAATCCTCGATTGCACACTGGCAAGTCTTGGGCGGTCCCGGAAAACTCGCCACCAGCATGCGTCACGCCGCCATTGATTCCGCCCTGTTCGTCGAGAACCGGGCCCGACTTCGACAGCTCCTGTTGCCTGGTTCGCTGGCGATCCTCAACGCCAACGACATTCCGCCCACCAACTCGGACGGCACCCGCCGTCTGGTCGCCAACTCGGACCTGTTCTACCTCACCGGGGTCGCCCAGGAAGAGTCGGTGCTGCTGCTGTTCCCGGATGCCGAGGACGAACGCCAGCGGGAGATCCTCTTCCTGCGTGAGACGTCGGACCTGATCGCGATCTGGGAAGGTCACAAGCTGACGAAGGAGGAAGCGCGGGCGCTGACCGGCATCCAGAACATCCAGTGGCTTTCGGAGCTGCCGCGGACGCTCCACCGCCTGGTGTGCGAGGCCGACCACATCTACCTGAACTCGAACGAGCACAAGCGCGCCGAGATCGTGGTGGAATCCCGCGATACCCGGTTCACCCGATGGCTCCAGCGGGAGTATCCGTTGCATTCGTACCAACGCCTCGCCCGCGTGATGCATCGGCTGCGCGTCGTGAAGTCGCCGATCGAGGTGAACCTGCTGCGCGAGGCCTGCGACATCACGCGCACCGGATTCGAGCGCGTGGCGCGATTCGTGAAGCCGGGGGTGAACGAATGCGACGTCGAGGCGGAGTTCGCGCATGAGTTCGTCCGTCGTCGCGGGGACTTCGCCTACAACCCGATCATCGCATCGGGTCTCAATGCCTGCGTGCTGCATTACGTCGACAACCATCTGCCCTGCAATGACGGCGACCTGTTGCTGATCGACGTCGGGGCTTCCTACGCCAACTACAATGCCGACCTCACGCGCACGATTCCGGTGAATGGCCGGTTCACCGCCCGGCAGCGTCAGGTTTATGATGCGGTCCTCCGAGTCCTGCGGGCGTCGACGGCCGGGCTGACGCCGGGCAAGAAGTGGCGCCAGTGGCAGGCCGAGGCCGAAGACCTGGTGGCTCGCGAATGCGTGGGTCTGGGATTGCTCACCGAAGCGCAGATCTCGGTGACGGTGGATGATCCCATGAAGAAGGCGGTGAAGAAGTACTTCATGCACGGAAACGGCCACCCGCTGGGCCTCGACGTCCACGACGTTGGCTTCCTGAACGAGCCGTTCGCTCCGGGATGGGTGATGACGGTCGAACCCGCGATCTACATCCCTGCGGAAAAGATGGCCGTGCGCCTCGAGAACCACGTCCTCATCACCGAGAACGGCGTGGTCGACCTGATGGCCAACATCCCCATTGAGGCGGATGACATCGAACGACTCATGGCGGGTCGGTAAACCCGGATTGCCATGGCCCAAACCCCTGTCGAGACGGCGGTCCAGGAACGTTATTCCAAGGCTGCCGAACGGTCGGAAGCCGCGCTGTGCTGCCCGGTCATATACGACCCAAGGTACCTTCGGGCGATTCCGTCCGAGGTCATCGAGAAGGACTACGGGTGTGGCGATCCCTCGCAGTGGTTGCGGCCGGGCGAGACGGTCCTCGATCTGGGCAGCGGCACTGGAAAGATCGCGTTCATTGCCTCCCAGGTGGTGGGACCGGCGGGGAAGGTGATCGGGATCGACATGACCGATGCCATGCTCGAAGTCGCCCGACGCAACGCGCCCATTGTCGCCGGGGCGGTGGGCCATGCGAACGTCGAGTTCCGCAAGGGCCGCATCCAGGACCTGCAGCTCGATCTGGACCTGCTCGAATCCGAACTGGCGGGGCGGCCGCTGGCCGGGAGCGGGGCGTTTCTCCAGGCCCTCGCGTTGGCGGATCGGTTGCGACGGGAACGTCCGATGGTGCCCGATGCCTCCGTGGATGTGGTGGTCTCCAACTGTGTCCTGAACCTCGTTGATCCGCGGGACAAGCAGGGGCTCTTCCGCGAGATCGCCCGGGTGCTGCGACCGGGTGGCCGGGCCGTGATCTCGGACATCGTGTCGGACGAGGACATTCCCCTCGCGTTGCAACAGGACCCGACTTTGTGGAGCGGTTGCCTGAGCGGCGCCCTGCGCGAGGACCAGTTCGTCCGGGCCTTCGAGGAAGCGGGCCTCGTCGGCGTCCGGATCCTCGAACGCGACACCGCTCCTTGGCAGACCGTCGAGGGCATCGAGTTCCGGTCGATGACGGTGGAGGCTTTCCGGCCCGAGGCGGGACCGGAGGCGGATCGGTTGCAGGCGGTGATCTATCGCGGGCCGTTCCGCGAGGTGATCGATGATGCGGGGCGCAGGTTCCGTCGCGGGGACCGCATCGCGGTTTCGGATCTCACCTTTGGCGCGTTGCAGCGGGAGCCGTTTTCCAGCCACTTCATTCCCGTGCCGCCCCGGGCCGATGCGGGTGAAGTCGCGGACGCAGGGGAAGCGGCGGTGTCGGTGCCAACGGTGGCCGCGGTGGCTGCCCCGTCGATCTGGCAGGAGATGGCGGTGCGTTCGCCGCGTCAGACCAAAGGCGCGGGCTTCCGGTTGACTACGGCGGCATCGGAGTGTTGCGGAGGCGGTACCTGTGCGTAGCTCCCTCGTGTCCGGCGCGGGATTCGCCGACGCGCTCGCGGGTGCGGGATTTGATCTGCGACGGACTTCTCTCCAGACGTTGCAGGTGAACGTCGGACGCCAGTGCAACCAGGCCTGCCGGCATTGCCACGTCGACGCGGCACCATGGCGCACCGAGATGATGGACGAGGCCACGTATGCGCCTATCGCCGCATGGATCGAACGGCATCGGCCGCCGGTGGTGGACATCACGGGTGGCGCGCCGGAACTGAGCGAATGGTTCCGGCCCTTGGTCGAGGTTTCCCGTCGTGCCGGTTGCCGGGTGATCGATCGCAACAACCTCACGATCCTGACCGAGCCAGGGTTCGCGGATCTTCCGCGCTTCCTGTCGGAGCACTCGGTCGAGGTCATCGCGTCGTTGCCGTGTTACTCTGTCGAGAATGTCCGGCGCCAACGTGGGAATGGTGTCTTCGAGCGGAGCATCGAGGGTTTGCGGTTGTTGAACGCGGTTGGGTACGGGACGCGGCTGTCGCTGCATCTGGTGTACAATCCCGTGGGACCCACGCTGCCGGGACCGCAGGGTGAACTGGAGGCGGATTACCGTGAGGCGTTGCGGGCGAATTTCGGGATCGAGTTCACCGGGCTGTACACGATCACCAACCAGCCGATTGCACGATTTGCGGAGGACCTGCGGAGCCGCGGGGAACTGGAGGCTTATCAGGAGTTGCTGGTGTCGGCGTTCAATCCCGCGACCCTCGAAGGGTTGATGTGCCGTTCGACCCTGAGCGTGGGTTATCGTGGTGAGGTGTACGATTGCGACTTCAACCAGATGCTGGGTTTGACTTCCGGTGGCGAGCCGCGTCGGCTCTGGGATATCACGCCGGAAGAGCTGATGGGGCGGTCCATCGCGACCGGATCCCATTGCTTCGCGTGCACCGCCGGGAGCGGAAGCAGCTGTACCGGGGCGTTGGGGGAGGGAGTCTCAAGTTTGTAGGCGGCCACCACTGCCTCGTGACCTCGTCAGCTACCGTCAGGAAGTAGCAGACGACGTGAGGAGGCTGAGATAGAAGCCCGAGGTTTGAAGATGGAAGTTTGAAGACTGAACCACTGCCTCGTGACCTCGTCAGCTACCGTCAGGACGTAGCAGACGACGTGAGGAGGCTGAGATAGAAGCCCGAGGTTTGAAGATGGAGGTTTGAAGCCTGAACCACTGCCTCGTGACCTCGTCAGCTACCGTCAGGACGTAGCAGACGACGTGAGGAGGCTGAGATAGAAGCCCGAGGTTTGAAGATGGAGGTTTGAAGCCTGAA
>Ga0172372_10000496_pt1 | contig 60073 bp, 47 predicted proteins | sample LakKiv5m_2_FD_114544 | JGI IMG/M metagenome (GOLD analysis project Ga0172372, IMG submission 114544) | Freshwater microbial communities from Kabuno Bay, South-Kivu, Congo - kab_092012_9.5m | ecosystem: Environmental > Aquatic > Freshwater > Lake | place: Democratic Republic of the Congo...
TAGTTGACGTTCCTGTTCAATCTGTTCTAAAGCCCAAGGTAACAAATTACCTGTTTTATCCCACCATCGCAACCAATAGCCAGTACGTCCTTCTTTTGTACCTTGCCAAGTTCCTAAAAATAGTTCCATTGACTTAATCCAATGACGACCATTTTCGTCTGGTTGCTTTAATTCATAACGTTCATTTTCCAGTTGATAATATTCTAATAATCCTCCATCTGGATCAAAAATGATATAAATAGGAACTTGCAAAATCTGTTCATAAAAAAACCATTTTCCTGGCGGATAGGTACGTTTACATGAGTATTCTCCGCCTTCTTTATCTGACAAAAATTCCATAACCAAAGCCGGTATATCCCCTTCTAAATGGGGTGTATAGCTTTTGCGTCCTGGTAATATTTCTTTAACTGAAGGTATATATAGCCAATCTGGTGCTTTAGCGATAAATTGATCATTTAATGTGGCACATAAACCAAAATTGGCAGCAATTAACATTTGTGGTTGAATAAAACCACTGATTTCTAAACTTTCACATAAAGCACCTGCTAAAAGTGGTTGTCCTGTATTGTCCACTGGTTCATCCTCTAGTTGAAAATCATCGGGTAACGCTTCCCATGAGATAACCAGTCCCATCTGTGATTTACTTTCACTCAGTAGGGTTGCCATAAAAGTTACCTTTGCTCGATTTATTTTTATTCTATCATCTGAATTTTATCTATTATTAGAGTTGTTGGAAAATAAGGGATAATAATCAAGCAGACAAGCGATCGCCAGAGAAAGGATTTTATTGATCGAGCGTAAAACCCCATCCCCTTGTGGGTGGGGCGGTTGACTGCTATGCTAGGGATTAAGTGTCAGCAGTTATCATAGATAGATGGTACAAACTCTTACACTTTGTGATGAATACGGAATCATCTACCAAGCAATGAAAGTATTGCCAGATGAAGAATTAAAAATTGCTTTCCTTAGAGAAAAACCATACCCACTATTTTATCACTAAAAATCAAAATAAATATAAGGTAAACTTCCTTGAGGTGCCAATAACCAAACTGCATAAAAACATAGAGGCACAAAAACCAGTTTTAACTGCCATCTGAGTTCTAAGTGAAGTTTCCGTTTAAATACATAAGCCACAATCATGAAGACAAATATTAAAATTAACCCCCATAATACCTGATTAGGACTAGTATTTAGAGCTTCCATATAAACTTTCTCAATAAATTGTACATCAGCTGTGTATCCCCAGAGATTTCCCATGACTAATGCTGAATCTTCAATTCTAGGTAACCGAAACCAAATCCAAGAAATAAATACGGTCAATTGAGTTAATAACCATGCCAAAATTATCCCTAAAGGATGATGCCAAAATAGACGTAAAATCTTGAAATTATTGCTGACCACATCTGTAACTCTATGAATACATAAAGCTATGCCATGTGTCCCCCCCCACACTAAAAAACCCCACGCGGAACCATGCCAAATACCGGCAATTAACATGACTATTAATAGGTTAAAACAGGTACGTAATAATCCTCGACGAGAACCCCCTAATGGAAAATATAAGTAATTACGTAACCAATCACCTAGGGTGATATGCCAACGACGCCAAAAATCGGCAATACTGCTACTCAAGTAAGGAAAATCAAAGTTTTCTGGTAATACTAAACCAAGTAGTAAAGCACTACCACGGGCAATATCTACATAACCGTTGAAATCCAAATATAGTTGAAAACCATAAGCGAAAGTAGCTAACCATAGATCTGTGCTACCTGCTCTTTGTGCATTGTTAAAACACAATTCTACGAAAATTCCTAAATTGTCGGCTAAAACTCCTTTTTTCACCGCACCTCTGGCAATTAACCATAAACCTTCTGTCCGTATGTGAATATGGTTAATTTTTGTCTGATCAAATTGCCAAGATATTTGATGATAGCGGGTAATTGGTCCGGAAATTAGTTTGGGAAAAAATAATTTGTAGGATGCAAATTTTAATAGGTTATCAGCTGGGGGTACTCCTCGATAAACATCTATAAGGTAAGCTATATTCTCAAATGTAAAAAATGAAATTCCTAGGGGAATACCTAACTTGAAACTGGCATTTTCTAGGGTGATATCCCACCTCAATATCCATTGGGATAGAATGGTCGAGTATTTAAAAACTAATAATAAGCCTACATTTAAACAAATACCTAAAGCTAAAATTTTCAGCCTGTTAGGATTCCAGTCAGCTTCTATATTTTTTATATCTTGGTCTGAATTTTGGTTGTTGTTGTTTTTCTTTGAGTAATTATTTGAGGCAGAGTTTTCGGCAATTTCTAACCCTAGGCGAAAGTTAATAAATGTTAGAACTACCATTAGTGGTATATACTGCACATCCCAGGAGGCGTAAAAAACTATGCTGGAAATGATTATTGTCCACAGACGAAATTTTGGTTGCTTAATATTCCAGTAAGTGATCAGAACAATTACTAGAAATAGACCGTAGAGAACAGATGTAAATTTCATTTATTTCTTCAACCAAGGGATGATCATATCAGTAGCTAATTTCTGGGAGAGTTCATGGGATCCATAGCGATTCAGATGGCTGGGATCAGAAAAGTATTCATCAATTTCTTTCCAGGTGCGACTGAAATCACGGTAGCTGAAATTGGGATTCTGTCTAGCATTACGTAACATATATCGTTTGAATTTTCGCTCATATTTAGACCTGAAGGAGTCTAGATAGTCTGTTGTTAATGGCATATTAATGAAAATTAGATGTATCTGTTGTTTTTGTGTGAATTGCAAAATAGAATTTAATGCGTTGTGTTGCATGCCATCTAGCTGAAAATCTTTGTAGTCACTATCGTAAGCACCAAACACTTTAGGATACTTTTGATAGTAGGTTTTAGCATCAAATTTCATGGATATGGGTAAAAATCCATTAAATTGATTAATATTGCTTTCTGCACCGGTCGAGTTATTATTCTTTTGAGAGTTATTAATTAGGTTTAAATTATTCAGGTTATCCAAGAATAATTTCTTGATTTCTTCACGCTTTTGATAGCCTAAAGATAAATTGGCTAAGTACTCATTTAATATCTCATTTGCTACCTGTTGGCTATTAATTTCAGTAATATTGGTAATGTTATTTTCTGTAGAGCTTTTATTTGCTACAGATGAGTTTTCATTCATTTTTCGTTCATTGCCTCTTTTTAATACCTCCTTATATCCCTGGGAAGCAGCAATAGCATTAAAAGTTATATCTAGACGACCATTGTTAAATGCTCTGGAACCGTCTCCCCAAATAATTATTTTTGGCAATTCCGCAGGTGTCAAGACTTGGCAAATCACAAATTCTACCACTTGAGCAGTGGATCCATTAATCCCTAGATTAAAAATGCTAACTTCTGGATAGCCACGACTAGCTAGGGTCTGACCAATAGCTGATGGGTCAATACCCCGTAATGCACGAGAAGAACCAACGATCAATATATCTGGTGGTTTGCCATCTGTTTTTAATCGTTTTCTATATAGTGCTAATTGTGCATCTAATTGCTTGGCATTAAAACTTGGTAGGTTTACAGAAGAGTCTTCTAATGAAACTTGATCATGTTGACTCAATACCCAAGTGTTGGAACTGGGGGAAGAATCGGAACTGTTAGATAATTTTAAATCTTTGGGTTGGTTATGTTTTGTCGGTTGGGATTGTTGTCTAATCATGGTTAAATTCCCTAAAAGCCAATCGCTTTGGATAATTAAGATTATTCCTAAAACTAACCACAAAAACCCAGCTGAAATTCCCTTTGCTTTTGGATCTATATCTCTTTGATTTTGGATTGGTATGAATACTTGAGTTGTTAAAAGTAACTTTTTTATTAAGTCTTTTATTTGTTGATGAAGACCTATGGATCGATATTCACTTTCCTCTTCTACCTCGATCCCACTATAAATATATGTAGTTAAGTTACTACTGGGCTGATAATTGACTAAACTACTATTATATTCTTTATACTCCACTATTGAGGCAAACTTTGGTGTGTCTACTAAAACTAATTCTTCCGTTAGTGCTTGATTAGTCCCACGAAAGTTGACACCATAACGCCAAAGGGGCTCCCTATCACCCGCGCGACGACCATAGATTCTCACACCAGCGATCGCTCTAATTTGTTGTGCAAATTCAGTTACTTTGTCAGCTACCTGTTCTTGGGGTGGACAGGTAGTGGCGTCACACATAATATGTAATATGTTACCTTTTTGCAAGGTAAGAATACGAATTCCCCCCGTTCTTAACCGCCAATCTATATCATGATTAAGTAGACGTTCTAAAAGGAAAATTATTGCCCCTTGGTCTCCTGATGCTGCTAGTTCTTTGGTTGGGGTAGACAACTTTGTATTTTCCGCAGCAGGTAAAGACAACCAATCTATCCATTCTGGTTGTGCTTCTTTGGCTGATTGCCCATATACGGTAGCTGATAGTACGCCCTGGGGACCAATGTTCCCCAATTGATTGGCAATTATGGGCAAACATTCCTCCTTTTCAGGTGGATTTTTCAGCAGACCAGTGGGATAACAAAATATATGTAGGGTAAATTTTTGCAAAGAAATGGTAACGGAAACCCCCAAATTTGATAGGGACTGGTTCAGCAGGCGATCAATTGCTTCTAGATCTCCCCAGCGGGCCCACTCTTGAACCATGGTTTCTGCCAAAGTTAGATCTACCCTTAAAAACCAGTCTGGATTCGTTTCCCCTAGAACCTGAGATACAATTAGTGCATCCCCGTAATTTTCTAGGTTCAAATGGCGTAACTTCTGGGCGATTGGTTCCGCTAGTAATTCAGGATCATGACTGTAGGTAGATTGACAAAATACCCATAGGCGATCGCCCTCTTGGTTGATCTTGGTTTGTGAACCCACATTAAATTTTAGAGGTTTGCTTTTTACCTCTACTGAAACACCTAATGAACTTAGACTTTCGCTTAAGTATCGCGATATAGCCTGGATGTCACCTTGTCTTGCTAGATTTTCATTAGAAACGCTTAAATTGCTATGGTAAGATTCGGGTTCATTAGCTTGTAATAATAGGGATGCGCCGCTGCTGTGTAGATTTTTGTCTAATTGGTTACGGCTTTGCGGTTGCTCAGGAAAAATCATGGATTCATCACATTTGGCAGTTTTTTTTAACATTTTTGTTACCTTTGTAGCTGTAGAAATGAGCAAAGATATTATTAGAGGTTAAATCACCATAGAATTAACCTACTTAACCTATAATTTGGGCGTGCTCGATCTACACCTTATATATATAATTGCCAGTATCATTGTAACTAGTGATTCTAAAACCACCAATCTACAGAATAAATCATGTCTTCTACTATTTCCCATTCCCCGTTACTACAAATAGGCACAATGTCCATGTTACTACTACTCATAGCAAATAAAGTAACTAGTGAGGTGATTACAACCCTGGGAACTGCTAGTGAGGAGATATTTAGGGGCGATCGCCTCCCTCCACTAAAATTCCCCGAAACTTCCTGTGCTGAGGATAGAATTACAGGTTAAGCGGACCGGAGCAAAAAATATGAGTTCGATTTTATACTCTTCATTGCCAGCGGCAAATATGCACCCTATGTCTGAATTATTTTTACGTCATCGTCTGCACGTAGTAGAAGAATTATGGGAGTCGGTTCTCAGACAAGAATGTGGACAAAAAATGGTTGACCTGCTGCGTCAACTACGGGATTTGTGTTCACCGGAAGGACAAACCACTCATGATCAAGCATCCTCAGCAGTAGCACTGATTGAACAGCTCAATATTAATGAAGCTATTCGTGCTGCTCGTGCTTTCGCCTTATACTTCCAGTTAATTAACATTATTGAGCAAGAATATGAACAAAAGCAACAGTTAACCCGCTATTCGGTGCCCGATCCTATGGACCAAGAAAGCTGGCCTAACATTATTTATTCAACTAATCAAAGGGAAAATGATCTACCTATCAATAAAGAGACTGGGAATGATAAAATTACCCCTTACCAGAAGGGAACCTTTGCGGTGTTATTCCCCCTACTATTTAGATTAAATGTTCCACCTCAGCAGATTCAAAGACTGATTTCTCAACTGGATGTGCGCTTAGTCTTCACAGCACATCCCACGGAAATTGTCCGCCACACCATCCGGGACAAACAAAGACAGGTAGTACACCTTTTACAGCAGTTGGATACTCTACAAACCCATACTGGTGCTCATCCCTGGGAACTGGCAGAAATTAAGGAGCGTTTATTAGAAGAGATTCGCCTCTGGTGGCGCACAGATGAACTGCATCAGTTTAAACCAACCGTATTAGATGAAGTAGACTATGCATTACATTACTTTCAAGAGGTTCTATTTGATGGTATTCCTCAATTGTATAAACGATTTGCTTATGCTTTAAAACAAACATTTCCTTGGTTGGAACCACCTGGTAAGAACTTTTGTTCTTTTGGCTCTTGGGTAGGTTCCGATCGGGATGGTAACCCATCAGTGACACCCGAGGTGACTTGGAAAACTGCCTGTTACCAGCGAAAAATGGTTTTAGAGAGATATATTCAATCTGTGAAAAAGCTGATTGAGTTACTGAGCATTTCCATGCACTGGAGTGATGTCCTACCAGATTTGTTGGAATCTTTAGAATTGGACCAATCTGTATTAGGTGATGTTTACGATGCTTTAGCTCTCCGCTATCGTCAAGAGCCTTATCGCTTAAAACTTTCCTATGTGTTAAGAAGATTGGAAAATACCAGAGATCGGAATTTGTCTTTATATCGTGGGGAGACTCCCACCAATGAGGATTCTGATAAATATGCTTCGGGGGAAGAATTTTTGGCGGAGCTAAGACTGATTCAACGTAACTTAACAGAAACTGGATTGAGTTGTGGAGAGTTGGATAATTTGATTTGTCAGGTGGAGATTTTTGACTTTCATCTAGCCCAGTTAGATATTCGTCAAGAATCTTCTAGACACTCTGATGCAATCAATGAAATTCTTGAATACCTGCAAATCCTTCCCGGAACCTATAATGAACTCTCAGAAAGCGAAAGGGTGAGTTGGTTGACAGCAGAATTACAGACTAGAAGACCTTTAATTCCAGCAGAATTGCCATTTTCGGAAAAAACTAATGATGTCATTGAAACTTTCCGAGTGGTGCGATCGCTACAACAGGAATTTAGGATTAGGATCTGCCAAACATATATTATCAGCATGTGTCGGCAAGTTAGTGACGTATTAGAGGTACTACTACTAGCCAAGGAGGCCCAATTATTTGACCCTGCTACTGCGGTTGGCTCTATTCGTGTAGTTCCCCTATTTGAAACTGTAGAAGATTTACAAAGATCCAGAAGTGTGATGCGGGAATTATTTGAACTTCCCCTATATCGTGCTTTCCTAGCGGGAGGTTATAAACCCGATCACACAGAAAATAACCTATCCCATAGCGATCTTAGACCTAACCTCCAAGAAGTGATGTTAGGATATTCCGACAGTAATAAAGACTCTGGTTTTTTAAGTAGTAATTGGGAAATCCACAAAGCCCAAAAATCCCTGCAAGAAATTGCTGAGGAATACGGTTTAAACCTGAGAATTTTCCATGGGCGGGGGGGATCGGTAGGTCGTGGTGGTGGACCAGCCTACGAGGCGATTTTAGCCCAACCTGGACATAGTATTAATGGTAGGATCAAGATTACCGAACAGGGAGAAGTTTTAGCTTCTAAATATTCTCTGTTAGATTTAGCTTTGTATCATATAGAAACAATTACTAGCGCAGTAGTGCAGGCTAGTTTATTGAGAACAGGGTTTGATGACATTGAAGCGTGGAATGAGATCATGGAAGAATTGTCGGTGAGATCTCGTCAACATTATCGAGCTTTGATTTATGAAGATCCTGATTTTATTGACTTCTTTCATCAGGTAACGCCTATTGAAGAAATTAGTCAGTTACAAATTAGTTCTCGCCCAGCCCGGCGATCATCTGGCAAAAAAGATTTGGGCAGTTTAAGAGCTATACCTTGGGTATTTAGTTGGACACAAACCAGATTTTTATTGCCTTCTTGGTATGGTGTAGGTACGGCATTAGATGAGTTTCTACAAGAAAAACCGGAAGAACATTTGAAACTAATGCGTTATTTCTATATTAAGTGGCCTTTCTTTAAAATGGTAATTTCCAAAGTAGAAATGACCCTAGCAAAAGTGGATATAGAGATGGCACGTCATTATGTACAGGAACTTTCCAGTCCAGAAGACAGATCAAGATTTGAGAAAGTATTTTTCCAAATTGCCAGGGAATACTATTTGACTAGGGACCTGGTGTTGAAAATCACGGGAAATCAAAGACTACTAGACGAAGATCCCACCTTGCAGCGGTCAGTACAATTACGAAATAGCACCATATTGCCATTGGGGTTCATTCAGGTTTCCTTACTCAAGCGATTGAGACAGTACAAGACCACCAGTACACCGGGAATAATACATTCTCGTTACAGTAAAGGGGAATTACTACGCGGCGCATTGTTGACTATTAATGGAATTGCAGCGGGAATGAGAAATACTGGTTGATGATTTTTAAGGAGTGGTGGAATGATCAAAAAACGCACTTTAATTTGTACTGTTATTGCGCTATTATCAGGCATAATTGGTGGATTAACAGCTGGACAAATCTCCTCTATGTTACATAATCAAAAATGCCTGACTCAACTATGGGGTTGGCAACAGATTTGTCATGTAGTGGTAACACCAGGAGCAATATGGCAAGGTAGCATAGCGGGAATTTGGACTGGTACAATATTAGGAGCGTTTTTTGGTGGTTTGGTGGTGCGTAAAATTGATTATTTAGGTTAAATTCTCTCCTCTTCCTGATAGAATACCTGTTAAGTTTAACCAGATTATAGCCATGACCACCGAAACAACCGCACAAAATCCAACCACTGGCGCTGATGCTATAGATATAGCGATCGCACAGGGAATTGACTTTGATGGATCCCCCATTCCTACTGTCAAGCTAGAGCTATATAATTACGTTATGGGACTGGAAGCAGGTAGACAACGGAGTGGGGTATCTAACACCATGCGTTCTCGAATTGTTCGCATTGGTGCTAAACACATACCCCAAGCGGAGTTAGATGAGAAATTAGTAGCAGCTGGTTTTGCACCCTTAAAGGAAAAAGAGATTGCTTTTTTCTATGGTAGCAAGTAAGTTTAAAAATGTAGTTTTTCCTCTTGTATAACATCCGTCCCCATCACCTTATCCCAAAAGCGAAAATAAAGACCATAATTACAATTGAATTTGTGATGATGTAGGGTGTGATGGGAGGGTGTAATCCAATGTTCACCCCAAAAACCCTTCATCCAGGAACGGGGATAAACTTCATAACCTAGGTGATTAATCACGCCAAATAGTGTCATTAAGATTAATAACAATATTAACATGCTGGTATGAATAGGAATGATCAGCAGCATGATAGGAATAATCACTGCCTGCATTATACTTTCTAAAGGGTCAAAGCAGAAGGATGTCCAGGGTGTGGGTTTGATAGATTGATGATGTATTCGATGAAAGCGGCGATATATTTTAGGATTGTGTAACCATAAATGGGTCCAGTAAAAATATGTATCGTGTAAGAATAAATATATGAGTAGGCTTATAGGCAAGTATAAATAGCCATATTCCAGAGGATTAGTGTACACCCTGGTATATCCATTACTAATGATAGTCATGGCCAGAGCGACTCCTGGGGAGAAAATTAGACTGGATAGAATAGACCATTTGATTTCAGTTTTGATATTCTGACTGTTTTCTTTAATTTCCTGAAGACGGCGTTTTTCCCAGGAACGAGGACGACGAGTCCACAGCAACCAATAAAGGGGCCAGGATACAAGAAAATATCTGACAGAAAGTGCGCAAAATATAATTATTGTCAGCGCGGTGAATTCTATGATATTAGATAACATCTGTTTTATTAATAATTGTTACAAATATATTATATATAACCAAGGTTATACTGTTGAGATTGGGAAAACTTTTTGAAGACTATGAACAAATACAGTGACATACCGCCCCACACGTGGAAACGTGCTATTGGTCTGGGGTGGGAAAGACCATATAGAGTCCGCTATCCCAGCAATTTGGATGATGGGCCATTTCATGGTATGCCATTAGGTGGTTTTGGAGCAGGTTGTATTGGTCGTTCCTCTCGGGGAGATTTTAATTTATGGCATATTGATGGGGGTGAACATGTTTTTAAAAATGTTCCTGGGTGTCAGTTCAGTATTTTTACATCTGGTCAAGCTTACGCGTTATCCACCCAACCACCAGAAGATAACACCTTACAAACCTGGCAATGGTATCCCAATACTGATGGGGGGACATATCACGCACTCTACCCCCGCAGTTGGTTTGTATATGAAAACCTATTTCCCCTACAATTCACTTGCGAACAATTTTCCCCGGTTTGGGCCCATAACTACCGAGAAACTAGTTATCCGGTAGCTGTTTTCTTATGGAATATCCATAACCCGACTAATCAACCCCTTACTGCGAGTATTATGTTGAGTTGGGAGAATATGACTGGGTGGTTTACTAATGCTCTTAAATCTCCTCAAGTTAAAATCAGGGATGATGGCTCTCCTGTATATGAATATCAACCACGATGGGGTGAAAGTCAGGGGAACTATAACTGGTTAGCAGAAAATGACCAATATTTGGGTTGTGTTTTAGGTCGAGCTACAGATCATCCAATTCAAGAAGGTGATGGTACTTGGTGTATTGCTACTGTGAAAAATCCCCAGGTTGAATTATTCTATCATTGCCAATTTAATCCCCTGAGTAATGGTGAAGAAATTTGGCGTGACTTTAGTCAGAATGGCTCTCTATCTAATTACCAGGACGAAACCCCCGCAGATGTAAATTCCCGTTTGGGCGCTGCTGTTGCAGTTCGCTTTACTCTCCCACCTGGGGAAACTTTAACAGTTCCTTTCGTCTTGAGTTGGGACTTTCCGGTGACAGAATTTGCAGCAGGTGTCAACTATTATCGTAGATATACTGATTTTTTTGGCACCACCGGCGATAATGCTTGGCAGATTGCTACTTGTGCTCTGAAAGAATGCTACAACTGGCGATCGCATATTGAGAGTTGGCAAAAACCAATTCTGGAAAGGGAGGATTTACCAAGCTGGTTCAAGATGGCTTTATTTAACGAACTGTATGATTTAACTAGTGGGGGAACCCTGTGGAGTGCAGGGACGGAAAAAGACCCCATGGGTCAATTCGCGGTTTTAGAATGTTTAGACTATCGTTGGTATGAGAGTTTAGATGTTAGATTATATGGTTCCTTTGGACTGTTAATTTTATTCCCAGAATTGGAAAAGGCGGTCATTCGTGCTTTTGCGCGGGCCATCCCCCAAAGTGATGATAGATCTAGAATTATTGGATACTATTTAACCATTAACTCCCCCAGTCCGATGGCATTACGCAAGGTAGCAGGGGCTACACCTCACGATTTAGGCGCACCTAATGAGTGGGTTTGGGAGCAAACCAACTATACCAGTTATCAGGACTGTAACCTATGGAAAGATTTGGGTTGTGATTTTGTCCTCCAGGTGTACCGTGATTTCCTGTTTACCGGTGCTAATGATATAGAGTTTCTAGTTGACTGTTGGCATGGTATGGTGCTGACTTTAGATTATCTCAAACAATTTGACATGGATGGGGATGGAATACCGGAAAATTCTGGCGCTCCCGACCAGACCTTTGATGATTGGCGACTAAGTGGTGTTAGCGCCTATTGTGGTGCTTTGTGGTTGGCAGCTTTGGAAGCTGCGATCGCCATTTGTGATGTTTTGATAAACCGCCCGGAATTACCAAATGTAGGGGAGCAAAAATCTATTTATGAGCATTGGTTAAACCAATCATTGCCAGTATATCAACAAAAACTATGGAATGGCAAATTTTACCGTTTAGATAGTGAAAGTGGTTCCAATGTGGTGATGGCTGATCAATTATCAGGACAGTTTTATGCCAGGTTGCTTAATCTACCGGATATTGTGCCAAAAGATCGGGCCCTTTCCGCTTTGACTACTATCTACGATGCTTGTTTCCTCAAGTTCCAAGATGGTAAGTTTGGTGCTGCTAATGGTGTTCTTCTGGATGGTTCACCGGAAAACCCTCAAGCTACCCACCCTCTGGAGGTTTGGACGGGTATCAATTTTGGCTTGGCTGCTTTTTTACTGCAAATGGGCATGAAAGAGCAAGGTTTGCGTTTAACCGAAGCAGTGGTGAGACAGGTTTATGACCATGGTCTACAGTTCCGCACACCAGAGGCGATAACCGCTGCTGGTACTTTCCGAGCTAGTACCTACCTCCGTCCTATGGCTATTTGGGCTGTATATATGTGCTTTAAATAGTTATTGGTAATTAAATCTTAAGAGATAACCATAGCCACCAGCGGGCCAGAATGTCTATTAGACTTGTTTATAGCGTTCTGGTTCTCTATGTTAATTGACATTAAATATGACATCTATGTCCTGAATTACCTCATAATACAGTTGGTTATGGGTATTTCTTAGGGAGCATCATTTATTTCCCCTTGAATGTTTAATATAATAAATTATTAAATGGTATCGTAAGCAACTAAATTATAAAAATATTTTATCTTCATGCCCCGCAGTTATTGCTATTTATTTAACTTGAGTGATTTGCTATTTCTGGGTTAATAATTATTTTATTAAAGGAGATTGCCAAAAAACATATAACAATCTATAATCAAGGAACTACCGAAGGCAATTTTACGGAAAATCAGGGATTTCTGCTGAGTGATAATTTATGAAGTTCTTATTCTATAAGGCTTTACACTCCTACATCAAATTGAGGTTGCCTCAAATATTCAACAATTGATAACTTTAAAGTTGTCTAAAATGAGGGGTCAGACCCCCCATTTATCTAACAAAAATCAGACAAAAGTTAAACTTGCACAATGACCAAATGAACGTTTTGAGATCTTCACTAAATTTGACTTATCAAGTTGCCATCTTGGCAGATGATATGGGAAAAAAAGTCCGAACCTAGTCAATCACATCTGAGCATTCGTCAAATAAATCACGCCTAAAAAATAAAAGTAAGACTAACTATGAATCACCATTTTGCTAACAACACCGGACTTGCTGATACGAAAATCAACCCTGAGCAGTTTGACCAGGTAATAGAGGCCATTCTAGCTGGCAAGTATTCTTGGGCCTGCGTGCTGATGTTGCGGTTTGTAGGGTATAATCCTTTGCATTATATTCCTTACCGCACTTACAACCGACTAATCAAGGAAAACTCTCATCAAAATCGGTCCGAGACCCAGAAAAATGAAAATCTCAAACTTGCTTCATCATCCAACGACAAACGAACTGATAATAATCATGTAACCCACACCAACCGTTTGACCAAAATTAAAGACTTGGCCTATCTGGAGGTAAGAGGTAAAAAGTCCCAGTCAGAAGTTCACGATACCCGCAGAGAGAAAAAGTTGGCTTAGCCACTTGATATAGGAACAGAGTCCCTCCACATCCTGGGCCACGTGTAATATCAAGCATTAGCAAATTAATGTTTTTAAAAATTAATGGTTTTATTGTCGGTAAAGATTGCTAGTTCGGTTTCTGGATCGAAAAAGTGCAGTTTTTCCACAATAGGTGATAGCCAAATTTGATCCCCCATGTTAATTAGTCTATCCGAAGGTACTCTTACTTGTAGGATCTGACCCTCTAATTTCGGTAAATCAGGGTTAATTACTCTTACACTCAGGAAACTATCATTTCCCAGATTTTCTACTAGATCCACTTTAACGGGTATATTTTTTGTCGCAGGTGCGCTTAATATCAGGTGTTCTGGACGAATCCCTAAAATTACAGTTTGTCCACTGTATTTTTGTAGTGCTTTTCCCCACTCACTTGGTAGGGTAAAGCGGAAATTGCTGTGGGTAATTAATAGTGGTGCATAAAATTCTACGGGAATAAAATTCATCGGTGGTGAACCAATAAATTCTGCCACAAAGCGATTTTTGGGATAGTTATATATTTCTAAGGGGCGGGCAACTTGTTGAATTTGTCCCATATTCATAATGGCAATGCGATCGCCCATAGTCATTGCTTCCGTTTGATCATGGGTAACATAAATAGTGGTTGTTCCCAATTGTCGCTGTAATTTGACAATTTGTACGCGAGTTTCTGCTCGTAGTTTAGCATCTAAATTAGATAGGGGCTCATCCATTAAAAACACTTGTGGATCCCGAGCGATCGCTCGACCTAGTGCTACCCGTTGTCTTTGTCCTCCGGAGAGTTGTTTAGGCAGTCTATGTAACATTGTGTTGATTTGTAGCAAATGAGCAACTTTTAAAACCTGTTGTTCTATAATTTTTTCCGTTTGAGTCTGATAACGTAATTGTTTGGGTAGTTTTTGAGTCAAACCCATGAGCAGATTTTCTCCCCACTGACCCATAGTTCCCTTAGAGCTAGTGTGGTTAACTGGTAAACGACGACGTAAACCAAATGCAATATTTTCATAAACTGTCAAATGGGGGTAAAGAGCATAATTTTGAAATACCATGGCAATATCTCTGGCCTTGGGAGGTAAATCATTAATCAGATCATTCCCTATCCAAATGTTACCCCCCGTCATCACCTCCAATCCTGCTATTAAACGTAGCAAGGTACTTTTTCCACAACCTGAGGGGCCAACTAACACCATAAACTCGCCCTCGGTAATAGTTAAATTAATCCGACGTAGGACATGAATACTATCTCCAGGTTGGTTGGGAGAAGATGACTCTTGGTTCTTAACTTCTCCTATGCGGGGAGGGAAAGTTTTGTAAACGTTTTCTAATACAACTTTTGCCACAGTAAGTGATTAAGTAAATTAATAAGTGATTTAAGACCCCAAAGCAGTTGTGCTACCATGACCATATTATGAGAATATTGGGTCAAGAGGGAGTCTTTTTGATACAGTAGTTTCTTTCAAACTAATCGATAATATAGAGAAGAGAAAACATAGAATCTTTAAATTCTAGCTGGTAATTATATATTATATATTAGGGGTGTCTTGTGTACCTTTAGATTAATTAGCCATTAATAAACTGTATGGTAATGCTCAAGTTTCCTGAACTGGAGAATTAAATGGGAAATAATTGGGAGACAAAATCCTGTTTATCTACCACCAGATGCAATAATTGCAGTCCTAACAGTCTAGACACTATATAATTTGAGAAGAGGAAATCAGAACCTTGGACGACATCACACAAGAAATTATGCTGAATACCTTTACCCTAGATGAAGTGGTTGAGTTCGCAGAAAATCCAGAACCTCGGTGTCCCTGTGTACTCCTGCTAGATACTTCCGGATCCATGCAGGGTGATAGAATTGAGGCACTAAATCAGGGTCTACTGAGTTTTAAGGATGAACTGGTTAAGAACACCCTAGCTGCTAGAAGAGTAGAAGTGGCAATTGTTACTTTTGATAGTCATGTAAACGTGGTACAAGATTTTGTGACCGTAGATGAATTTACTCCTCCTATTCTAACAGCTCAGGGATTAACAACTATGGGAGCGGGAATTAATAAATCCCTAGAAATAATTCAGGAGCGCAAATCTCAGTATCGTGCCAATGGCATTGCTTACTATCGTCCATGGGTATTTATGATTACAGATGGTGAACCCCAGGGTGAGATAGACGAGGTTATAGAACAAGCAACCCAGCGTCTACGAGGAGATGAGTCCAATAAAAAAGTAGCTTTTTTCACTGTAGGAGTAGAAAATGCCAATATGGATCGTCTCCATCAAATAGCTGTGCGGACTCCCCTAAAACTCAAAGGTCTCAACTTTGTAGAAATGTTTGTGTGGCTTTCGGCCAGTATGTCCGCTGTATCCCATTCTCAGTTAGAAGAGCAAGTAGCACTACCGCCCATCGGTTGGGGTTCTATCTAAATATATATTGACAATAGCCAGCCATCAGCTACCATTTATGCGATTATGAACTCATCGAAACAGGTTGCCCAATGGCGAGTAGCAGCCGCATCCGTATGTGGAACCAGCCATATCAAAAATGATCAGTTGTGTCAAGATGCTCACTATTGGCATATACTGCCCAATAATGTATTATTAATAGCAGTTGCAGATGGAGCAGGTTGTGCCAATCTAGGGAAAGTAGGAGCGGTGATAGCCACTCAAACAGCTATAGAGTATATATCCCAGCGGAAAGATATTGCCACCGTCATCACTGATGATACCCTATTGAGAGAGCTGCTGCACAAGGCCATGAGCAATGCCAAAACCGCCTTAGAAAACGAAGCTCAGGTGGGCAAATATGAGCTATCTGACCTAGCAACTACCTTAATTATTGTAGTTGCTACCCCAAAACTTGCCGCGGTAGCACAAATAGGTGATGGTTTAGCTGTGACTAGGGATAGCACGGGTAAATTGCAAGCTCTGACCATTCCCCACAGGGGCGAATATGTCAACGAAACCATATTTTTGACTTCATCTGAAGCGGTGACTACAACTCAACTACAAATCTTGCGTCATAACATAGTTAATATTGGAGTGCTTACCGATGGTCTACAAATGTTAGCTCTAAATATGCTAGTTCAAGAACCACATCAACCCTTCTTTTTACCTTTATTTGATTTTGTTGCCAAGGTTGAAGACCATAGACTAGCAAAAGAACAGTTAACAAGTTTTTTATCTTCTAGAAAAATTATTGAACGTACGGATGATGATTTAACTTTGGTACTAGCAGCATTTAGTAACTGATAAAAGGTTTGTTTTATAAAGTCCATTAATCACCATTGAATTATGCAGGTACTACGTTCTTTTTCCAATCAAGAGGTTCTGGATTTACAGGAAAATTTGGGACGCGGGGGTGAAGCTTGTGTCTATACGGTTCCAAGCGATGAAAATTTAGTCGCCAAAATTTATCATCACCCAACTTCTAGTCATATTCAGAAACTGCGGGCCATGATCGCCAACCCCCCAGCAAATCCTGCGGCCAGTTTTGGTCATATTTCTATAGCATGGCCACAGGAGTTATTAACTGCTGCGGAGGGTAGTGATACTATTATTGGCTTTTTAATGCCACGGATTCGGAACATGCGTCCTATTATGGACTTTTATAATCCTGGCAATCGTCGTCAAAACTGTCCCCTATTTAATTATCAATATTTGCTGCGCACTGCTCGCAATTTGGCCGCAGCTTTTGCCGCTTTACATGCAAGTAATTACTGTATTGGCGATGTCAATGAATCAAATATTCTAGTCAGTAATACAGCTTTAGTTAGTTTAGTGGATACGGATTCCTTTCAAGTCCCAGATTTGTCTCAAAATACGGTTTATCGATGTTTGGTGGGTAAACCAGAATATACTCCCCCAGAACTTCAGAATAAAACCTTTGCTGACTATAATCGGGAAACCTATCATGATTTGTTCGGGTTAGGGGTGTTGATATTCCAGCTTTTGATGGAAGGAACTCACCCTTTTTCTGGGGTTTTTCAAGGTTTAGGGGATCCCCCCACTTATGAGTCCCGCATTCTAGCTGGCCATTTTACCTATAGCCAAAAACAAAAAGTCCCCTATTTACCTACTCCCATTACTCCCAGTTGGCAAACTCTTCATCCTGATTTACGAGATCTGTTTATCAGCTGTTTTGAAGATGGTCACCATTCTCCCTATTTGCGCCCCAGTGCCCAAACTTGGCTATCGGTTTTATCTACCGCAGAATCAAGTTTGGTTTCTTGTGCTGTTAATCCTCAGCATGTTTATCATCCTCATCTAGATAAATGTCCCTGGTGTGAACGCACCATGAAGTTGGGGGGGAGAGACCCTTTTCCATCTTTGCAGGCAATCTCCGCTCGGGAACATCTCCAACCCAGACGCAAATCTCGTAAGCGCCCTAGATATCAGCCCCGTGTTCGTAAACCAGCTGTTCCCGTTTTGGCTACCTATACCCAATTCTCTTTGAGATCAACTTCGCCTGGTTATCAACCTGTGCAAACATCGAGTAGGTCTAAGTTTTATACTCTTATGTTTGGACTTTTAGGTTTGGGTGTATTGGGTTATTTGGATATTATGGTTAAATTTACCCGTCCTTTTCTCTCTCCTAATCCTTACACTCAACAAAGTTTATTGTCTAATAGAAGCGAAAATGTTCATTCCCCATTAAGTTTAAGTTTTAATGATTACTATCAACGTGGTAATCAGGCTTATCAACAACAGGACTACCAACAAGCAATTGAGGACTTTAGCCAAGGTATCAAACAAAATACTAATTTTTCTAAACTATACATGCATAGGGGCAATGCCCGCTATAATTTAAATGATTATGAAGGAGCATTGACAGATTATAATCTGGCTTTGAAAATTAATCCCCAGGAAGTTAAGGCATTTATCAATCGTGGTAATGCTTATCTTAAACTGGCTGACTATAGCAATGATCCGGATTATGAATATAAAAAAGCTATAGACAGTTTCAATAATGCTATTAACATTAACCAACAAGATGATGAAGCCTATGTTAGAAGAGGTATTGTTCGGTCACAAATAGCCAGATATAGTAATAACTCACAAGAGGAATACGAAAGATCTATTGGGGACTTTACACAGGCAATTAAACTCAATCGTTTTAAAGCAGAAGCCTACTTTCAGCGCGGTCTAGCTCGTTACCAATTTGCCCAATATAGCAGTAATTATGCTCAAATATATAAACAGGCGATCGCAGATTTTGACCAGGCATTAAATATTAATCCAGAAATGGCAGAGGTGTTCCTCAAAAGAGGAATGATTTACTATGAATTAGCCCAATATGGAGAAAGGACAGCCAGGAATAATCAGCAACGATCTCTGGAAGATTTAGAAAAATCTGCCCAATTATATCTGAATAAAAAGGATGTCAACAACTACCAGCAAGCTATCAGTAATATTTGTGTTATTGCTGAAGAAAAGTGCGACTACTTTTTACAAAACTCATCGAGTATTTATAGTGTAAATCCCTGAAGTGTAGCAATAAAAATAATATTTTCCTGAACAAGGAGATAGATATCTAGTAACTGTCTCCTTGTTTTTTTGGTTGAAAATTATCTTATTTCAAGGCTTACCCTAAATTTACTGACTCTTTATAAACAGGCCCGATTTTTTTCGCTAGATTACTATTATGTTCCATCAGAAAGGGAAACCAAGCAAAATCCCATCTATTTAATTCCCATAACTTGTCGTGCTGGCAAATAGTTAAATCAAATAAATCAGAGGTATTTGCATGAAAGCAGTAATTCTAGCTGGTGGTTTAGGAACGCGTCTGAGTGAAGAAACTAGTATTAGACCTAAGCCAATGGTAGAAGTAGGTGGCAAGCCAATTCTTTGGCATATTATGAAAATATATTCAGCTCATGGTATTAATGATTTTATCATTTGTTGTGGCTACAAGGGTTACATTATTAAGGAGTATTTTGCCAACTACTTCCTCCACATGTCAGATGTAACTTTTGATATGAGATTCAATCAAATGAGTATCCATTCCGGATACGCAGAACCATGGCGGGTTACTTTGGTGAATACGGGCGATAATACCATGACAGGTGGTAGACTAAAGAAAGTGAGAGAACATATTGGTAACGAAACTTTCTGTTTTACCTATGGAGATGGTGTCAGCAATATTAATATTACGGAACTAATTAATTTTCACCAAAGCCAAAAAACCTTAGCCACCCTGAGTGCTGTCCAACCAGCAGGAAGATTTGGGGCAATTTCCCTAGGACAAGAACAAACTAAAATTACCAGTTTTAAAGAAAAGCCAGAGGGTGATGGTGCTTGGATTAATGGTGGTTATTTTGTCCTAGAACCAGAGGTAATTAATTTTATTGCTGATGAAAGTACGGTTTGGGAAAAGGAACCACTAGAAAAATTAGCTGATATGGAACAACTGTCAGCTTTTAAACATCAGGGATTTTGGCAGCCAATGGATACTTTAAGAGATAAAAACTACCTGGAAGATTTGTGGAAAAATAATCAAGCTCCTTGGAAGGTGTGGGCATAATTGATGGTGATTTAAGGGGAAAATAATCATGTATGACTTTGCCATTATTGGTGGTGGAATAGTAGGACTAGCTACGGCCATGGCTTTAGGTAAACGCTATGGTCAGACCAAGATTTTAGTCCTAGAAAAAGAAGCGGAATGGGCATTTCATCAAACTGGCAACAATAGTGGTGTCATTCATTCTGGTATTTACTACAAACCCGGTAGTTTCAAAGCAAAATTCTGTCGTGATGGTAGTCGATCAATGGTGGAATTTTGTCGAGAACATAATATAGACCATGATATTTGTGGTAAGGTTATTGTAGCCACAGAACCAGAGGAAATACCAAGATTAGAAAACCTCTATCAGCGAGGTTTAGATAATGGTATTCCCGTGAAAAGAATTAGTCCTCAAGAAGCAAGGGAAATTGAACCCCATCTTAGTTGCTTGGCAGCAATTCGAGTCTCTTCTACTGGGATTGTCAACTACAAACAAGTTTGCCTCAAGTACGCGGAGATTATTCAAAATCAAGGAGGCGATTTACGCCTTAACACCCGGGTTTTAAAACTACACCCAAGCGGCGAAAATCAGATAATAGAAACTACCAAAGGCAGTTTTGAAACTAGATTTGTAATTAACTGTGGTGGACTACATAGCGATCGCCTGGCGGAATTGGGTCAGGTAAATCCCCAGGCTAAAATCGTTCCCTTTCGGGGAGAATACTATGAACTAACACCGGAAAAACGTTCTTTAGTCAAAACGCTTATTTATCCAGTTCCTAACCCAGATTTCCCATTTTTGGGTGTACATTTTACCAGGATGATTGATGGCACAGTTCACGCTGGTCCAAATGCGGTTTTGAGTTTTAAAAGAGAAGGTTACAAAAAAACCGATTTTGATCTAAGAGATCTAACTGAAGTCATTACCTATCCTGGTTTTTGGAAACTAGCAGCCAAACATGCTGATGAAGGAATCAAAGAAATGATACGTTCCTGGAGTAAAGCAGCTTTTGTCAGAAGTTTGCAAAAACTGATTCCAGGAGTGGAAGCAAAAGATTTAGTACCCACCCATGCAGGAGTTAGAGCTCAAGCATTAATGAGTAATGGTTCTCTAGTAGAGGATTTTTTAATCATTCCCGGTAAAAACTCTATTCATGTTTGCAATGCACCATCACCCGCAGCTACATCTTCCTTAGAGATTGGTAAAGCCATTGTAAATCAACTCCCAGAACCGGCGAATTTAATCAGGTGTTTTTAAAAACTAATCCCGAGTAAAGTTCTACATCAAAATCAAGAGGAAAACTATGAAAATATTAGTCACTGGTACAGAAGGATATTTAGGCTCATTGCTCCCTCCCTTATTAATTGCTAAAGGTCATAAGGTAATTGGAGTAGACACGGGTTTTTATAAAGTTGGCTGGTTGTATAACGGTACAGAAATAACAGTCAAAACTCTCAACAAAGACATTCGTAATATTAATCCAGAAGACCTAGAGGGAGTAGACGCTATAGTTCACAAAGCAGAACTTTCTAATGATCCTACAGGACAATTGGCACCCCATATTACCTATGATATCAATCATTTAGGTTCCGTGCGATTGGCCAATCTGGCTAAAACCATGGGAGTGCGTCGGTTTGTTTATATGTCTTCTTGCAGTGTTTATGGAATTGCCACTCATGGGGATGTAACAGAAGAATCACCAGTGAATCCTCAAACAGCTTATGCTGAGTGCAAAACCTTGGTGGAAAGGGATATTAAGTTATTAGCTGATGATGATTTTTCCCCTACCTTCATGCGCAATGCAACAGCATTTGGAGCTTCCCCCCGCATGAGATTTGATATTGTTTTAAACAATTTAGCTGGGTTAGCTTGGACTACCAAGGAAATTAAAATGACTAGTGATGGTACTCCTTGGAGACCTTTAGTTCATGCTTTGGACATTTGTAAAGCCATTGTCTGTGTCTTGGAAGCACCCAGGGATATTATTCACAATCAGGTTTTTAATGTAGGAGATACACAAAATAATTATCGCGTGCGAGAAATTGCCCAAATCATTGCAGCAACTTTCCCAGATTGTAAATTAACCTTTGGTAATAATGGTGCGGATAATCGTAGTTATCGAGTATCCTTCGAGAAGATCAACACAATATTACCGGGATTCAAATGTGAGTGGAATGCGGAGCGTGGTGCCCAACAGTTATTGAATTTATTCCAGCAAATTGACATGACTGAGGATACATTCCTTTTTAGAGGATTTACCAGATTAAAGCAGCTGGAGTATTTGATCCGTACTCAACAACTCGATCAGAATTTTTTTTGGCATAGCTAAGAATTAGTTTTTTGAATTAATTTTTTAATCTTCCAAAAAGTCCCAAGCAATAATCTTATTGAAATCTTCATTAAAATCACTGCTGGGATCTAATAATTCTGGTTTAATTAAGATACTTGGGAAATTATTTTACATGAGTAAATTACTGACTATTGCCATTCCCACCTATAATCGAGCAGATTTGCTGGATCAACAATTGGAGTGGTTATCTCATGCTATTAAAGGTTATGAACAAGATTGTGAAATCTTAGTATCTGACAATTGTTCCAGTGATTATACACCGCAAGTTATCAAAAAATGGCAGAAAATTCTCAGCTCTGTAACTTTTACATCTAACAGAAACAGTAGCAATTTGGGTGTGATGAGGAATATAATTTACTGTCTAAATTCCGCCACTACCAAATATGTATGGACAATTGGTGATGATGATCCTATTCAAGATAGAACTGTTGGTTACGTGATAGATAAATTGCAAAAACACCAGGACTTATCTTTAATGTTTCTGAATTTTTCAGGAAGAAATAAAATTACTGGGGAAGCAGTTCATCCACCCACTATTGCTGGCAATCGTTGGTTTGATATTGATGTGGAAGATGGTGCAGGAAATGGTAAGGCAATCTTTGAACATTGTCTTGCTAAAAGTGTGGGCGCAGTAATATTTCTGACAGCTTCAATTTATAGGGCTGATCTGGTTAAACAGGCTCTACAAATTTGGCCGGATGCCATTAATAACTGGATTTCTTTAGCCTATTTTGCGGGTTATTGTGCAGCTCATGGAAAGGTAATTGTCACCAAAGAAAACTTTTTAGAATGTATTGTAGGTGTCAGTTATTGGCAAAAGGAACCTAAATCCGCACTACTAATGCAATATAAACACATACCAGAGGTGATTGCTAAGCTCCATGAAAATGGATATTCTAAACAGTTTTATGCCAGGATGATGATTCAGAACTGGCGAGGAGTTAATCCAAAAGTTTTCTTAGGTGCTTTACAAAGATGGCCAATTTCTGCTATTCAAACCATACTTCCTTTTTTTGCTGTAGTCACTGTTTCTGCAGTGGAGGTTATGGCCGCTCCTGAACTCAAAATTGCTGATTGTAATCAGCAAATATCAACTTCTGCTCTTCGTCGTAATAAAGATTCGTGAGTTAATTACTGGGTTGAATTATTAGTTTGTTTAAATGATGATGATTAATACTTGGCAAGATCAACTCAACGCCTTTACTGAGGATATTAATTATCGGGTATCTGTGGCTAAATATAAAAAGCATTTACCTGTATTATCCCCAAAAGATAAATTAATTGCTGAAACCTTAAAGCAGCAAGGTGTTTATATTACTTCTCTCACAGATTTAGGAATGCCATCAACCACACAAATGTGGGTAAGTGCTACGGGTTATGCGGGGATGATATCAGCTCCCAGAAATGTGGAGTCGGGATATAGCTTACCCCAAATTTACACGGTTACAGATCTACCGGAATTTTTTACCTGGGGAATTGAATCTAGGTTAAGGAATATCATTGAAAGTTATATAGAGTTACCTATAGCTTTTCATGGTGTTCATGTGCGGAAGGATTTTCCAAATGAGCAGCAACTACAAACTCTACTGTGGCACAAGGATGCGGAAGATCGACGGATGATTAAAATCATCGTCTATTTACACGATGTGGGGGAAGAACATGGACCTTTTGAATATATACCTTTACCCAGTAATATTGGAGAATGGTGTAATTATTATCGGGTCGATTATAGATTGTGGAAGTCGGGTTTTTTGGGAATTGATGACCGAGAAATGATGAATGTTATTCCTAAAAAATTCTGGAAATCTTGTCCAGGAAAAGCAGGAACTGTAATTTTTGTTGATCCTAGAAATGTTTTACATCACGGAACAGTTAGAAGTGAAGAGCGTTCTACAGCATTTTTTGTTTACACTTCTCACACTCCTAAACGCCCGGAACTTTGCACTCAATACCATGATCATACCTTCACCAAACCCCCTGGGCAATTTAAGACTGAAATTGCAAATAAAGCCCGGTAAATTTTTCTAGGGTGTGTTGTTAGAGCATCCCTATCAAGTTTTCATTTTCGCTTATCTAAATTCACCGAGAGTTTTCAAAAATATGATTTTTACCCAAACAAGTCTAGCTGGCGCTTTCATTATCGAATTAGAAAACAAACCAGATCATCGTGGTTTTTTTGCCAGAACTTTCTGCGCCCAAGAATTTGCTGAACATGGTTTAAAGCCAACAGTTGCCCAATGTAATTTATCTTTTAATCATCAAAAAGGCACCCTGCGAGGAATGCACTACCAAATTACACCAGCAACAGAAACCAAATTAATTCGCTGTACTCAAGGTGCAATTTATGATGTGATTGTGGATATGCGTCCGGAATCTCCTACCTACCTATCATATATTGGCGTCGAACTAACAGCAACAAATCGTCGTGCTTTATATGTACCGGAAATGTTTGCCCATGGGTATCAAGCTCTAACTGATGGCGCGGAAGTTGTTTACCAAGTTGGTGAATTTTACACCCCTGGTTATGAACGAGGTCTGCGTTATGATGATCCCATTTTAGACATTGTTTGGCCTTTGAATGTGACTGAAATTTCTCAGAAAGATCTTAGTTGGCCTTTATTGGAATCTGTGTTAATAGGTGTCTAGTACCCATACCTTTTTTGAGAGTTTGTATAAAAATTATTCGGAGTTTCCCGGGAGTTGAAAATGATAATAGTTGATCAAGCATTACAAGCACGTGCTGAATTAGGTAAACCAGTAAAAGTTGCCATGATTGGTGCTGGTTTTATGGGGAGAGGTATAGCTAATCAAATTATTAATTCTGTTCCAGGAATGGAATTGGTAGCTATTGCTAACCGTCATATTCAAACAGCAGAACGAGCATATTTAGAAGCAGGAATCGAAAATTTCCGCACTGTGGATAATTTAGGAGATTTGGAAGATTCCATCGCCCAAAATGGATATGCAATCACCGAAGATGCCATGTTGCTATGTGAAGCAGACGGTATAGATGCAATTATTGAAGTCACTGGAACCATAGAATATGCAGCTCATTTGGTAACCAGAGCGATCGCCCATCAAAAGCATGTGATATTAATGAATGCGGAACTAGATGGAACAGTGGGACCAATTTTAAAAATTCATGCTGATAGAGCTGGAGTAGTTTTCACAGCTTGCGATGGGGATCAACCAGGGGTAGAAATGAATTTATATCGCTTTGTTAAAAGCATTGGTTTAACCCCCCTATTATGTGGAAATATTAAGGGATTACAAGATCCCTACCGCAATCCAACCACTCAAGCTGGTTTTGCTCAACGTTGGGGACAAAATCCAGCTATGGTGACAAGTTTTGCTGACGGTACAAAAATTTCCTTTGAGCAAGCAATTGTAGCCAATGGTACGGGGATGAAGGTAGCAAAGCAGGGTATGTTGGGATATGAATATACAGGTCATGTAGATGAAATGACCAAAATGTATGATTTAGATCAGCTTAGGGAACTGGGTGGAATTGTAGACTATGTGGTAGGTGCAAAACCCAGTCCAGGAGTATTTGTTTTTGCTACTCACGAGGATCCCAAACAACGCCATTATTTGAACCTCTATAAATTGGGCGAGGGTCCTCTTTATAGTTTCTACACACCCTATCACTTATGTCATTTTGAAGTTCCTATTTCTGTAGCTCGTGCAGTGTTATTACATGATGCAGTTTTAACCCCCATAGCAGGTCCTATAGTTGATGTAGTGGCCACAGCCAAGATTGATTTAAAAGCAGGGGAAATAATTGATGGTATTGGCTATTATATGACCTATGGACAATGTGAAAATTCCTCCATTGTGCAACAGGAAAATTTACTACCCATGGGACTAGCACAAGGATGTCGTTTAATACGAGATATTCCTCGAGATCAAGTCCTCACTTATAACGATGTCGAATTGCCTACAGGTAGACTTTGTGATAGATTGCGTGCTGAACAAACAGCCTATTTTTCCCCAGTTAAAACTTTAGCGATCGCTAGATAGAGTTTCCAGCAGTCATAGGGAGACCTAATACTCCCTATTCCCCCCTCCCCCCTATTCAAACAATGAAAATTGCTCTAGTCCATGACTATTTAACCCAGCGCGGTGGAGCAGAGCGAGTATTTGAATTGCTTTGCAAATACTACCCCGAAGCAGATATTTTTACATCTGTATATGATGCCCAAAAAACAATTGACTTAGGCGATCGGATAGTTAAAACTACTTTTTTACAAAGCATTCCTGGGGCTAAGAAATATTTTCGACTTATAGCTCCGTTATACTTTCCAGCTTTCCGTTCCCTGGATTTACAAGACTATGATTTGATTATTAGTAGCAGTACGAGCTTTGCCAAAGCGGTTCGTAAAAAAAAGGAAGCTCAACACATTTGCTTCTGTCACAATGTGACCAGATTTTTATGGGATACACAAACTTATTTACGGGAGTATGGAGATTATCGTTACTTTGCTCCAGTAATAGAAAAAATATTTGCTCTGATGAGAAATGTGGATCTGAAATACTCCCAGGAACCAGATTTATACATTGCCAATTCCAGCGTTGTTGCCAAACGTATACAACAAATATATGGCAAGGAAGCAATGGTAGTCAATTATCCAATTGATACCAATAATTTTGTTTTTTCTGAAATAAAAGATGACTACTACTTGGCATCTGCTAGGATGATAAGTTATAAACGTTTTGATATCATAGTCGAGGCTTTTAACTGGTTAGGTTGGCCTTTATTAATATCAGGTGACGGACCAGAACTACAAAGGTTAAAATCCAAAGCACTAGATAATATTCAATTTTTAGGTCATGTGAGCGACGTTAAGCGTAAGGACCTATTTTCCAGAGCTAAGTCCATTATTGTTGCAGCATTGGAAGACTATGGATTAGTGCCGGTAGAAGCAAATGCCAGTGGAACTCCAGTGATTGCTTATGGTGCAGGGGGTGTTTTAGACACTCAAATACCTGGAAAAACTGGAGTGTTTTTTAACAGACAATCAGCTGACTCTCTACAGACAGGATTATTTCGGGCCAAGGAAATAGCTTGGAATTATCAAAGCATTCGCAATCACGCTGTTAACAACTTCTCAGAATCAGTGTTTTTTCAAAAGATAGAGGAGATTGTCATGAAAAACTCCGGTATACACCACTGATGGAATGAAGGGGTATAGCACCCCCAAATTTTAATACTTTCGTCAATGATCCGAATTCTTAGTCTATAGTCTCTTGTATAGAAGGATAATTACAGTGATTCAAACTAGTTTAAACTCACCTCTAAATACTTCAGCAGATTCAGAAGCAAGCTATGGACAAATGTTGTCTGTATTTATTAGGAGATTTCCTTGGGTTCTATTAGTATTTTTAACTTCCACAGCAGTAGCTGGAATTATCACTGCAAAAACTCAACCAACTTTCCAAAGTACCCTCCAGTTATTGATAGAACCTAACTACCAAGGAAGGGAAAAGGAAGATAAATTGGGAACGGATTTCACTGAATCTAACATTGTTATTGACACAGCGACCCAGTTAAATTTAATGAGGAGTTCTGCACTTTTACAAAAAGCAGTGACTCGGCTTAAGTCCGAATATCCGGATATCACTACAGAGGAACTTAAAAAATCCTTAGTTGCGACTCAGATTAAGACCTCTGAAGATAATATTGCCACGAAAATTTTTCAAATTGATTATATCAGTGATGATTCATATAAAACCCAAAAGGTTCTGACTGCTATTCAGCAAGTGTATCTTGAGTACAATAAAAATCAACAGGATATTCGGTTACAAAAAGGTCTACAAATTATTAGAGAACAGCTAAATAAAGCAACTGACGAAGTGAACGCGTCAGAGGCTAATTTACAACGATTTCGCCGCAATCAGAATTTGATTGATCCGGAGTTAGAAGCAAAAGCAATTGAAGAAACTTTAAATATTATTCGCAAGGAAAGACAAACCACTCATTCTCTATACCAAGAAGCCATAGCTAAGCAAAAATCCTTGCAACAACAACTGAATCGCTCACCACAAAATGCTTTAGTTTCTTCTCGTTTGAGTCAGTCTACGCGCTACCAAGGTTTGCTCAATGAAATTCAGAAGACGGAATTAGCTTTAGCTCAAGAGCGATTGCGTTTTACCGATGATACTCCTAACGTACAGAAACTAAATCAACAACTGCAAGATCAAAAAGGACTTTTACAAAAAGAGGTAAGCAGAACTCTAGGTGAGAATAATAATTCCTTAAATTTCGGAGAAAATTTGTTAGAACAAGGACAACTAGGACAAATTGATCTGAACTTAACCAGTGAATTGGTAACAACTCAAACTAATATTGTGGCACTGAGCGCTAGAGATCAGACCTTAGCTCAGAAAGAAAGTCAACTCCAATTGCAGTTAAAACGTTTTCCTTCTCTATTATCCTACTACAATCGGATCATTCCCCAACTAAAATTCAGTCGAGAAAGAATGGAACAATTGCTAAGAGCAGAACAGCAATTGCGTCAAGAATTGTCTAAAGGTGGATTTAATTGGCAAGTAGTAGAAGAACCAAAAATGGGCGTTAAATTAGGACCCAATCTTTCACAAAATTTATTACTGGGTGCAATTGTAGGATTTATCTTAGGTGGAGTTGCTGCTTTTATCCGTGAGTCATCAGATGATGCGGTGCATACTACCGCCCAATTGCAAAAACAATTAGCATTACCTTTATTGGGAACAACACCAAAATTACCATCAGCAAAAGGTAAGGAATCCGTCATTAAATTGCCTTTTGGTAAACCGGATGTTTTAGCTCCCTGGACAATTCAGGTTTTACAATCTTCTCCTGGGTGGGAATCCCTAGATTTGATTTATAAAAATATCGAATTGCTCCACAGCAAGTCCGATTTAAAATCCTTAATGGTAACTTCAGCATTACCAGATATCAGTAAGTCATCTTTAACCTTAGGTTTAGCTATGAGTGCAGCACGTCTACATAAAAGAGTGCTCCTAATTGATGCCAATTTACGAGACCCAAATTTACATAAGCAGTTAAATCTACCGAATGAACAGGGTCTATCAACTCTGTTAGCTAATGATGCAAACATACCCGATCAAATAGGAATTTCCTACTCAGGTTCAGCTTACATTGATATTTTAACTGCTGGTCCTATACCTGCAGACCCAGCACATCTTTTAAGCTCTCCACGTATGAGAGAAATAATTACCATGTTTGAAGAAAATTATGATTTAGTGCTAATAGATGCACCTTCAGTGTTGGGTATGGTGGATGCAATAATTACAGGTTCTTCCTGTCGAAGTGTAGTTATGGTTGCTAGCATTGGTAAAGTGACACATAATCATCTAGCCCAGGCTACATCTATGTTGAGCAAGTTAAATCTTATTGGCGTTGTAGCTAACGGGGTATCTGACTCTGAAAGCACTTATGTTCCATATATCAAACCACAAGCATTAGCTCTAAAAGAATTTGTGGAAAAATAAGCCCCCATGGGTTACCCTACTGCTAACCCATCCTACAAATAATTGTGCCTCCTTATATTTAAGGAATTAATCAAGAGTTAGTCAAGAATAAATAAAGAATTCATGAGTTCAAAAACCAACTGACCATCTTATTCTATTATAGAAAATATAGAGAGAGGAAAAACACGACAATGACAACTTCTATTTTTCCTAGTTTACAGCAATCTGGTGTTCTATCTGACCTATCTGAAAATTTTGCTTTTCCATCTTACTCTCTTAAATGGCGTAGGGATCAGTTATTAGTTACATCCTCCCGAAATTCCTCACCAATACATTTACCTTCCCTAAACAATGAACAACAGTTGATTAACTGTCTAAAACATTCCACAGTTAATTTAGTAACTATAGATTCCAAACTGGGAAACTCCACATTAAAATTTTGGGCAAATGCTTGTGAGAAGGCTAATAAACCAATATTTATACGTCCTGTTAATAAAAATCAACCTCTTACCATAGGTGATGATATATTGGGGATATTAGAGAGAACAATAAACATATTTTTGGCATTGTTCTTCTTATCTTTATTTAGTCCTTTAATAGGAGTTATAGTCTTATTAATGTTATTGAAATCGCCAGGATCAATATTTAAGTATGAATGGTGTATTGGCAAAAGGGGCAAATTATTTCGTTTGGTAAATTTTGATCATAATCTTCAACAAAATCTTCCGATCTCGAGCCTAGGAATGACGAAGTTAAGATTACATAGATTGCCAGAGCTATTCAATATCTTGCGGGGTGAAACTAGTTTATTTAACTCCAGACACTCTAAGCTTTAGACAAACCTAGCCCAGGGTTGCTAATAACCCATGAAAGTTCACATAATTAATAACAGCTAACAACGGCAACAAAAAATGAAAACCGCTATTTGTACCGTATTTGAAAAAGACTACCACTATGGTGTAGGCGCGTTGGTCAACTCATTACACCATCATGGTTTTAAAGGAATATGCTGGGCTGGCTATCGTGGTAAATTACCAAGTTGGGCGAAGTATTTAAAAACAGGAGCAGGTTACGAAGAGTTTACTGTGTCTTCAGATTGTGCCATCAGATTTATAGAGGTAAAAACCAATAAACATCTAGGTTTTTACAAACCCGATTTTATGTCTCTACTATGGCAAAAATACTGTTGTGATATGGAGGCATTATTTTACTTTGATCCTGATATAGTCAATAAGTGTAAATGGAACTTCTATGAAAACTGGGTTAGTCGGGGGATTGCCATTTGTGGTGACTCCTGGTATTTGGTTCCTGCTAATCATCCCCGAAGACTAGCATGGAAAGAATTCGCCGAAAGTAATGGTTTTATTTGTGAACGTCAATTAGATTATCACTATAATAGTGGGTTTATTGGCATACCCAAGCAATATCAATCAGTTCTGACTACTTGGCAAAATTTGCAAGAAATAGGTGAGAAATTGGGTTATAGCGACCTAACGGATCTATATGGGAGTCGTACTTTTAATTTTCCTCCCTATTTATATGGAGATCAAACCTACTTGAATTTAGCTTTAATGTTAAATAATTATCCTTTAAGTACGGTTGGACCCGACGGTATGGATTTTATTCCTGGTGGTACTATTATGTCTCATGCGACGGTACCAAATATCAAACCTTGGCGTAAGAAGTTGATGCTGAGTGCTTTGTTGGGTAGTGCTCCTAGCATCACAGATAAATTGTATTGGAAACACAGTCATACACCTATTAAACTTTATTCCAATGCCAAATTAATGCAGCAAAATTTAGAGATTTTACTTGGTTCAGCTATTGGTCGTTTTATCCGTCGTGCTCCTATGTAATTTCTCTCTTGATTGTGATTAATTCTATTACTATTGATAATTTCTATGCACCTTAAACTTGCTAGTCTCCCTCTCGAAATCTTGCAAAGTGCAAGTTTTTGGCAAAACCATAAATTAATTCTCAAAGAGTTCCAGCATTTTCGCTTGATGGCCATTGGTGCCATATTTTTTTCAGCTCTTGCTGCTAGTTTCGAGGGGTTTGGTTTAGGTTTTTTGTTGGTATTTCTACAGAGTTTAACCACTCCTACTGCTCCACCTGTAAAAACGGGAATTGATTGGGTTGATATTTTTATTTTAGGAGTTAATACCCCAGTAATAGAACGATTATATCGCATATCCGCCCTCATTGTAATTACTACCTGTATACGGGCATTATTTAACTATATAGGACAATTGTGCATTCAATTTAGTGAGATTAATTTAGTAGATAATTTGCGCAGACGCATCTTTGAGCAGTTGAGTACACAAACTCTGGGTTACTTTGCTAAAAAAAGCTCTGGAGAATTGATTAATACTCTCACCAATGAAATGGAGAGAATTAGACAGATTTTCGGAGGATTGGCTTTTTTAGTGACTAAAAGTCTTACTTTAGCAGTTTACTCAATTTCCCTATTTGTTTTATCCTGGCATCTTTCCATCTTGTCTATTTTCCTATTTAGCTTTTTAGCCTTAGGACTATCGACACTAAATAAACATATTAGGGAACGCAGTTTTGAGATTACTAAAGCCAATGATATTTTTACTACTAGAGTGCTGGAGTTTTTGGATGGTATACGTGTAGTTCATGCTTTTTGTACACAACAGTTTGAACGGCAAAGATACTTTGAAGCCAGCGCCAATATTGTGAAATCTTGGCGTAGAGTTTATTGGATTTCTCTGATAGTTAAACCCCTAGCGGATAGTATATCAACTCTGATTTTAGTTGGTATCATTTGCGTAGCTGTAGTTGTAGATTTAATGCCAATTTCTAACCTCCTGACTTTCTTTTTCGTACTGTTTCGTCTGGTACCAATGATTCAAGATGTCAACGGAGTTTTAGCATTTTTAAATACTCAAGCTGGTGCGGTAGAAAATATCAAAGATTTATTGAAATCTGAAAATAAAGCCTATTTTAAAAATGGCTATTTTGAATTTGGTGGAATTCAAAAAGCTATAGACATACAGGCTGTAAATTTTGGTTATGAACCAAATCATTTAGTTCTCAAAGATATCACCTTGACAATAGAAAAAGGTAAAATGACTGCCCTAGTTGGTGCATCAGGTGGTGGCAAAACCACATTAGCTGACTTACTTGCTAGATTTCATGAACCAACTAACGGGAGAATTTTGTTAGATGGGTTAGATTTTCAAAAATTTGAAATCAACTCTCTTCGTTGGAAAATGGCTATAGTTGGTCAAAAAAGTTTTATTTTTAACACTTCAATTCGTCATAATATTGCCTATGGTACACCCCTGGCCACTGAGGAAGAAATTATTGAAGCTGCACGGTTAGCCAATGCTCTTGAATTTATTCAAAAATTACCTCAAGGTTTTGATACCATAATTGGTGCTGATGGTATGCAATTATCTGGTGGACAACAACAGAGAATTGCCATTGCTCGAGCTTTAGTGAGAAATCCCGAAATCCTGATTTTAGATGAGCCAACTAGTGCATTAGATGCAATTACAGAACAGGTAATTCAAGAGTTGTTAGATAAATTTACTATTGGGCGAACAGTAATTGTTATTGCCCATCGTCTTTCTACAGTGGCTAAAGCTGATAAAGTTGTGGTCATTGAACAGGGAAAAATTATGGAACAGGGTTCATACCAAGATCTGATTCAACAACAAGGTAAATTTTGGCAATATTATCAGACCCAAAATGATATCAGATAGTTTCTAGTTCTTTATCAAATATACAAAATACACGGCAATGATTGCACAGCTGAAACATAAGTTTAATGGTAAGGTATATTTTTTGTGTGATCCTCGAGAGTTGGATGATGTTGGTGACCAGTTTCAACATTTACTGGTTTGCTTAGCCGAAGGTTTTCAGGAACTAGGAATCTCATTTTTTGCTAATGTCAATTATTGGTTGGAATCAGCTCAAGAGGAAAAATATCTTTTTAATTATGACCCAAATATTACCTTTGATGATTGTGACTTAGTTATATTAACTAATATTTGGTTGTCTGTTAATCATCCCCAGTTAGATAATCTATTTAAACCAAATCGTGGATATCTTACGGTTTACTTAGATGGAGAAGACAGTGATAAAACCTATAGGTTTAGACCTGAATTCAACCAGTTTGATTTTATTTTTCGTACCCATTATAATCGTAAGTTACAATATGGAAATAGGAAATCTAGGAATAATTTTTACCCTTGGGCTTTTGGTTTAAGCAGTCGAGTTTTACGAGAAGTCAACACAGTACCAGATTTTGATCATCGTCAAAAACTAATTTTGGTTAATTTTCGTCACTGGAAAAAAGGCCATCCGGTGAGAAATATTAGTTCTCGGATGTTTATACCCCAAGTCAGTAAAATTTTCTCCATAGACCACACTATTGATAGTCCCCATAATCTAACATCAGACCCATATCATCAATTGCAGTGGTTACAAACCGGTAAGAGACATTATCCCAGCTTTTACCAACGTCTAAAAAACTCCACTGCTTGTGCTTGTTTTGGAGGTTTTTTTGTGCCTAGTTGGCCTGATGACCCAGCTAGTTTACTTAATCGTATAGGTAAGCAAATGCTCAATCATATACAGTTAAAATCCCATCAGATAGTACAGTGGGACAGTTGGCGATTGTGGGAATCTTTAGCAGCTGGATGTGTTACTTTTCATGTGGATTTTGAAAAATATGGTGTTTGTTTACCTGTTATGCCAGAAAATTGGCGACATTATATTGGTGTGGATTTAGATAATGTTAAAGCCACAATCGAAAGAATAGCCGATCAACCGGAAATTTTACCAGCAATTGCTACAGAGGGTAGAAAATGGGCTATGGAAAATTATAGTCCTGCTCCCACAGCTTTACGTTTCCTAGAAACCATTTATCAAAAGGTGAGTTAACAACATGTCCATAACTTCTGACTTACTACCACCCTTAGTTAGTGTGATTATCCCTACTTATAATCGTCCTCAATATCTCAAACAAGCAATTTTCAGTGCTGCTCTTCAAACATATCAGAATATTGAAATTATTGTTTCAGATAATTGTAGTGCAGAAAGTCCAGCAAATTTGGTAGCTGATTTTTGTGATCCACGGATCAGATTTTGGCAACACCCACAAAATGTAGGAATGCTCAAAAATCAGATCCATGCTCTCAAAATGGCACGGGGTAAATATGTCGCTACTCTCCATGATGATGACTTATGGCATCCCGATTTTTTGACCACACTCATACCACGTTTGGAGAACAATTCGGATTTAATTCTTGCTTTTTGTGACCAGTATATTATAGATGCTAATGGTCAAATTAATCTTGATGCCACCCAGAAAACTTCTCACGCTTACAAACGAGATCAAATATCCCTTGGAATACATAGGAATTTTTTAAAAATGGGATTAGTCGATAAAAGTATCCCCATCGCTGCTGCTTGTGTAATTCGTAATGGTTTGATTAATTGGGATGCTATTCCCTTGCAGGTAGGAGGAATGTGGGACTTATATTTGACATATTTATCCTCTGTATCTGGCTATGGTGCTTACTATGTCCCAGAAAAACTAACTTACTATCGCGAACATGAACAAACGGAAACTATGCTCAGTGGTAGACGCAATGTAAAAGCAAAAATCAGCAAGGCTGAAAGTGAAATTTTCTGTTATAAGATATTTATGAATGACCCCCATTTACAGTCTTTCTATAATCACTTTAAAAAATTATGGTTAGAAGCACATACAACACTAGGTATTGGACTGATAAGAGAAAATCAACCATCTGCGGCACGTTCTTATTTTTGGGAAGTTTTACGGCAAGGAAGATTGAATTTCCGGACTATTATTGCTTTATTAATTAGTTTCTTTCATCCAAAATTAATTAATAAATTTTTGAGCAGTAATTCATGAAGATTAGACATTAATCTTGATCTTAGCCAGATTTTTTATATAATCGTAGCATAGACCAAATAAACAAATTTTGGGAGATGATTTTTCAGTTCCGTTAATTTGTAGGTTTATTCCTGTATTAGTTTTATAACAGATAATGGTAAAAAAATTAGCAGAAGTTTTTAGGACTAGAACAACTAGAAGTTTGAGGTGAGAAGTGAAAATCTGTATTGTCACCCACAAGATTAGAAAAGGTGATGGCCAGGGTAGAGTTAATTATGAAATAGCGATGGAATTGCTACGTCGTGGTCATCAATTAACATTATTGGCCAGTGAAGTCGCTCCTGAACTAGCAGACAGTATTTCCGTTGATTGGGTTCCAATTATTGTCCATAAATATCCCACCGAATTCATTCGTAATTTGGTCTTTGCCCAAAAAAGTGGCAGCTGGTTACGAGATCATCGGGGAGAGTTTGACATCGTAAAAGTTAATGGTGCAATTACTGGAGTTAATAGTGATGTCAATGCTGTGCATTTTGTACATAACTCTTGGTGGCGATCGCCTGTACATATTTCTCAAGAGCATCGAGACCTATATGGTTTATATCAGTGGCTATATACCGGGATCAATTCCTATTGGGAAAAACAGGCATTTCGCAAAAGTAAAGTTGTGGTAGCGGTTTCCACAAAAGTGGCGGAGGAACTAATAAATATTGGTGTAGATCCCAGAAAAATTCGCGTGATTGCCAATGGAGTAGACCTAGAAGAATTCACACCGGGAAGCATAGAAAGGGAGGAATTAGGTTTACCAAAAAATGTCACTTTAGCAATGTTTGCAGGAGATATTCGTATCTCCCGCAAAAATTTAGATACGGTACTTCAGGCCTTAGTAAAAGTTCCCGATTTACATTTAGCCGTGGTGGGAGAAACTAAAAATAGTCCCTATCCCAAAATGGTAGAAAAATTACAATTAGGTCAACGAGTACATTTTTTAGGTTATCGTCGAGATATGCCACTTCTGCAAAAAGCAGCAGATTTTTTTGTATTTCCTTCCCGTTATGAACCTTTTGGACTGGTAGTAATTGAAGCAATGGCTTCTGGTTTACCAGTAATTACGTCCAAAAGCACAGGTGCAGCAGATCTAGTTACCCCTGCTTGTGGAATTGTATTAGCTGACTGCAATGATATAAATAGCCTAGCTCAGTCTTTAGAATTGCTAAAAAGCGATTATCAGTTACGTCAAAAAATGGGCAGAGCTGCTCGTGCTATTGCTGAGCAATATAGCTGGAAGATAATGGCACAAAACTATTTAGATTTATTTAATGAAGTAATCCAAAATGCGCAATACGGTTCTTATCCCTACTTATCGTCGTCCCCACGATCTATGGCGTTGCCTTGTCGCACTGCAAGCCCAAACTAGACCAGCTAATCAAATAGTTATAGTGGTTAGGGATGTGGATACACAGACCTGGGAATTTTTGAGTCAATTACCAAGTGAACTATCCTCTGATAACCTACCATTGCAAATAGTTACAGTTACAAAGTCAGGAGTAGTACAAGCTCTAAATACTGGACTAAGAGTTGTCAATGGAGACCTAGTATCCATTACTGATGATGATGCTGCACCCCATCCTGACTGGTTAGAAAAAATTACTGCCCATTTTGCCAAAGATAGTAGTATTGCTGCAGTAGGTGGAAGGGACTGGGTACATAGGGGAGATAAGGTAGACCAAGATTCTCGTGCAGTGGTGGGACGTGTACAGTGGTTTGGAAGAGTCATTGGTAACCATCATCTAGGAACAGGAAAAGCTCGTGAAGTGGATATCCTCAAAGGTGTGAATATGAGTTTTCGCATCCAGTCCATAGGGGGATTAACTTTTGACGAAAGGATGCGTGGTACAGGCGCTCAAGTACATTTTGAAATGGCATTTACCCTAGCTCTTAAACGTGCAGGGTGGAAAATAATTTATGATCCTCAAATAGCAGTAGATCACTATCCAGCTATACGCTTTGATGAAGATCAGAGGGAAAATTTCAATGAAATTGCCCTAACTAACTTAGTCCATAATGAAACCCTAGTTTTACTAGAATACTTGCCACCTTTAAGGCAAATCGTTTTTTTATTATGGGCAATATTCATAGGAACAAGAGATGCTTTAGGTATAGTACAGTGGTTAAGATTTTTACCTAGTCAAGGGAGAATTGTCAACAAAAAATTGTATGCTTCCTTGCGTGGACGTTGGCAAGCATGGCAAACCAATAAAACCAATCAATTGATAATTTTTAACTCTTAATTTCTCTGACCTTGAAAAATTTACCAACTACTAAAAAAAAGTGACTTCCAAACAACTGCTTTTCAATAGCTTTTTAGAATCCTCCTATTCTCCAGAAGATAGATCAGCCCAGAGTTGGGTAATCATTTTTTCCTTTATTATATTTATAAGTACCTGTTATTTTGCCGGTGCTGCTAGTTTACTAAGAATTATTTTTCCTGTTAGCTCCTTTCTAGTGGGAATATTTTTATATTTGCGTCATCCCATTCTCTATCTTGGTTTTACCTGGTGGATATGGTTTATCACCCCATTATTAGCAAGGTTCATAGACTATCGAGTAGGTTGGGATCCTACCCGTCAAATTTTAGTAGCACCTTATTTAGTAGTACTTATAACTACTGCTTCAGTAATTAAAAACTTACCTCGCGCTCTCAAAGATGGAGGATTACCCTTTATCTTAGCTTTAATTGGTGTTATTTATGGCTTGTTAGTTGGATTACTTTACAATCAACCAATATCAGTTATCCGAGGCTTTTTAGACTGGTTTACTCCAATTATTTTTGCCTTTCATTTGTTTATCAACTGGCGAGATTATCCTAGTTATGGACGAAATATTCAACGGGTATTTATTTGGGCTGTGTTACTAATAGGAGCTTATGGGATCTATCAATTTATATTTGCTCCTGAGTGGGACAAATTTTGGTTAATAGAATCAAAAATGTTTACCAGTGCTGGATCTCCTGAACCATTTGGCATGAGAGTTTGGAGTATTCTGCACTCACCGGGTATTTTCGGCGCAGTTATGCAAACAGGATTACTATTGCTATTTACCAGTTATGGACCCTTAATTTTTCCTGCTTCACTGGTAGGGTATTTGTCATTTTTGCTATCACAAGTTCGCACTAGTTGGGGATGTTGGTTATTGGGAATTCTCATCATGCTAGGTTCTGTAAAAGCAAAAGTTCAAATGCGCCTAGCGATAATCATTTTAATAATGCTTCTTAGCATTATACCCCTGGTTACTATAAAACCTATTTCTGAAGTTGTGACTACCCGACTTGAAAGTTTTTCTAATTTAGAGGAAGATAGCAGTTTTCAGGATAGATCTAGAACTTATAATAGGAGTCTAAATGTAGCACTTTCTACTCCTCTTGGTCATGGGGTAGGAAATCTTTGGGAAGTGGATGAAAAAACAAGACAAATTAAAGTCATTGTGATTGACAGTGGCATTTTAGATATGTTTTTTACCCTGGGTTGGTTTGGTGCCATACCCTATACTAGCGGACTATTCCTTATCCTGTTTTCCGTGATTAAGTATACTGAAGCTAAACGGGATGTTTTTATCAGTGCAGCTCGTGCTATTGGCATAAGTGCCTGTGCTCAGTTAATTATTTACAGCGGGATGTTAGGTATTGCGGGTATGATTATGTGGGGGTTCTTAGCTGTATCTATGGCTGCCCATAAATATTATAAACACCATTATTAATAAAACAAACTACCAAAGATGCTAGACTGATAAAAACATCAGAGTAGGGCATCAAAATGTTAGCATACCAGCCAATTAATCGTGAAATCAGTCGAGTAATAATTGCAGGAGGAATTCACGGTAATGAACTGATTGGAGTTTATTTGGTCAAAACCTTTGAAAAGTATGAAAATTTAATTGAGAGAGAAACTTTTGAAACCATCTGTTTACTTGGTAACACCCCAGCTATTAATGCTGGGAGAAGATATGTTGATAAAGATTTGAATCGTTGTTTTACCAAAGACATATTATTCAATGCCAATACTTCTATATATGAGGAATCAAGAGCTAGGGAAATTTGGCAACTTCTGCAACCACACCATCCCCAAAAATTAGATGCTATAATTGACATACATACAACCACTGCCAATATGGGATTATGTATGATCATTAATAGTATGCACCCCATATTGCTCACTTTAATAGCTCACTTAACCAGTATAAGTCCCTTAATTAAAGTATGTTTTCACCCAGAAACACCCAGTGGTGGTTTTTTGCGTTCTTTAAGTGAACTAGGTTTCACTTTAGAAGTAGGTCCTGTCCCTCAAGGAGTTTTAAATGCCCAACTATTTCAACAAACAGCAAAAATCGTTTATGCAATATTAGATTTTTTTGAAAACTATAATCAAGGTAAAATTTCCATTAATCAGAAGTCCAATGGGAAGAAACTAAAAGTTTATGAATTTATGAGTACAGTTGACTACCCCAGAAATGAATTGGGGGATCTCCAAGGGATGATTCATCCCCAACTTGAATATAAAGATTATCAACCACTAAATTTCGGTGATGCAATTTTTCTAACCTTTGATAATCAAGAGATTGTTTACCAAGGAGAGTCTACAGTTTATCCAGTTTTTATTAATGAAGCTGCCTATTACGAAAAAGGAATTGCCATGCATTTGACTCATAAAAAACTAGTTGATATATAGTTATATATAGGAGATTAAGAAATGACAATGTGGCTTAGTCTAGACTTTGAAATTATCCCCCAAGCTACTTACCTGTTACCAATTGCCTAGTGTCAATAGGGGAGAAGACATTATATTTGTTGCTTAATTCTCGGTATATGTTCAAAGTCTCCTCACTCACACGTGTAGTGCTAAATCTTTGAAGATTTTGTTGACCACGTAATTTCCATGCTTGTAACTTATGGCGATCGCTCAGCAGTTGCATGAGAGCATAAGCTAAACTTTGACTATCTTGAGGAGGAACTAAAATACCTGCTTGACCATAATCTAAAGTTTCTGGAATGCCATCTACGTCAGTAGCAACAATAGCACAACCAGCTTCTCTAGCTTCTGTGAGAACCAAACCAAATGACTCACAATGGGAAGCCAAAACAAAGATATCTGTAGATAACATATATCTTTGTGGTTCTGGTTGAAACCCTTCAAAATGAATACGATGTTTAAGTTCCCCACACTTTTGCACCATGGCTTCAAACATAGTCCGATCTGGACCTTCACCCACGATATAAAGATGAGCTTGAGGAAAATCTTGGGCAATGAGTTGAAAGGCTTGAATTAATTCACTAATGCCTTTGCGCGTGTACATTCCTGCTACTGTAGTAATAGCTGGACGATGTAATTTGATAGGTTGATATTCTTGAATTTTTTTATGTCTGGGACTCCCCAAGGTACCATTAGCAACTACCCGCAATTTTCGGGATGGGATTCCACGACGGATCATGGAATTAGACACCGCATGACTGACTGCAATTACCCGATCGGCTAATCCCATTAATATTGCACTGCGTTGGAATTCATTATGCACTGTAGCAACTAAACCATATTCCTGATTATTTCTAAAAATTCCTGCCAGTAAAACTCCTGTCATCATGTGGCAATGAACTATATCAGGTTGAAATTTTTTAATTATGTCTCGGTAGGAATAAACTGCCTTAATTAACTTGGTTACTCTCCGGGACTGATCTAATTCAAAGTGAGAAATACCATACTTTTCTAAGAGTATTTCGTATTCTCCTCCTAGGGAAGCAATTCCCACTTGTAAGCCATCTTTGGCTTGTAAACAAGCCAAATCTACTGCCACATTGACAATACCGTTACCAACATTTTGAATATGGTTAGTTAAGTGTAAAACTCGCATTTATTTTTACTCCTCAGTATTTTGTTAAACTGATTTTTTATAGAATTAATATTCCGTTTTAAAGAAGATTTCTTCCGCTTGTAAAAATCTCTTAATAAAGCCCCGAGGAAGAGTGGCTACTTGAGAAGAATAGGCGGCGATCGCCTGTTGTTTTTGAGATTGAACTTGTGCAACTGACAATCTATAAGCTGGGGCAATATCCCGTAATTTTAACAGAATAAATAATGGTGCTCTCCAAAAAATCCAAATAGGGTACTGCAAAAGTTCTACGCTGATTCCACTTTCGGCGATCGCCTCTTTCACCAGAGAATATGTAGCCTCGTGATCTCTGTGACAATCCTTAAAATGAGGCACATAAACCTCACCTGGTTGATAATCTCTTAACAAAGTAACTATTTCTGAGATCAGTTGTCTTTTTTGAGAAATATTCAAATCTAATAAACTGCCATCCTCCCTATTTAAAAACTTAATTTCTGTTTGGGGAACTCCCAAAATTTCTAATGCTTGTAGGGACTCCTGCTGACGAATTTGCATAACCTGATTTTGGATATTAGGTTCTAGTCCATGGGAACCTCTTCCATCGGTAAGAAACACCACTCCTACCCTAATTGCCTGTTGTCGTTTGCGAGCAATCATTCCCCCGCAGCCAAAAGTCTCATCATCCTGATGGGGGGAGAAAACCATAACTGGTGCTGTGGTCAATGCTATTGGTTGACTCCCCCATCGTAAAATCCAGTGCGAAAGTAAACAGGCATGGATATACTGAATGGTACTTAAAAAATGAATGGGAATTAATCTTTGTAATTTACTCAAAGTTGTTTTTTGCATATTCCTCATAAAACTACTCATAAAACCGTCATTTATTAATTACGGATCAACTTGTTAATGAACATCAATCCCATGGTCATAGGCGTTATAGCTAAAGCCAGAATTTAGCTAAGTAGGGAGGCACAATTATTTGTAGGATGGATTAGTGGTAGGGTAACCCATGGGGGCGTTGGGTTTCGTTCTTCAACCCAACCTACGTTCATCTTATGTTTAATTCCACTCACCTACTTAACAACCTATTCACTATGATAATGAATGTAGACACCTGATATTTGTTGATTGTGTAAATTCAGAATGTGAATATGAAGATGGTCATTGTTTTTAAAAACGGAACCGATAAATAATCACCTTGCCATTTCTATTCTCCTCTACAAACAATAAATATTCACCATTGCGACGACGAAAAGCTCGAATACCATGGGGAATATCCACCCAACCACTTTCCTTACCGACTTCTGGACCTGGACCAAATTTGCGCACAAATTTTCCCGTATCGTTTCTATAAACATAGACCTCCGCAGTTTTAACTGTAACAGCAAATACATAATCTCCTGCTACGCTCATAGCAGCAGTAGATACTTCTCGTTGACCTGTATTGTCATAGGGAATTACTGCTCGCCATTTGGGAGTGCGATTTCCTTGACTCCAGCGATCAAAGCGGATAATTTCTGATCCCACAACCCCGGTATCATCACCAACGGAAGGATGATCAACCGTAAAACCAGACAAATACATAGTATCTGTGTCTGGGAAATACTCAATCCTGCGCAAATCTCGAAACATACGAGGAGTTCTTTCTCTTTTCATAGAACCATAGCTATAAATTGGATTTCCCCGACTATCCAATCCCTGTAGAGGATAGTGACGAATACCATCTTCAGTCCGTAGGGTTTTCCATACGTCCCCTTTAGTATCTACCCACCAACCACCTATATATAAATAATCTTCGCTGCTTTCATACTCATTTTGTTCGAATGCACCATTACCATTCTTATCACGCCAAATCCATTCTCCCTTACTTGGTTGAAGGGGAGGCCAATTACCATTAATGGCTTTACCTTTATCATTAGTTCCCACAAACATCCCTGCAGGAACTGCAATTTCCCCATCAGTTTGTGGTTGAAAGCGATAAATTTGTAATAAACGCCCAAACATGTCCGTCAGAAATAAAAATGGTTTGCCTTGAATACGGCGAAAAATCGGACCATCAGGGGCGGTGTGTAAACGAGGGTCTTGAGGATATTTAAAAGGGTTTAAAGTATAGGCCTGATAAGTCCATTGTTTACCAATGGGTTTACTATAATCTACTAGGTACTTTTCATGTTTGGTGAAGATGACTGTCCCGTCACTTTGCGGATCCGTATCCCCATTATCCACAAATATTAAACCCAGTAATTGCCATTGTAATTTTCCTGCAGGAGAAAATTTCCTCAGATCTGTTCCCGATCTATTAAATCCATTACTATTAATATATAGATTGCCTACTCGATCCGTACCAATGGCAGTAATACCATAGAGTTTTAAATCTCTAACCGCTCCCGGTACACCACCATAAATACCTTTTTTATCTCCAAAAGTTCCCACCTGTAAAGGTTGATTCTTTATTTCATAAATTACTATCTGCTGGCGTTCACTATTTTCTGCAACCAATAATCTATTTTTCGGATCCATGGCGATCGCTGTTGGATCTTGCACATCCATAATTTCTTGTGGCAATTTTTTACCAGAGGGACTGTAGTGCAATACTTTTCCAGATTTGTTCCCTTTTTTATTTTGGATAATCCACAAATTATTCTGCTGATCAATAGCTATTCCTCCAGGATTTTCTACAGGGAATCTGCCAATTTCTTCCATAGTTTCCCTATGGAAAATTCTCACCATATTACTACCCCCATGACTGACAAACAATTTATCACCAAGGGTGGCCAACCCGGTTACTTCCGCTTGGTCACTAATAACCAACATACTTTTGTCCCAACCCTTACCTTGGGTAAAAGCAATAGGTTTTCCTTGTAAATTATAACGTCTAACACAATACCAAGTTTTATCTCGGGGTGGATAACTATCTTTGTCACCTCCTTTTTCACCTTGGAGTGATCCTTGACTCATGGCTACATAAATATATTTATTATTTGCAGTTACTGCTCGACCGCCAAGACGATACCAACCATGTAAATCTTCTAAAAATGCAATGGGTTTACCATTTTCATATATTCCTGCTTCTCCTCCATTTTCATCCCAAATACTATTTGTGTAAATCAGCCCATTGGCTGTCACATACATAGCTTCTATATTATTTTGTACCCTCAGTTTTCCCTTACCTATAGTATTACCTACCCAGGACGTTGTGTATTCAAATCCAGATGCTGTGGTGCTAGAAATTATTATCAATCCACAAATTGTGACCAGTAACATCTGAAAACCTATGTTTCCAGATTTGAGTAAAGAGGAATTTTGAGAAAATAACCTACTAAGAATCTTATGAATTTGATGAACAATTCTCATATATTTCTGATAAACAATTGTCGGGTGTGAAATAAGTTCATTTTCGCTAATTAGGGAGGCACAATAGCAAGATCATCAACCACTAATAACCTAACAGCTGAAATTTCCTGTTTCTATGAAATTTGTCAAATCTTCATCAAAAAAATAATCTCCTTTAATTCTATCTTACTAGGAACAATTTCAACTTAGATGGGCCGTATTTACCAGTTTTTTATAACGTGATCTCATAGAAAAAGCAGGACAAGCCTGCTTATAAAAAATACTTAACCTGATCAAATTGGAACCGATAATTAGTAACCACGCTTGAGCGCCAATTCAACACGATTAAACTCAAATTCCAAGCGATCTTTTAGCTTTTGGGGTACGGGACGATTGGGGTAGGAACTGTAATGACCTGCCAAAGCATTGAGCGCAGTTCGCATAGTCGTAAAGGAGCTTAAACTAGAAACTGAACTAGAACGCTGATAACGGGCAGAAAAGTCATTGATTTTTTGACGTGCTTCCGCTTGAATTGCTGCTTTATTAGGGTCATCAGGTGATACTTCCACGGCTTGTCTCATCACTTTAACAACTGCTAGAGTGTCTTGACGATAATCTCCAGTCAAACTATCGGGAGTACCGGAACAACCCATCAAACCAATGGTAATCACTAAAATCAGTGCCAGCAAACGCGACCAATAACTCTTCATATCCAATTAAAACAAAAAGGTAAATCAAGTTTCATCCTATCTTGGATTGGTATCCGGGGATTGACTTCTCTCTGTTGTTGAAACCTGGAGACAAGCGAACATACAGGGTATTACGCTGTTGATACGGTCTATTTAAAGATAGGATGGCATTTTGTAAGGTTTCTACTTCCATACATGTGCCACCAATTGCACCAGCCATAGTAGTAATATGTTCTTCCATTAAAGTCCCTCCAATGTCGTTACAACCCCAATTTAAAGCTTCCATAGCACCGGTCAGTCCTAATTTAACCCAGCTTGGTTGATGATTAGGTATGTACTTACCCAAAAATATTCTTGCTACTGCTGTTAATAAGAGTGTATCAGCTAAAATGGGTTGGTCTCTACCAACTCGACGACGTAGGGGTTTTGGTACATCTTGACCCACAAACGGAAGTAAAATAAATTCGGTAATTTGGCCTGGGTATTCTTTTTCGTGTGCTGTTTGCTGGAGTTGGCGCAGTTTTTCTAGATGTGTAATTTGCTGTTCTGGAGTTTCAATATGTCCAGACAACATAGTGCTGGTGGTGCATAAACCCAATTGGTGGGCCGTAGTGACAATTTCCAGCCATGTTGCTGTGTTGATCTTTTCGGGACATAATACTTTTCTCACCTCATCATCCAACACTTCTGCTGCTGTTCCTGGTATGGAACCCAAACCTACATCTCTTAAATCTGAAATTACTTGCTCATAAGAAATACTGTCTAGTTTTGCAATAAATTGTATCTCTTGAGGAGAAAAAGCATGTATATGTAGTTGAGGAAAGTTTTGTTTAATAGTTTCTATTAGTTTAATGTAATACAGTAGAGACTTACCATGGATTTGGGCTTTTGGGTTGAGTCCTCCCTGCATACAAATTTCCGTTGCGCCTCGACTTACCGCATCCGCAGACTTTTCCAAAATTTGTGACCAATCTAGCCAATAGGCATCCTCATCACTATCATCTCTCCGAAATGCACAAAAACTACAATGTTGTTCACAGATGTTGGTAAAGTTAATATTCCTATTGATAACGTAGGTCACCTCCTCTCCTGCTTGTTTTTGGCGGAGCTTGTCAGCTGTTTCCCGAATGGTATTTATAGTTTCTGGATCGGTTTGCTTTAGTAAAATTACTGCTTCTGATGGTGATATATCTGATCCTAGTAGCGATCGCTCTAAAATAGGGTTGATAGGAGTTAATGTTATATTATTCACTGGTTTTGATTTTTTTGGTAGGACAAGTAGTATGTCAATAAGTAAATAAGCGGAAAAACAAAAATTAACGATAGTTAACCTAATTTAACATTAAAAGCCGATTTTACATCTTATGTATTTGCGGTATGATGTTCCAGCGTCAAAGTCATGGAAATAGCACAACTTGTGGAAAAATCAAAATTAATTACCCCCACGGGTCCCTTAAAAATTGCCGAATATCCAGCTTTCGAGTTGGGGTGGAATGATGATGCTGTTCTCTTATCCTTGGTAATTCCCACCTATCAAGAGCGAGAGAACATTCATAAAATGATTAACATCATCAACAGCATACTAGAGGAGAGTATTCCCAATAACTACGAACTAATAGTAGTTGATGATAATAGTCCCGACTTGACATGGCAAGTAGCAGAATCATTAATTCCAGAATATCCCCAATTGCGAGTGATGCGTCGTCAACAGGAAAGAGGTTTGTCCTCAGCAGTAATTAGAGGTTGGCAAGCTGCCAAAGGGCAAGTTTTGGGGGTAATAGATGGGGATTTACAGCATCCTCCAGAGATACTATTACAACTGTTATCCCAAATCAAAAGGGGAGCTGATTTAGCCGTGGCCAGTCGTCATGTGGATGGTGGTGGTGTTAGTAGCTGGAACCTAGTCAGACGATTTCTATCCCGTGGAGCCCAAATTTTAGGGTTGGTTATTTTACCACATATCCTAGGTAAAGTTAGTGACCCCATGAGTGGTTATTTTATGGTACGTCGAAATGCGATCGCTGGAGTAGAGATGAACCCCATAGGCTATAAAATTATTTTAGAAGTAATTGCAAGGGGAAAAGTCAAAGAAATTGGGGAAGTTGGTTATGTATTCTGTGAACGCGAGGAGGGGGAAAGTAAAGTAACTTGGAAGCAGTATCTAGAATACATTCAACACCTAATACGTCTACGTTTATCTACGGGAAGATTAGGAAAAATCAGTCAGAATTTCAACTTACAAATTACCCTTCCTCTAGGTAGATTTATGCGATTTGGTTTAGTGGGACTAAGTGGGGTGTTTGTAGATACGGTCGTGCTGTACTTATTGAGTGATACTTTAGCTTTACCCCTAATTGGTAGCAAAATCCTAGCTGGGGAGCTGGCAATTTTCAATAATTTCCTGTGGAATGATGCATGGACATTTGGGGATATTTCTATCCAACAACGGAGTTGGAAACAGCGAATAAAGAGATTTTATAAATTCAACTTGATTTGTTTAGCGGGTTTAATGATAAATGTATTGATATTAAAATTTCTGGTTCAATTTTTAATTTCCAATCGTTATATTGCAAACCTCATAGCAATTGGCGTGACCACAATTTGGAATTTTTGGCTTAATTTAAAATTAAGTTGGCGGGTAACAGACATCAAGTGACATTAGAATAAATTGCGAAATTCTTTCCAGATAAAGATTGCAAAACTCCACATCTGATCTGACAATCAAATGTTGGACGACTCCCTTATGTCGAATGGAAACATTTTGTTTTTGTCTGGTAATAACTATAGAACCATCTATCGCATCTCTTAACAAGACCATCTCAGCTGCAGTGGGATGATCTAAAACAACAATATTACTACCTTTATAAACCATTCCCATACTTTCTAAAATATCCCCAGAATATTCAGCAATAAATAAATCCAGTTGGGGATGACGTAACAAACTTTGAACATTGCGATTATAATCTTCATGAAAAAATCTTTGAGCAAGATTTAAAAACGAACCTTCACGAGAAACACCACCGATTTTTAATTTTGGATATTCTGACAACAAGTAAGCAATAGTATGCAGTAAAGCCATCTTAGTAATTCGATTAAAAGTTATAATTGGGATTCTAGCATCCTCAGCAGAGGGGAAAAACTGTGATAGAATATAGTGCGGAACATCAACACTTTTACCAATAACAGGATTAACATGCATAAAAATACCCGGTGCTGCATTAATTTCCAAAACAGCAAAATTACCATATCGCCAAGAATGGGCAATATTTTTAGCGATTACATCAATCCCCAAACAAGTGAGGCGAAAATTTTGAGCAATTTCCTCTGCAAGAATAATATTGTCTGGATGAATTTTATCAGTAGCATTAATGCTAACACCACCGGAAGAGATATTAGCAACATCAGAAAGATAAATAATGCGATTTTTCTCAATTACACTATCTAAATCTAGTCTTTGACCATATAAATATCGTTCCATAGCCCGATCAATCACAATCTTACTCATAGAAGAAGTGGGGGTGTCTCTTCTTTGTGGTTGATTATTTTCTCTGGCAATTAGTTCCTCAATTGTCGAATAACCATCCCCAACTATCGACGGTGGACGGCGTTCTGTTGCAGCAACAAATTTACCATTCACACACAACAAACGAAAATCTTTTCCCCAGATACTTTCTTCAACAATCACTCTAACTGACAGGTCTTTAGGAATTGCTGAAACTGCTAACTCATAAGCAGATTTTAATTTTCTCGAGTCTTTTATATTAGGGGTAACACCAATTCCTTTATGACCAGATACAGGTTTAATGACAACGGGGTAACCAATTTCTTGAGCTACAGCTAGAGCTTGTCTTTCTGAAGTTACAATATCACCTTTGGGGACAGGAAAACCCAATCGGTTCAAAAATTCCTTACAGTCATCTTTACGAGTGGTAAATTCGGAATCCAGATGACTATCAACATCAAAGGTGGTCCCAATTCCCCTCAGCTGTTTTTTTCCATAACCATATTGCATTAACCCCTCTTCCCATAGATAAAAAGTAGGAATACCCTGTTGGTAAGCAGTTTGCCATAAAGCATAGACAGTCGGTCCACCATAAACAGATTTACGAAATTGATCTTGTAATTTTATCAGTCTCTCTTCAAGGGGGAAATACCGTTCTTTGCTAATATTTTCAAACCAGTCCCAAACTAAGTAAACTACTGACTTGGCTGTATGTTCATGCAATGCTTGAATGGCAATCTTTACATAGGAATGATATGAATTTATACTGTAAAGATTGAAATATAGGGATATATCTAATTTATTAACTTCTGATACAACTCGAGCAAATAAATCAGCATATAATTCATAGGTTTGTTCAGCTAACTGGGGATAAAAATCACTAATAGTGTGAACATAGTCTTCCATCGGTAGGGGATCTTGATGTTCAGTCAAGGCGAAGTCAAATACTATGGCTGCTGTATCTAAATAGGGATTTGGTCCAATATAATACTTGAAGTTAAAAATATCAAATACATCTGTTTTTCTAGTATTTACATGAAGATCTGTTGTTTGTTCTCGAACCATTGATTTTCAGTTATCCTTAGATCGGGACAGAATTGTGGAGGAATAACAAAAATTAATTAGATGCAACAAAGGTTTTCACCCTGACATTATTTCACATTGATATACCTAACTAGTGACACCCTGCTCCCATAACAACTCCTAGTCTTTGTTTTATCAAATCATCTCTAGTCATTCTGTAGGATAATTTCAATTTACCTCAAGTTTATTAGTTATTCATGAGTTAATCAAGTTTTTCAATCTCATGGCAGCAATTATAAATTTGGAATGTAGTTTAAGCTACAGAATATAGGGACGGTCTACCACTTCTCTCAATATACAAGGTTGAGTTTAATAACCCAACAAACCCACGGAACATATATAGGGGTTGCGAAACACTCCCTACGCGATCGCATTTACCCCCTTCAAGGTTCCCAAAAACTAAACCTGTCTAAATGATTATGATTAGCTATAACAACTGCTGCTGCAAAATTCTCTGCTGGTACTAGTTCTTTTAATTGCCAATTTCCTACTATGCACAATTTAGCAGATTTATTTGGCAATAATTCTATTTCTACTTGAGCTAGTTCAGATATACCTTTCCCAGTAGCTTTTAAATAAGCCTCCTTACAAGTCCAATAACGGAAGAATATCTCCTGTTGTTCTTCCGGAGCTACTGATTTAATTACCTCATATTCCCTAACTGAAAAAAAGCGCTTGGCTAAGTTTTCTATATCTGATGTGTGACGAATACCTTCTAAATCTACTCCTATTAGTCTATTATGACTCACACCACATAAACCTAGGTCTTGAGAATGGGATAAATTAAAGCATATTCCACAATGCTTAAACTTCAAGCCTAATAATGGCTTTCCTCTCTCTTCATACTCAAATTCTATTTCTTTTGCTTCTACGTTTATATACTTCGACAGGATTTTTCTAAGAAAGGCACGACCAACAATAAACCGCTCTTGGTGTTGTGGAAAATAAAATCTTTCTGCACGAGCTATTTCATCACCAGATAAAACCCTGCGGTAAAATTCCATTTCCCATGGTGATACCTTCAGGTTAATCTTCCAGATATGTACTTCCTGATCACACAACTGGAAATTTTCAGGTGCTCGTTGCCAAACAATAGACTGATTCACAACTAATTCCAGCTCTTAGGGTGTTATATCCTAAATTTTATAACCTAGATTTTACAAATTGTAAATAATTGTAAATAATTATTATTTTTATGTTATTTTTGTGCATTAGGAACAAATAAGTAAAAAGATATACTTTATTCCTGACTCAATGTGACCTCGAAAAAATACGGGTTACAAACTGTAATTTGTGAGTTACATCTGGTGGTGTAAACTGATATTATTTTCATGTCTTTAATTGTGAACCTAAGTCCTTTACCACATTAGTCCTTATGTTCAATTTTAAATGTTCTTGTCCGTCGGAAAAGTAATCTTTGTATATATCAAAGATTCTTAATTTATCGTTAAATATAAGGTAGTCATAATTTTTTAATAATGCCCAGGATTCTTGTCATAGACGATGACCCAGCGATTTCAGAACTTGTTGCCGTCAACTTAGAAATGGCTGGCTACGATGTTAGTCAAGCTGAAGACGGTATTAAAGGTCAGGCGCTGGCCCTCCAACTACAACCCGACTTGATTTTACTTGACCTGATGTTGCCAAGAGTAGATGGATTTACCATTTGCCAAAGACTGCGTCGGGATGAGCGTACTGCTGAAATTCCCGTCTTAATGTTGACCGCTTTAAACCAAACCCAATACAAAGTAGAGGGATTTAACGCTGGTGCGGATGACTACCTAACAAAACCTTTTGAAGTAGAGGAAATGTTGGCCCGAGTCAGAGCTTTGTTGCGGCGAGCCGATCGCATACCCCAAGCTGCCAAGCACAGTGAAATTCTCAATTATGGGTCCTTAACTCTAGTCCCAGAAAGGTTTGAAGCTATCTGGTTCCATGAAACCGTGAAACTAACTCATCTGGAATTTGAGTTACTTCACTGTTTACTTCAACGTCATGGTCAGACCGTCTCTCCCAGTGAAATCCTGCGAGAAGTTTGGGGTTATGACCCTGATGATGATATTGAAACCATTCGTGTTCACATTCGCCATCTCAGAACCAAACTTGAACCTGATCCTCGTCGTCCTCGTTATATTAAGACGGTTTATGGTGCAGGTTATTGTTTGGAGTTACCTGCTATACCTCCATCTGGTGAAGCAAGTAACATGACACTGGTAGAATGATTTGACCAGGGATTGAGCTTTCTTGATTCCCCGATTGAAACACGGGGTTTCTCAATATATTTTTGATATTATTTTGATATTATTAGTATTAACTCCTACCAGATTGACTCAAGATTTAAAACAAATCCCGGTAAAACATCTTCTCCTGATAGAGTGGATGGGTTTTCCAAAACTTGTTTTTCTTCTCCTGGGCGATAAATTTCGGCCTGGCGGTTTTTTGGGTTAATTAACCAACCTAAGCGGGTTCCATTATTTATATACTCCTGCATTTTAGCTTGCAGAGGTTTCAAAGAATCACTGGGAGAACATAGTTCAATCACAAAATCAGGAGACATGGGCAAAAAGCTGGTTTTTTCTTCTGCAGTTAGAGCTTGCCATCTTTCCAAAGGTATCCAAGCTGCATCGGGAGAAAAATCTGCTCCATTAGGAAGGCTAAAACCGCCAGATGAATCAAAAGTTATCCCTAATTTTGTTTGTCTATTCCATAGGACCAACTCCAGGTTAATATCTGAATTGCGCCTACTGGTTTCCCCTCCTGTAGGTAGCATAATAATTAGGTTCCCTTGAGCAGTTCGCTCCAGTTGCAGGTCACGGTTGGCGGCACAAAGTTCATAGAATTGTTCATGGGTAATAGGTATTGTTTCCGAGTTATTTAGAATTAAGGGTGTCATGTTTTTATCTCCTTGTTAACTGGAAGCACTAGTATAAAATCTTAGGGCAAATCGCCAAAACCAAGTGGAAAGGAAAAATAAAAACAGGGCTAAAAAAACAGCACTTATTAGCCAAACGACCTGGATTTGACCTAAGATGGCTTGAGCAGGAACGGTAGTCAGAAAAGATACTGGAACTACAAAAGTAAAAAAAACTCGATAGCCCATGGGATATGCGGACATGGGATACCTACCCGCCTCCAACAGTCCCCGTAACACCTCGGTGGTATTATAAACCTTCGTAAACCAAATACTGGTTGATCCTAACATGAACCATAAACTATAGAGAATGACCAGACTACAACCGAGAGGTAATATACCCCAAAAATAGTCATCTAGTCCCAAACCCAAATTTTTACCCGCATAACCAATGATGATCAAACCAAATAGTAGATCCGGTAGTCCCCAGAGGGAAAGAATATGGGTTGACAACCAAAACTGACTACGAATGGGTTTTAATAAAACAAAATCTAATGTACCTTCTTGCACATGACGCACAATCCGGTTTAAGTTAGGAGCTAAAAAGGTAGCCCAGAAACCCTGCAAGAGAGTAAAAACCCCCAACACAACCAAGGCTGAATCCCATGACCATCCGCTAAAGGTGTAACCCGTACGATAAAACAAAAACAACCCAAAAATCCCCCCCAAAAGATTCCCCAAGCTACTGAGGGCGGCTATGATGAAATTTAAACGATATTCCATTTCAGCAGCAATAGCTGCACTCCAAAATAATCTGATGACTTTTAAATATCTTTGCATTTTGATGATTAACTGGGTGGGTGGAATTAAATATAAGATGAACGTAGGTTGAACGCCCCCTAACCCATCCTACAAATAATTGTGCCTCCCTGCTTAATGGTTGACCTTTGATTTACCAAACATGACCCAAAAACCTTCCCAAGAACTTTCCCAAGAACTTTCTAATTATCGTTTACTTCTACCCTATCTCCAGCACCAGTGGCCAACTATCTCCAGAGGATTTATTGGCATTATAGGGTACGTTTTTGCCACTTTAACCTTAATTCATTTAGCTGGTAAGTTGGCTCTACCTTTTGGAGAGGGTAATGTGGTGGCGATCGCCCAGTTAACGGGTGTATGTGCTTTGGTATTTCTTGTCCGGGGCTTTTTTCAGTCCGTTCAAGACTTGTATATGTCCAAAGCTGCTTTGAGAGTAGCTTTTCATCTCAGGCAAAATGTCTACACACACTTACAAAAACTGAACTTGAGTTATTTTGAAACAGCAAAAGCGGGGGATTTGTCTTATCGCTTAACAGAAGATGTAGACAGGGTAGGTGAGGTTGTCAATAAGTTGTTTCATGATTTTATCCCCTGTGTTTTACAACTGATTGCCATTCCCATCTACATGATTTATTTAAATTGGCAGTTGACTTTAGCCACGGTGATAGTAGCACCAATTATGGGGGTTTTAATTGGTTGGTTTGGGGAGCGTTTACGTAAATATGCTCTCAAAAGTCAAAGTCGCATTTCTGACCTATCCGCCATTCTAACAGAAGTTTTTAGTGGTATTCGCTTAATTCAAGCCTTTGCAGCAGAAAAATATGAAATTGCCAGATTCACTCACGAAGCTCAAAGAACCCTCAAGGCCAAATATTCCGCAGAAAGACTAAAGGCCATTCAAATTCCCATTGTGGGATTCCTAGAAGCTTTGAGTGCTTTATCTCTAATCATAGTAGGAGCATGGCAAATTTCCCAGGGTAATCTCACTGTGGGTGAATTTTTTAGTTATTTAGCAGCAGCAGCTTTACTAATTGATCCTATTGGTCATACTACCCATAACTATAATGAATTTAAACAGGGCGAAGCTTCTTTAGAGCGAGTATTTGAACTCTTGTTAATTAAACCAACAGTCATAGAAAATCCTATTGCTATGACTCTTCCCAACATTAATGGTAAGATTGAATATCGTGATGTCAGTTTTGCTTATAAACCAGGCGAGCTGGTATTAAACCGGATTAATCTGTTCCTTAGTCCTGGGGAGGCCATTGCCCTAGTCGGTGCTTCCGGTGCTGGTAAAACCACTTTCGTCAATTTACTCCCCAGATTTTACGATCCTAAACCAGGTAATATCTTTATAGATGATGTCAACATTCGTGATGTGACATTAAATAGTTTAAGAAAGCAAATTGGTATTGTTCCGCAAGAAACAATTATGTTTTCAGGAACTATAGCTCAAAACATTGCTTTTGGACAAGACAACTTTGACCAAAAAGCAGTAGAAGCGGCTGCCCGGGTGGCTAATGCCCATGACTTTATCATCCAATTACCAGCAGGTTATCAAACTTGGGTGGGTGAACGGGGTGTCAACCTATCCGGGGGACAACGACAAAGAATTGCCATCGCCCGTGCAGTGCTATTAGACCCGAAAATTTTGATACTTGATGAGGCAACCTCAGCTTTAGATTCCGAGTCCGAAGCTCTTGTGCAGCAAGCTTTAGAAAGATTAATGCAAAATCGTACTGTATTAATTATTGCTCATAGATTGTCAACAGTAAGAAAATGCGATCGCATTTTAGTCCTAGAAAAAGGGCAAATTGTGGAATCAGGGAACCATGAACAATTATTGTCCCTAGAAGGTAAATATGCACATTTTTATGCGCAACAATTTAGTCAGAGTTAGTTTTAGCACAGCTGCAAAAAGAGCGATTTACATCCTAAAAACCAGATTTTTGTATTGTTAGATACTGAAATAACTGCCATTGACAGTATTAGGGGTAACAACAGTGAATATAAAACACAAGATACACTGAAAAATGATAGGGAGTGGGGGAGCAAAGTTTTTCAACATAAACACCCCATACTATATATAATTTCCTAATAAGTTGAAAAAACTAATTCTTATTTAGCGTAAACCTTACGCCTGTCTGAAACTACCCAGCTGAAAAACACATTAGGAGGATTATCTATGGCGCTTGTACCTATGCGGTTGCTTTTAGATCACGCTGCTGAAAATGGTTATGGCATTCCCGCTTTTAACGTTAATAACTTAGAACAGATTCAATCAATCATGAAGGCGGCTGCTGAAACAGATAGCCCCGTGATTTTGCAAGCCTCTCGTGGTGCTCGTAACTATGCTGGCGAAAACTTCTTACGCCACTTAATTTTGGCTGCGGTAGAAACATACCCACAAATTCCCATTGTGATGCACCAAGATCATGGTAATGCTCCTTCTACTTGCTATTCTGCCATTAAGAACAATTTCACCAGTGTAATGATGGATGGTTCCTTAGAAGCTGATGCAAAAACCCCTGCCAGCTTTGAATATAACGTCGCAGTTACCCGTGAAGTTGTTAACGTTGCCCACTCTCTAGGTGTGAGCGTTGAAGGTGAACTGGGTTGTTTAGGATCTTTAGAAACTGGTGCTGGTGAAGCAGAAGATGGTCACGGTTTTGAAGGTACCCTTGACCACTCCCAATTATTAACTGACCCGGATCAAGCTGTGGACTTCGTAGAAGCTACCCAAGTAGATGCTTTAGCTGTTGCTATTGGTACTAGCCATGGTGCTTACAAATTCACCCGTAAGCCCACTGGTGAAATTTTAGCCATTAGTCGCATTGAAGAAATTCACCGTCGCCTACCTAACACCCACTTGGTAATGCACGGATCTTCTTCCGTACCAGAGGATTTAATTGCACTGATTAACGAATTTGGTGGTGCTATTCCCGAAACCTATGGTGTGCCCGTAGAAGAAATTCAAAAAGGCATCAAGAGCGGCGTACGTAAAGTTAATATCGATACCGACAACCGTCTGGCTATCACTGCTGCTGTTCGTGAAGCTCTGGCTAAAAATCCCAAAGAATTTGACCCCCGTCATTTCTTAAAGCCCTCTATTAAGTACATGCAGAAGGTTTGTGCTGATCGTTATGAACAGTTTGGCACTGCTGGTAATGCGAGCAAAATCAAACAAGTTAGCCTAGAAGACTTTGCTGCTAAGTACGCTAAAGGCGAATTGGCTGTAAAAGCTGCTGCTGCAGTTTAATTCAACAAACTTATTGGGGATGGGTTACACCTAGACCCCAACCTGACTAAACCGGGGTATTAATCCCGGTTTCTTGATGGTGGGTTTCCAAAGTCTTACTTAAAAAACGCGGTGTTGTAAAGAGGGCATTTGACGACGCACCTGTTCTAGTCTAGTAGGTTTAATTTCAGCAATAGCGACCCCCGGTTTATCTCCTGCATCAGCTAAAATTGTTCCCCATGGGTCAACAATCATGGCATGTCCATGGGTTTGACGACGGGCATAATTAGTACCTGTTTGAGCTGGGGCGATTATGTAATAAGTGTTTTCAATCGCTCTGGCTTGTAATAACACTTGCCAGTGGTCTTTTCCCGTAAAAGCCGTGAAAGCAGCAGGAATAAAAACTACATCAGCCTCCCTCGCTGCCAGATCTCGATATAATTCTGGAAAGCGCACATCATAACAAATAGAGAGACCTATCTTACCCAAAGTTGGGGAAACATACACTGGTGGTAATTCTCGACCAGCCATGACAGTACTAGATTCTTGATAAGTATTACCATCGGGAACATTCACATCAAATAGGTGTACCTTATGGTAACGACTGATTTCCTGTCCATTGGGGTCAACCAGCAAAGCTGTGTTGTAAACTTTACTTGTACTATCTACGGGAACGGGGAAGCCGCCGCCCAGAATGGTAATTTGATACCGTTGTGCCATTTGCTTGAGAAACGTTTCTGTTTTTTGGGCAATAATACTGGCTTGAGCAAGTTTATCTTTTTCCTCCCCCATAAAGGAGAAATTTTCTGGTAACCCCAATAATTCTACACCCTGGCGTACGGCCAGATCAATAAACTCTTCTGCTTGTGCCAAGTTTTTTTGTAAATCAGGCACACTGGTCATTTGAATGGCGGCGGCTAAATAAGACTTCATAGGTTCAACAACAAACAGTAGATAATGATTGACATGGGATAATTGCAGGAGTCAATAGTCCTTTTTAGACTTTGATCTATTACCACCAATATCATAGGAAAATTTAGGTCAAAGGTGACTCATTCAGCGGTGCATATTGACCTACCATGGCTAAATATATGCCAATAAGAACAATCAAACAAGCTATACCTTTGACAAAACCAACTTGTTCACCCAACACTAGCCAGGCAAAAACCGTGCTAATTACTGGATCAAGCAGCATTGTTACTGCTACAAGAGAAGAGGGTAAGGAATTGAGAGAATAGGCAATTAGTCCCTGTCCTATGACCTGACAAATTAAAGCTAAGGAAATTACAGAAAACCATCCTTGCCAAGAAAGCGGAAATAGGGTGTTTCCTGTTACCAGTAAAATGGGTAAGGTGGTTAATGCGCCAATAGTGCAATACCAGAAAACTAAGGTTTTGGTTTCAAACTGGGTCAGGAGCTTTTCCATTAGCAGTAAATAAAATGGCAACAAAATTGCTGATATTAAGGAGAAGAAATCTCCTTGCAACTCATTACTAGAGACGGAAAAATCTTGGAAACTGATAGCGATCGCACCGGTAATAGAAATAATTGTGCCAACCACAAATTGTTGCTTGACGCGATGACGAAAGAAAATCCATCCCCCTATAGCAGTTAATGGTGGTAATAGTGCGTAAATAATTGCTACCGAACTAGCCACACTAGTATGGGTTAGTGACTTAGCCCAAAATAGCTGTCTTGCTGCAAATATAATACCAACTAGAAAAAACAAGCCCCAAGTTGGGAATGTATATAAATTATTAATTAGAGAAGGAGCTGAAGTTAATTTGTCCCGACGAATCAAAGAAATTAGGTTCCAAGTGCCAAAAAAAACACTGGAGATCCACAAGCGATTAAAAGTAGTTGCTTCAGGACTAATTTGATTGTTACTCCATGTGATAAAAATAGGAGCAAAGCCAATCGCCACAATCCCTAGCACCAGCAAACCAAGGGATATATAGCCTTGTCCAGCTGCGAAGGTTTGAGCTATAGCATCTGTCCAGCTGTCACTTTTACCCATGAAGTCTTTAGTAAACGTTTTGAACAAAGCTATAAATTTCAATTGTCCCTCCGATAACGAAACTGATAGCTGATTTAACTTTTCTAGTAGGTTTCTCATTGGTATGTAAATTTATATAATACGTATATACTAGTGTCTATTAATCCAAATACCTCTTAATCCAGCCCTTCTTGCACCATGATAATCATCAACAATACTATCACCAATATGCCAAGCTGATTCCGGGGAGCAGTTATGATTTTTCAAAGCCAGATGAAAAATTTCAGGGTCTGGCTTAGCCGTGCGAGCCTGAGTAGAAACAGTAATAGACTTAAAATAGTCCCTAAGACCTAGACTTTGTAGAACCGAGTATATGCGAGAGTCAAAATTAGAAACCACTCCCAATTCTACCCCCAATCTCAACCAATTGACCAAAGCCAGGGAAACATCGGGGTAGACAAACCAAGGGTCAGCAGTACCAAAATGAACATAGAGTTCACCAAAAAAATCAGAAAAATCCCTAAATTCCTTCCATACTCCCGCACCCTGAAATGTGTTCAAAACAACATCGTACCACCAGTTAAATTCCTTGTCAGGTATAACTTCTACATCACAATTGAGGAATATGGGAGGTGGTGCAGCTGCAAAACTTTTGTGAAACTCCTGATTTAAAATTTCCGGGGTCACTGTGACACCAAATTCTGCAGCAATTTGGCTATAAACCTCACCCACACTACCCTTGACACCAAAGATTGTACCTACCGCATCTAAAAAAATCACTTTTGGTTTTTCCATGGGTTTAAACTGGACGAAATCAGTCAATTGCCATAATTATAATCACCTCGTCACAGTAGGTTGAGTTGGGGAACGAAACTTAACATCAACATCCTCATTCGCGCTTAGGGGATAATAGAAACAAGAGCAATTGGA